>Ga0316190_10002824_pt1 | contig 12627 bp, 9 predicted proteins | sample Eddworburrow2_MG_FD_204929 | JGI IMG/M metagenome (GOLD analysis project Ga0316190, IMG submission 204929) | Coastal sediment microbial communities from Maine, United States - Eddy worm burrow 2 | ecosystem: Environmental > Aquatic > Marine > Coastal > Sediment | place: USA: Maine | collected... | reverse complement strand
GCTTATCGAACCTTTGATAGAAGAAGGGGAGAGGCTTTATTTAGATGAACATATTGAGAGAGTCATGATGATAAAACGACTTATTGATGATCTGGGCGTTAATATGGCTGGAGTGGAAGTCATCCTCAATATGCGTGAACAGATGCTCAATATGCAAAGTGAATTTGAAAAAATTATCGATGAGATGAAACTTGGAATACTGAAAGAATTAAGTGATTATGAATCGAGGCTCAGGAGACCCCGCATTGAAAGCAAGGCGGGGAAAAGTATAAAGGTAAAGATTGAAGAATGACTTTTTTCTCCGCCCCTTTCTGACCCGTCCTCTTGTTACCGTTATCCTCTTCTACGTTGGTGGGCTTTATACGGGGAGAACGATTTCTATTGATCCTTTCTTCTCGTTTACCCTTTTATCTTTATTTACCTGCCTTCTTCTAATTCTTTTCTTCTCTTTCAGAAATAAATTTCCCTATCTGCTTATTACCATTTTTTTTCCTCTTGGTTTATTCCTTTCGCAAGCTTACATTTTTCAGTTTAACGTTAAACACAATATCAGCCATTATGCTGTGGGAGAAAGCGTTACCGTTGAAGGGATGGTTCTCAATAGAGAGGATGTGGGGCCAGAAAAAAAACTCACTATTGCATCTGAGAAAGTCCTGATAGAGGGCGAATCTTCTATTGTTAAGGGTCGCTTACTGTTAATCCTGGAATCAGGTGGGAAGGATATTGTACCCGGCCAAAGAATCCGATTCATGGCTAAGCTTAGAAAGCCACGTAATTTTGGGAATCCCGGAAATTTTGATTATGAAAGGTATCTAAGGGAAAGAGGAGTCTACGCTACCTCCTATTTGAAGGATGATCTTTTACTGGCCATAATCGGTGAAAGTCACTCTATATGGGAGAGCATTATTTCATACAGACGTATGATTAGTGAAGCAATTGAAGAAAGTACGATTAAAAGATCGAGAGGAATTATTACAGCCATCACCATCGGGGACCGCGGTTATATTGAAGAGTCACTGATGACGGCATTTAGAAAGGCAGGAGTAGCCCATCTCCTGGCTATTTCCGGCCTTCATATGGGGATTGTTGCTTTTTTCTTTTTTAGGATTTTTAGTTGGTTGCTTTCAAGGTCGGAGAGAATTTTACTCTATAACCTCGCAGGAAAAGGCGCTGCTTTATTGACACTTTTTCCACTTTCAGTCTATCTGATCGCTTCGGGAATGGCTACCTCTGCCGTGAGGGCCTATATAATGGTTCTCGTTTTTTTGTTTTCCGTCATCATGGAAAGAGAGTCACATATTTATAATACCATTGCCCTTGCGGCTTTGATTATACTTTTCATCTGGCCGCTGGCACTTTTTGAAGTCGGTTTCCAGTTGTCTTTTATAGCCGTTTTATCCATTGTTTATCTTGTTCCCAGGTTGGAGAAGCTTTTGAAAGTGGGTGTCAGCCGGGGACAGGCTTCCTGGAAAGACAAGGTTGCAAGTTTTGCAATTGTTTCTTTTGCAGCTTCTCTCGGAACAGCACCTCTGACGGCCTATTATTTTACCGAAGTTTCCTTCTTTGCCGTCATATCAAACCTTATTGTTGTTCCTTTGGGAGGGTTTATCGCCGTTCCTCTTTCCAGTCTTGCTCTCTTCTTGTCAATGATTTCACTGGACATGGCAAAGCTTCTCTTTTGGGCTGCGTCTTTTGTTATGGAGATTCCTGTTGCGCTTTCTTGCACTATTTCCTCCATTCCCTATGCCTCAGCTCTTGTCGTACCACCGACAATATATGAAGTTTTTCTTTATTACATTCTTCTTTTTCTGCTGTTTAGCTCAGTAAGAAAAGTCGTTATTTCATCCATGCTTCTAATTCCCACTTTCTTTATTGTCACCGAATATTCAGGGCCGGGGCATAGTGAAGGAATGGGGGAACTCACTGTTACCTTTATCAGTGTTGGTCAGGGGGAGTCAGCATTCATACGCTTTCCGAAGGGAAAAACAATGCTTATTGATGGTGGTGGATTTTATGATAATTCCTTCGATGTAGGCCGCAATGTTTTGAGACCTTTTCTTTTGTCGCAGGGAGTCAGAGACCTCGATTATGTGGTGATAACTCATCCACATCCCGACCATATGTATGGCCTCTTACACGTTGTATCAGAATTTGTTGTTGGTGACCTCTGGATTAATGGCATGCCACCTATCGATGATATTTATAAAGAAATTCTAAGTACCGCAGAAAAAAGGGGTATTGAGCAAAAAGTGATAAGTGATTTGACTCCTGATATAGAGATTGAGGGTGTTACTATCCATTTTTTGCATCCTAAGGTGCCTGAGTTCATCAGATACAAATCAGGAAAAGACATTAATAATGGATCGATAGTGATGAAACTGACCTATGGAGAAAAAAGCTTCCTTTTTACAGGAGATCTGGAAAAAGAAGGAGAAAAGAGACTTTTATCTGCAAAGGATGATCTGAAATCAGTTGTTCTAAAAGTTGGTCATCATGGGAGTCTCAATTCAAGTACAGAGGATTTTGTTAGCGCTGTTTCTCCGGAATATGCTCTTTTTTCAGTGGGCCATAATAATCGTTTCCGTTTCCCGAAGGAGAAAGTCGTCAGCCGATTCAAGGATCGAGGAAGCCGCATTTTCAGAACAGATATTTCAGGGGCTGTAACTTTTATTACGGATGGTTCAAAAATAAGAATAAAAACCTTCAGGTGAGGGCCTTCTTAAACTTTTTTTAAAAGCCTGATTTGTGATTATATTGGCTGGAAATCTAGCTGACTTCCGTGCCTTAAGCCATGGATATTTAAATGTAATATATTTCGTGAAAAGCAACATATCTTGTGGTATCTTAAACATTTTATGATATACTTCGTTTCTTCTTATTTTTCAACTTGAGTTACGAGCACGTCCTTTCATAATTAATAGTAAAGTTAGGCAAAATACCTAGTCCGTTCGTTGTTTAAGAGGAGAATGCTATTGTCTATTCGTGTTGCCATCGCTTTTAGTAATGAGCTTTTTTCAGAGGGGATAAAAAGGTTACTCGAAGAGGATGCTTTTCTAAAAGTAGAAAGAATTTCCCCTCCAGGGAAAAAGGAAGCAAAAAAAACGGTTGCTCTCAAGGTAGATGTCTTATTGCTGGATTTCACAGCTTTATATAACGATTTTTCTTTTCTTGATGAGTCGGCTCATATAAAAATGATTCTTTTTGACACCGATTGTGGAGAGAATAATATTACACATGCAATCGTTACACGCGGTGTAAAGGGTGTTGTTTTAAATAATTCATCAGTCGATCTGCTTATAAAGTCGATTAAAGTTGTCGCAGAGGGTGACGTTTGGTTTGATAAGGCGACAGTAAAAAATCTTCTTACCGGAATGAACTCAATAAAGAATGAAGATAAAGATCTTCTAACGAAGAGAGAGAAGGAAGTGGTAGTCCTCGTTGGCAAGGGATATAAAAATAAAGAAATAGCAAAAAAACTTTATATAAGTGAGCCTACCGTAAAAACGCATCTCCACAGAATTTTCCAGAAATTAGATGTGAGAAACAGACCACAATTGATAACCTACGCCTTAAAAAATCCGGAAATATCAGGTTTATCTCTCGATTAGAAAAAAATGACATTTGCGGCGATTGGTTTTCTTTGAAACATAAAGCTAATCCTCTGGATTTATTTAGTAAATTGGATTATTGTAAACCTAAAGGTTTACAACTTCGTTTACAATTTTTATCCGTTAGTATAATTGACTTAATTCCTGATTAAAGTAAAATAACGTCTAAAAAACAATTGGGAATATGTCAATGATTGAATTAAGAATTTGCCCTCGCTGCAACAAGGTTTTCTATGCAAATAGTAAGGAGTCATCACCTCCTTGCACTCATTGTGGTTATGTTTTGATTAGTCGGTGTGAAGAGAGAAAAAAAGCGTCGCTGGATTCAGCTTTTACGATTAAGGGTAAAAAAAAAGGTGTCACAATAAAAGATTACTCTTATAGTGGTGTAATGGTTGTTTATGTGGGGGAATTAATCCCTGTAAATGAGTCTTTCTTGTGTGAAATAAATGAACTGAATATTAATAAAATAGCTAAAACCGTCTGGTCAAAAAAAATTAACCAGTCCATATCTGCAACAGGTCTTTGTTTTTGTCATTAATTTGGGATTTTGGAGGAAGAAATGAGAGGAAGTGTATCGAGAAACACCGATCTACAGATAGCTGTTCAAGTTTTTCTTATCATTATTGTTTTGTCTGTAGCATCTGTTGTTTTTGCCAATAAAAAAGATGAAGATATGGTAAAGAATCCTTCTGATTATGTTGTAGGACCTGAAGATGTTTTGGAAATTTCTGTGTGGAAGAATGAAGATTTGTCAAAAATAGTGAGGGTAAGACCTGACGGGGTGATTTCTCTTCCCTTAATTGGTGACGTTGATGCTGCCGGCCTTACCCCTGCTCAATTACAGGATATGATTGTAAAAAAACTGAAAAAATATCAGGATGCTGCCGTTGTTTCAGTCATTGTTAACGAAGTTAATAGTTATAGAGTGTTTATCGTTGGTGAAGTTGTACGGCCTGATACGTATATTTTAAGAAGAAAAACTTCTGTTATACAGGCTGTAGCTATGGCTGGGGGTTTTACCCAGTTTGCCAAGAAAAATAAGATTGTATTGATTAGAGAACAGGGTAATAAAGGAAATGTAAAGAAGAAGGTTCGCATCTACTTTGATGATATTGTCGATGCCGGTGAAAAATATGACAATAACTTAACCTTGTTACCGGGAGATACCATCTTTGTCCCGTAGAGTAGTTTTATTCGTAATAATGATTTTTTTATTTCAATCAAATTTAATGAGGAAGGAAGTCTTTGGAATGACCACATTGAAGCCTTCTGTTGCCCTTAGTGAGCGTTATCAAAGTAATGTCGACGGGAGCGGTACTGATGAGGATGCCTCTGAAGATTATGAAACATCGATAAGTCCTCAGATTTCTCTTTTGAATGAATGGGAGAGCCTTTCTGTAAATGGTGATTATACCTTAAACTCAAGGTTTTATTCGAAAGATTCAGACCGCAACTACATAGGCCATTCGTTCAGGCTCGTTATGGAAAAGCATGTTACTAAAAATATGTCATTGTCTATTTCGGACACTTATCTTTACACAAATGATTCCCGTGAGGCCCTTGAAGATCAGATGGAAATAGGACGGGATACAGTCATTACTAATACGGCTGATCTATATATATCGTATACTTTTAGCGAACGATTTTTTTCAAATATCGGCATATCGCAGAGAACGACACTTTATGATGATGTTCGTCTTTTTGATGATAGATCCGATAGTTTTTCGCTTTCACTTTCAGACAGATTAAGCCGATTTTTAACGTTTAATTTATCCTATGGCTATACGGTTTTCCGGTATGAAGATGGTGAGGACATTGATGACAGGGAGAGCCATAATGTAAGTCTGGGATTGACCCGGATGCTGGCTCGTGCTCTATCTTTTACTCTTACCGTTGGAGCGAACTATATGCCGGAGATGGAATCAGATTATGACTGGACCGGAACTGCAGAAATCTATAAATCCTGGAGAATTACGTCACTTCATATAAATTACTCAAGGGCTGTAACAAACAGTGGTGGTTTAACGGCAAATATTTTAATTAATAACCATGGTTCGCTTGGTTTGACTATTTATTCGAGCAGACGTACTTCATTGACACTTTCAGGCACTTATTCGAGGAATAAGAGTAAAGATTCTGATGAGATAGATAGTTATTCCTATAGCTATGGTATCAGTAGTAGTTGGAGCCCCAGTGAATTGACCTCTGTCACTTTAGGTATGACTCGCTTTGAACAAAAAACAGAAGATTTAATCACGAGAGAGGTTGAAAATAACACTGTTTTTTTAAGTGTGGCAATCACTCCTGAAGGTTGGAGGTTCTAGGATGAAAAAAGATTCTAATAAAGCTCTTATGGAACAGATAGAACCTTTTATTCGAAGAAAATGGATCATTGTTTTATCAGCGTTATTGATTTTTCCATTATCAATTGGCTTCGCTTTGATGTTACCTAAACTGTATAGGTCTACAACCCTTATCCTTGTTGAACAACAAAAGGTTCCTGAACAGTATGTGCAGCCTACTGATGTAACGCCAATTGGACAGCGCTTAAATACTATTTCCCAGCAGATAATGAGCAGAACAAACCTGGAGAGTATAATCAAGGACTTTAAAGTCGATGCAAAGGTTGAACCTGGTATATTGAAGAAAATATTGATTAAATTAGGAGTGTCAAGGGATGAAGGGCCTGTAATGGAATCTCTCATTGAGAAAATGAAGGATCATATTGATGTCAGTGTTCATGGAAACAGAAGAGGTTCAGGTGATGCATTTACAATAAGCTATATTGGGAAGGATCCAGAAGTAACAAAGCAAATTACTAATGCCCTGGCAGCAATGTTTATCAATGAAAACCTTAAAATAAGAGAACAGTATGCTGAGGGTACTACCGAGTTTATTGAAGGAGAGCTTGGAAAGGCGAAACAAGATCTGGAAAGACAGGAAGAAACGCTTTCCAACTTTAAAAGAAAACATATGGGAGCATTACCGGAGCAGCTTAACGCCAACCTTAGAACTCTTGACCGACTCCAACTGGAGTTGCAATCGGTCAGGGACAGTCTAAAAAATAATAAAGACCGAAAAGTAATAATTGAGGAACAGGGAACCCTTTTACTTGGGAATACAGGCAGCCATTCCTCGGTTGCAACGACAGGTGATGCTTTGCAGCAACTAAACGTTGAGTTGCATTCTCTAAAGAATGAACTCAGATCTTTACTTTCTGTTTATAAGGAAACCTACCCCGATGTTATAATGATTAAGGATCGAATTCAGAAACTGGAAAAGCAAATAGAGGAAGAAACAAAAAAGGAATCCTTGAACAGAGGTAAAGCTTCCAGGAGAAACAGGAGTGCTAACACGTCATTGCTTGATGCTAACTCATACAATGAACTGCAAATGGTGAAATCTCAAATAAGATCGCTCATTAATCGGGAACAGGAGATTATGACCCAGATAAAAGGTTATGAAAAGCGAGTTGAAGAAACGCCGAATAATGAGCAGAAATTGGCAGATCTAACAAGGGATTACACGATGTCTTTTGAAAACTACCAACAGTTGCTGGAAAAGAAACTCAGCGCCAGATTAGCAGAAAACCTGGAAAAACGACAAAAGGGTGAGAAATTCCGGATTGTAGATCCGGCAAATTTACCTCAAAAACCTTTCAAGCCCAACGTCTTATTAATCGCCGCAGCAGGAGGCTTTTTAGGTGTTGCTTTGGGTATAGGAATTGTTTTCCTGTTAGAGTTTTTTAATCCCGCATTTAGAAAAAGTGAGGACTTTGATGGTTTATTCGATTTGCCTGTGCTGGCTCAAATCCCTTTATTCGATGATAAACCTTCAAAAAATAAAGCCAAATTAAAGGTTGTAAAAGGTGGGAAGGTGTAGATCATGAAACATCATTCTTTAAACTTGCAAGATAAATTTACTTCATTGGAACCGGTCTATTCCAATAATCCGCATTGCAATGATAAAAGTAGGGAGCCAGTGAAAAAGCTTAGACTCAAATCTCCTAGAATATGGTGTGTTGGTGGTGGTAAAGGAGGAATCGGAAAGAGCTTCATTTCCTCTAATATGGGAATTTTATTGTCGATGAGGGATAAAAAAGTGCTTCTTGTTGATGCAGATTTTGGTGCTGCAAACCTACATACCTTTGTTGAATGTGAGCAGAGGCGATACTCTTTTTCGAAGTTTCTAAAAAGGGATGCCACAAATATAAGGGATGTTATCTGCAAAACATCTCAGGGGAATTTAGATATTATCAGTGGAGCAAATGATGTTCTCGATATTGCGGACATCAGGGAAAGTGCCATTTCAAGGCTTGCAAAAGATTTGCGGACGCTTGATTATGATGAAATTCTTATAGATGCAGGTCCTGGAACATCATCGAAGATGCTTGACTTATTTCTTATGTCGGATCTCTCAGTATTAATTTCTACTCCGGAACCGACATCAATTGAAAATACCTATCGTTTTTTAAAAGCGCTCTACCTGAGGCGAATCAAGCAGTCCATTCATAATGGAGATGACAGGGAATTAAGTGAGGTCCTTCGTTCCGTTTTGGGGATAACAGGTCAGGCTAAAGCTAAAACTTTGATTGAAATTTTTGAAAGATTAAATGAAGTTAGTAAGGGTTCAAAAAACTATATGGAGGCTCTAATAGGTAAACTGGACTTTTCCCTCATTATTAACCAGGCAAGGGATAATACAGATGAGAGTATCGGTTTGCAGATGAAGCAAGCTTGCCGTGATTATTTCAACATAGATATGAAGTATCTTGGACATATATGTTTTAGCGAGAAGGTTGGAGATTCGATTCGTAAGCGTGTGCCTTTAGTAAGCAACTCTAATAAAAGTGAACCGGCTGAACTTATTGAGGGCTGCCTGAATAATATGCTTGAGACATGATATAATTTTGATAAAATATTTATTCGTCTAAAGGTAATAAGTTGAAAATGGAATTGAAAAACTATTATGAAATTCTGGGGATATCCCCTGATGCAATGGAAAAAGATATTGAAAAGGCTTATAAAAAAGCCATGGCTACCTACAGTCAGGATTCGGTAGCCCTCTATTCTCTCTATACGAAAAAAGAAAAAGAAATAAAAATTTCTAATATTAAAGAAGCATATAGTGTTCTAAAAGATGGGGAAGCAAGACGAATATACAATCTAAAGCTAGAAAATCAAAAAAATAAAGCTATTGGCCATGCAGATATTAGTGCAAATGTTAAGAAAGTGGACTTTTCCGATGTTGATGAGATAGGTGTTGAGGAGTGTCTTTTTTTAAAAAGACCTCTTGCCGTTATGGATGAGGGAGATCCTGTTGCTGCAGAACATTATAGAATTCTTTACACCAGGCTCGAACAAATCCATATGAATAGTAATAGCAATGTATTTGCGATTACCAGTGCCATCAAAGGTGAAGGTAAGACGACAACGTCCTTGAATCTTGCCTATATTATAAGTGAAGAATTTAAGAAAAAAGTCATTCTTTTGGAAACAGATTTGAGAAAAAGCTCAATTACTGAAAATCATCTTCAGCCTTTTAAGGGGAATGGACTTGTAGATGTTTTAAATGGAAAAGCCGGTCTTGATGAGGTTATCTACAATTTAAATAATAGCAGCCTTTATATTCTTCCTGCAAAAATTGGAGTTAGAAATTCAACTGAACTTCTTGCCTCACCCAAAATGCCACAAATAATTAAAACATTAAAGTCAGAATTTGACTATGTCATTATTGACTGTCCACCGGTTCTACCTTTAGCTGATATGAATATTTTGTCAAAAATGGCGGATAATATTTTACTTATTGTGCAAGCGGGAAAGACTCATAAGGATGTTGTTGCTCAGGCGATTAAGTCACTTTCAAAAGGGAATGTGGCCGGATTTATCTTAAATGGTACGGAAAAATCAACTAAAAGCTATTATTACTATTGAGTTTTGCCCTTTGGAGTGGGGGACGCGATAAATGTATTTCTTTTTCAATCGATATTTTCCAATAAAACAACTCTATCTGTGGATTTCAGAGCTCATAATTATTTTCATCACTCTGCTTTTGATGGAATATGCTATTTCTTCTTTTACAGCTTTGAATGTTATTTATTATGACCCCTTTGCCGTTAAAACGACGCTGATGGTTGTTGTTTATATGCTCACTTTATATTATTTCGATATATATTCGCCTGAATTATACCGCCCAAGTCAGCAAATGATAGTAAAGTTGGTACAGGCACTCATTGTTGCCACTGTCACTCTGCTTGGAATCTATTATATATCTCCCCAGATAAGTGTATGGAAGGGCATGTTACTTGTAAATGCGCTCATTCTTCCGCCTCTTATTACTTCATGGCGCTCACTATTTTCTCATGTTACAAATGTTCAGCTACCTAAGGAAAAAGTTTTGATCGTCGGAGCCGGTGATCTTGCAACTAAAATCGGGAAAAAAATATATGAGGAATCACACCATGGTCTTCAATTGGTAGGTTTTATAGCCAATGATCTTGAAAGAATGGAGCGTTTGATTGTGCATCCGGGCCTTGTTGGGGGCTTTGGAGATATTGCCCGAATTGTGAGAGATAAAGAGATAAAGAGAATTATTGTGGCAGTAGCAGACAGAAGGGCTACCCTTCCAATGTCAGCATTATTGGACTGTAAACTCAATGGCGTATCTATTGAAGAAGGGGAAACCTTTAATGAAAGACTTGAAGGGAAAGTTCCCCTTGATCAATTAAAGCCTAGCTGGTTAGTATTTTCCGATGGATTTAAGTCCTTAAGGTCGAGAAAAATACTTAAACGTATTCTCGACATTTTCCTTTCAATGCTTCTGATGATTCCTGCTGCGCCCTTATTATTGATTACACCTCTTTTCATAAAGCTTGAATCGAAAGGACCTGTTATTTTCAAGCAAAAGCGTGTGGGAGAGAATGGAAGGGAATTTGATATTTATAAATTTCGTTCTATGAGTTGTGATGCTGAAGCAAGCACCGGACCCGTCTGGGCAAGGGAAAAAGATAACAGGGTGACGAGGATTGGAGCCTTTATTCGAAAAGTCAGAATCGATGAACTTCCTCAATTATTTAACGTTATTAAAGGGGATATGAGTTTTGTTGGGCCAAGACCGGAGCGACAATTTTTTGTAGACCAACTCAAAAAGGAGATCCCCTACTTTGAAATGAGAACTGTGGTAAAACCTGGAATAACAGGCTGGACTCAGGTTAAGTATCCTTATGGTGCAACTATCGAGGATGCCAGGGAGAAGCTTCAGTATGACATCTACTACATTAAGAACATGTCTCCAATCCTTGATTTTATAATTTTCTTTATGACTGTAAAAGTTGTTCTTTTTGGAAAAGGTGCGAGGTAACAGTCTTGGATTTTACTGATAGTAATTAATTTCGTTTAGGTCTGATTTCCCGACGCTTGCGTCGTTTAAAAATATACCAATAAATATCTCAAAGCTCAGTGTATGGGAGTATGTCATTGATTCTGGGGCGGCTTATTTTGTATACTGCTTTACAGCTCAACCGATGCAGAGTTAACATCTTGTTTTAGTATTAAAAACCGTTTTATTTTTAGAACTTAACACTTAATATCTATTGATTCTTATGTGTGGTATTGCAGGAATATTAAATTTAGCTAATAACCAAAAAAAAGCAGACCTGAAAGAAATAGAGAGAATGATCTCTATACAGAAGCACAGGGGGCCTGATGAATTCGGCATATTCAGAAATAGAGATATAGACATTGGTCATGCCCGGTTGAGTATTATTGACCTTTCTTCCGGTCAGCAGCCTATGTCGAATGAAGATGACTCTGTCTGGATAGTTTTTAATGGAGAAATCTTTAACTATATAGAGTTAAGAGAAGAGCTCGTTAAAAAAGGACATAAATTTAAAACTTCATCTGATACAGAGGTGATAGTTCATCTCTATGAAGAACATGGCCTCGATTGTTTGAACTATCTTAACGGTCAGTTTGCCTTTGGTCTATGGGATAATAAAAAAAGGGAACTCCTTCTTGCCAGGGACAGGGCCGGTATTTCTCCTCTTTTTTATACAAAGCAAAATAATAGGTTTTACTTTGCTTCTGAAATTAAATCAATCTTTGCGGCAGAGGGTATTAACAGAGAAATTGATCCTGTAGCTCTTGATGAATTATTTACCCTGTGGCATACAGTAGCGCCAAGGACTGCATTTAAAGGGATCTCAGAGCTTCAGCCGGGCCATTTTATGACCATTAAAAATGGGGAGATTTCTGTAAAAAAATATTGGGATATCTCTTTTTCTGAAACCGATACTTCCCTTTCCGAAGAGGAGGCCTCTGAAGAATTAAAAAGACTTCTCATTGATGCTACGAAATTAAGGCTGAGAGCTGACGTTCCGGTAGGTGCTTACCTGAGTGGTGGTCTCGATTCATCGGTGACGGCGGCGCTTATTCGCAATTATACAAACTCACCATTGGAAACTTTTTCCGTTGCCTTTGAAGATGAGACTTTCGATGAAAGTAGTTATCAGCAGGAAATGGCAAAGGCCTTGGGGACGACGCACCATGAAATCAAGTGTTCCTATAAAGATATCGGAGATAATTTCCCTGATCTTATATGGCATACGGAAAAGCCTGTTTTTAGAACGGCTCCGACACCGCTTTTTTTACTTTCAAAGCTGGTCCAATCCAGTAACTTTAAGGTCGTGTTAACGGGTGAAGGTGCTGATGAGGTCCTTGGTGGCTATGATATTTTTAAGGAAGTAAAGATTAGGGAGTTTTGTGCAAAAAATAAGAATTCAAATTTCCGACCAGCACTTCTGAAAAAATTATATCCCTATCTACCTGCATTTCAGAGCCAGTCTCATGCCTATATGAATGCTTTTTTTAATGATAAGTTGCTTGATGTTAATGATAAGTTTTTTTCGCACAGGCCTCGTTGGCAGACGACATCAAAAATAAAAACATTTTATTCTAATGACTTCAAAAGTGAGATCAGCGGTTTTTCTCCTGAGTGTTCTCTTAGTGAAACACTCAAT
>Ga0316190_10002823_pt1 | contig 12627 bp, 4 predicted proteins | sample Eddworburrow2_MG_FD_204929 | JGI IMG/M metagenome (GOLD analysis project Ga0316190, IMG submission 204929) | Coastal sediment microbial communities from Maine, United States - Eddy worm burrow 2 | ecosystem: Environmental > Aquatic > Marine > Coastal > Sediment | place: USA: Maine | collected... | reverse complement strand
TGAGATGGGCGAAAACCTCATACTCCGATTGCGCCAAATGTGTGATCGTTGTTGGAGCAGGGGCTCTTTGGTCGTGGGATGCCGCAAACACCTCAAGGGCTGTCAGACTGGATAACCCGGTGTAACCAAGGAGCAGTCCGGAGATTTTCAGGAAATCCCGGCGGCCATAGGGCTTCCCGCTAATGGGTTTATCATTGGAATTGCCCCCATTACTCATTTTGCACTCCTGATCTTTTCAAATACCTTAGCCCTCTCACTATACAGAAATAGTGACGGCAAGCAGCACATCTGCCCTTTTATGGCTTTATGGACGATCACTGATAACACAGTTGCGCCCAGAGTTTTTGGCTTCATAAAGCCGCTTGTCTGCGGCCTCAATCAGCATGCTGCAAGGGAGATCTGGTGATGGAATGACGGTAGACACCCCTAAGCTGGCAGTAATGTTAAGCGGGGCATCGGTCTGTTCATTTGGAATCGAAAGTGCTGCGATATTTTCACGTGTTTTTTCAGCAATGATAAGGGCACCATCAAGGCTGGTATCCGGTAACACACAGACAAACTCTTCACCCCCATAACGTGCGGCGAAGTCCGTGGAGCGATCGAGAGAAGCCAACACGGTTTTTCCGACCATTCTTAAACAGGAATCCCCCGCAAGGTGTCCATAGCTATCATTGAAATTCTTAAAGTTGTCAATGTCCAGCAGGATCAGAGAGAGAGGGGATTGCGTCCGCGCAGCCCGCCACCACTCATGCTCCAGGAAGAAGTCGAAGCGGCGCCGGTTGGGCATATTCGTCAATCCATCCATGATGGTCAGATGCCGCAACTGGTCTCGCTGTAACTTCAGTTCAAGATGATTCTTAATGCGGGTCTTTACGATGGCGGAGTTGAAGGGTTTGGTAATGTAATCCACGGCGCCAAGCTCTAAGCCCTGTTCCTCATCCGTGTCCGCAGACATGGCGGTAACAAAAATCACCGGTATTCCTTTGACATCCGGATTCTCTTTCAGGCGTTTGCATACCTCATAACCGCTCATGTCAGGCATCTGAACATCTAAAAGAATAATGTCCGCCCTTGGTTCTGAAGATGCCCTCTCCAGGGCCTGCATGCCATTTTTCGCCACCTTCAGGTTGTACGTGTCTTTTAATATGGCTACCAGCATATTGATGTTGGAACGCTGGTCATCAACAATCAAAATGGTGGGTTTCTCTTTAGCTAAGATCATCGTTATTATTATCCATTGCTTCAATAAGCTTGCCTACACTCCGTTCCGCTGCCTCAAACTCATAGGCATCTACCTGTTCTTCAAGCATGGCAAAATGCGCTGGATAGTTATTACCCAATGCCGTATTAATCTCCGGCAATAGATCTACCGCCAGGGGGTTCATCTTTTTTAGTTGCTGCAATAGCTGTTCAAGCAGAGGGTCAAGGGATGCCCGGTTAATCTCCCGTTTTTCCTGATGGGTTTCCTGTGTCTGCTCTGACTCAAGAAAGGCCAACCCATCCAACACGATCTTCATCTCCTCCTGAAAGCGGTCAACCAGATCTCCAGGTTCGCCGCCAGACTTCAGCACTTTCTCCAATTCATCTGCAAGCTGAAACAGCTTCTCCATGCCTAAGTTGCCAACCAATCCTTTCAAGGTGTGGGCCAGCATCTGTGCCTCTGCCCTACCGCCATCTGCCAGCAGGGCCCTCATTTTTTCAGCAGCGTCTGTATGGTCCTCGCAAAACATCAACAGGAGCTTGTGCAGCAGGTCATAGTCGTTATCTAATATCGATAAAACGTTTTCCATATTGATGCCGGGCAGTGAGTCCGGAAGGCCGCATCGCTCATCTGAAATCGCTACTGGTGTGGAGATCCCATGGGGGGCACTCAATCTCACCTTCAGCCATTTTTCAAGGGTCTTGAATAAGCGCTCGGGATTGACCGGTTTGGCGACATGATCATTCATTCCGGCTGCAATACACCGCTCCTGTTCACTCACCATGGCATGGGCGGTCATGGCAATAATAGGCAGATCCTTAAACCGTTCCTCCTTACGAATCTCCTGGGTTGCCTGATAGCCATCCATCTCCGGCATTTGAATATCCATCAGCACCAGGGCAAAAGCCCCTTCCTTGACTTCGGCAACCGCTTCCAGGCCATTATTCGCAACAGTGACAGCCAAGCCCGCGCCCTTGAGAAGCTCTCCGGCTACCAGCTGATTGATATGATTGTCCTCTACCAGCAGCACTCTGGCCCCGGCAAAATTCGAGAGTGCAAGCTCCGCCGGTGAGGCGCCCGGAACCACGGGGTGTTTTCTAGCAAGCACCTTACGCCCCAGCGTTCCCACCAGGGCGTCCACCAGACTGGATGGCCTCACCGGTTTTATTAGAAACTCATCCAATCCGGCCCCTTTGGCCTCACCCTTCACCTCTTCCAGGCCGTGGGCTGTCACCATGATGATGGTGGGCATTTTTGCCAGACTGGCATCGGCATGAATACGCTGGGCGGCTTCAATACCATCCATCCCCGGCATTCTCCAATCCATCAGAATAAAATCGTAAGGTTGCTTGCCCTGTGCCTGCTCATTCCTACGTAACTCATCGATGGCCGCCTCACCGGAGCCCGCCTCCACCGGCTTACAGGACAACTCCTTCAGCATGCCACACAGAATTTTCCGCGCCTCCATACTGTCATCCACCACCAATATGCGCCTTCCGGTAAGATCCACCGCAGGTACCAGACCCGCCTCCTCTGCTGAACCTATGCCAAACCGGGCCGTGAAGCTAAAGGTACTGCCCCTGCCCGGCTCACTCTCAACACCAATCTCCCCTTTCATCAGCTTCACCAGCCGCTTACTGATGGCCAGGCCCAATCCGGTACCACCATATTTACGGGTGGTGGAGACATCTGCTTGAGTGAATGACTGAAATAGTTTGGCCTGCTCCTGCGCACTCATGCCAATACCGCTATCCCGTACTAAAAAGCGCAGCGTCACCTCTTCTGCGGATTTGGCCACAGGCTCCACAGAGACGACTATCTCCCCTTTCTCCGTGAACTTTATGGCATTAGCAACGAGGTTGGTCAGTACCTGACCCAGGCGGGTGGAATCTCCGAGCAGGACCTCGGGGATGCTCTGGGGACAGGAGAAAAGCAGCTCCAGTCCTTTATCCTCTGATTTGGCGGCGAACAGATTGGCAAGGTTCTCCAGTACGTCATCCAGACTGAAATCTGTCCACTCCATGTTGAGCTTGCCGGCCTCGATTTTGGAGAAATCGAGGATATCGTCAATAAGGCCAAGTAGTGACTCAGAGGCTGTATGGACTTTATCCAGATAGCTTCGCTGCTTGTCAGTGAGTTCAGTCTTAAGGGCCAGATAGGTCATGCCGATGATGGCATTCATGGGTGTGCGTATCTCATGGCTCATGTTGGCCAGAAACTGGCTTTTGGCCCGGGATGCGTGTTCTGCCAGCTGTCTCTCTTTCTCGGCCTTCTCTTTCTCCTTCCGCTCACTAATATCGAGCAGCGAGCCTTCGATATGACTTATTTGGCCATTAGTGTCATAGGCTGTTTGGGCCGAAATGGAGACCCAAACCTCGGAGCCGTTCTTGCGGTAAAAAAGCACCTCTAAATCCGAGACTCTCCCCTGATCACTCAGTATCCGCTCAAACTCCTCACGATGACCTGCTTTGACATACCATCCATTGGTGCTGTTTTCCCTTGAGGAGAGGAGTTCCTGTAGTGATTCATACCCCAAAATACTGACTGTTGCAGGATTGGCATTGAGGATATGGCCTTCTGGTGAGGCCTGAAAAATACCCTCAATGGCATTTTCATAGAGTGAACGGTATTTTTTCTCCGATTCATTGAGAGAGGCGTAATAGCGGGCATTTTCCAAGGATATGGCCGCCTGTGCGGAGATCATCTTCAGCAGCTCGAGCCGGTCTCCGGTAAAGGCACCTATGACCTGGTTGTTCTCAAGATAGAGCAGCCCGGCCAGTTCACTATGACTCAGAATGGGGATGCAGAAGACAGACTTAGGCTCATTTTTCAGTATGTACCAATCCTGGGAGAACAGCGCCTCACTTGAGGCATCATCTATGATGACCTCTTTATGGGTGCGGGCGACATAGTGCAGGATGGAGGCTGGCAGGTCCCGGGTCTCATCAACTGGAATGCCTGGATACTCCATTGCCCGGTTAGTGCCGGCAGCCTGGATCTCAACCACCAATTGATCCGCCTTTTTCAGGATGAGGCTGCCTTTTTCCGCACCAGCACACTCCATCATGATGTCCATCATCTTCTCAAGCAGGCCCTCCAGCATGATCTCACCGGAAATGGCCTGGGATGCCTTGATCACAGAGGTCAGATCCAGATAATCCCCCTCTGGCACTACCTGCTGCGATGCTGCTACCCCATTCTTTAATAGGCCATGGCGGCGTCCTGTTTGCTGTAAAAACTGCGGATAATTTTTCTCAAGAAGCGCCACCTTCCGCTTCGCACCCCACCCCTGATATCTCTCAAAGGCCCGCTGCATATAGGGTTGGGCAAAGCCCCTTTTTCCTTTCTCGATCCAGTATTTGGCCGCCAGTTCATTGGCCAGGGCCTCATCCTGAAGAAATCCATTCACCCCCGCCATCTCAATCGCCTGGTCATAGAGGTCAAGTGCAAGCTCCATGCTTCCAGTCAATGCTTCCATTTCAGCAGAGACAAGCAGATATTTATGTTCGAAATTTTCCGGGCAGGATTGGGCCCACTGCTGTAGCCGCTTCTGGTTCTCAACCAGTTCATCCCAATAAGGCTGCCGCTGCTCCTCCGAGGCCAGCCGGTAACAGGCGCTCAATATCAGTGAAGAGAAAAACTTCTGGGCCACCACGGAGATAGTGCCACTGATAAAGGATTGTCTTGTCTCCGCCTTACGGCTCCAGTGCAGCGCCTCGAAGGGATCATCATGCAGAAAAAACAGAATGGACTTCAGCGTATGCCAAACACCGATGACGGTGGGGCTGGTATCCGCTCCCCAGTTGGGGTCATTGCCGGGACCGATCCCTCCCGCCTTGAAAAGAAACTGCTCACCGGTCTCTCCACGCAGATTTAGAATCACCGCCTGGAAGACATCCATCATATCAATGGCCAGACGATTGTTGGTTTTATCAACAAAAGGAAAGCGTAGTTCCAATTCGCTTTGCATGGCATCCAGCTTCTTTCCCTGAAAGAAACCATTCATCACATTGTTGAAAGCCAGAATATAACCGGCATAGAGCAGTTCACCCGATTCCAGGCCAGCCTGGTAACCATCATCCCCCAGGGATTCAGACTCTTTGATGTGCTTTACCCAGTGATTCAGGAATGCAGTCGCGACAAAACAGCAGCGGCAAATATAGGCCTTATGATCCAGCTCTTCACAGAGCCGCAAGCCCAACATGCCAAATTCATAACCCTCCTGAAAGGCATCCAACTCATAGACCAGTACATTGCCATAACTTGTATAGCCCTTCCCTGATTCGGGCACATGCCCATACTGCAGAGAGAGGTTGGCCATTTTTACAAGAATCCAGGAGTAGAGATCGGTCTTGTAGAAGTAGGCTGCAGGGGTCATATCATTGAGCAGCTTCATCGCTGCTTTTTTCTCCGGCAGAACCATTGCGGGCGCATCGATCAGCGAGGCGATCTCCCGGTCGCCAAGCAACTCCTTGGCCTGGGCCAGTTCGGTATGAATGGCTGCCTTCAGATCTGTGTCAGGCACATTGATGTCAAGCAGTTCAAGGGCCATGCTGCCAATGGCCATCACCTCTTCATGTTTACCCAACATGGTGTACTTGACGATTTGCAGATCAAAGATCTCCACCCGCTCAATAAGGGATTGGGTCAGGGCCAAGGAGCGTTTGATGAACAGCTCTGACTGCTCATAATTTCCAGTCAGATATTCAAGCTCCGCGCGCTCCTTGTTCATCTTTAGATGAAACTCACGCCGCTCGCCATCCCCCTCTGGACAGACCGCCATAGCCTTTTCCAGATAGCGCAGCGCAGAATCATAGGCCGTGGATAGCTTGGCCTTATGGCATGCCGTAACATTCAGATCCGCCAGGCCCCACTGTTCCTGTTCGTTTGTAACAAGCTGCAAGCCCTTATTGAAATGGTCGGCCAGCTCAAACACACGCTCCAACTGCTTCTCTTTGCCAAGACTGGCCCATAACAAACGGCCAATCTTCAGGTGCACCTCCTGTTTGACCGCATCATCGATGAGGTCATAGGCCGCCTGTTGAACCCGGTCATGGAGAAAACGGAAATTGAATACAAGCAGCTTCATCTGCGCCTCATCCTGAGGGAGGTAGCTTCGCTCGGATGTGGTTTGAATAAAGCCCTGCCGGATTGCCGGCAGCAGGGCATCGTAGGTTTCCGGTTCCGGACACTCAAGAATGGTGGCCAGGGTATTGAGGTCAAACCGGGTTCCCACACAAGCGGCCAGTTGCAAGGCGCTCTGAGTGGTCTCCGGCAGCCGCATCAACTTTGAGATCAACAACTCGACTACATTTTCAGTAATGTCGAGTTTTTCGATTTCCCGGATATTCCATCGCCAGGCGTGAACCCTATCCTCGCCATTCTTTCCACGGGCATCGAAGGTGATCTGTTTTTCCTGATAGAGTGTCATCAGGAATTGATTTACAAAAAAGGGATTGCCGCCCGTCTTGCGCAATACCAGCTCCGCCAGAGGATGGACCACACCCCGGTCCTGATGCAGGGTGTCAACAAGAAGGCTGGTAATAGGCTCCAGGCCAAGGGGCAACAGGGTGATTTTTTCAATTTCCCCCTTTTTTCTGCTGACCTTCTCAACCGCAAGAGATAAGGGATGCTCCAACCCTACTTCGTTATCCCGGAAAGCGCCGATTAAAAAGAGATATTTGGTGCTCTCATCCGTCATCAGAAGTTCAATCAACTTCAAAGTGGCGGTATCTGCCCACTGGAGATCATCGAGGAATATGACGAGGGGATGCTCCGGTCGGCAAAAGACCCGGATGAACTTCTGAAAGACCCGGAAAAAACGGTTTTTTGACTCAGCGGGGGGGACCTCATGGGGCTGGGGCTGAGGCCCCACGATCAGTTCTACCTCCGGCAACACATCAACCATGATCTGTCCATTGGAGCCAAAGGCCTCGAGCAGCATCCGCCGCCACTCTGCAAGCTGTTGTTCCGTCCCGGTCAGCAGTTGCTGGATCAAACCCTGAAAGGCGCTGATCAATGCGCTATAGGGGATATTCCGCTGGAATTGATCGAATTTGCCGCTGACAAAGACACCCCGCTGTCTGGCGATGGGCTTATACACCTCCCGCACCAGGCATGTCTTTCCGACACCGGAGTGGCCGGACAGCAGCATCAACTCCCGCCCCCCCTTGCTCACCCGCCGAAAGGCTGCAACCAGGGTTTTGATCTTGTCATCCCGGCCATAGATCTTCTCAGAGATCTGAAAGTGGTCGGAACAGTCGCTGTGGGCCAGAGGAAATCTATCAATAGCGCCCGTGGCACGCCATTGCCGGGCGCACTCCTCTAAATCAGCCTGGATGCCCCAAATGCTTTGGTAACGGTCCTCCGCATTCTTCGCCAGTAGCTTCTCTACAATCGCCGAAATGGCTTCCGGAATCTCTCTGTTGATCTCATGCAGTGGTTTGGGGCGCTTGGTCAGGTGGGCATGCACCAACTCCATGGGATCATCGGAATAAAAAGGCAGCTTTCCTGAAAAAAGCTCATACAGGGTGACCCCAAGGGAGTAGTAGTCACTCCGGTAATCCACCTTGCGGTTCATCCTGCCGGTCTGCTCCGGGGAGATATAGGAGAGCTTGTCCTTCAGCTCCGTAGGATTGCGAAAGGTTGGATTTTCATAGGAGAGCGCGGTGGAATCACCAAAGCAGATCAGCTTTAGTTGAGCATCATCGCCATGCCCACAAATGATATGAGCAGGTGTGATCTGGTTATGAATCACATCCGCTGTATGGATTGCACCGATAGCCCGGACAATCCGTAGTGCCGTATCAAGGGACTGCAATAAGTCCAGTTGACCCGATTGCAAAATATTGTGCAGGGATTGGCCGTCAAAGTCCTCCAGACACATGACCAGGTCGCCATTCAGCTGTGTCAGGTCATAAGCCTCAATGACACCTTCAACGCCCTTCAGGTGCCGGAGAATCTCATACTCCCGGAGATAACCGGCCTCCTCTGCTGCATTCTGCCCCCCCTTTTTCAGCACCTTGATAATAACCGGCCTGTCATCCTCTGTTCTGTGGCAGCGGTAGACGGTTGACCTGGTGCTATCTGAAATAGGCTCCAGCTGATGATACCCTGGAATCTTGGACATACTGCCCCTTGTTCTTATAGTTTGATACAGACCGATTTGGTCTCAGTATAGTGCTCTAGGGCCGCCCGGCCCCACTCCCTGCCCCACCCCGACTGCTTATAGCCGCCAAATGGTTGCGTGGCGTCAAAGATATGAAAACAGTTCACCCATACCGTGCCCGCCTGTAGCCGGGCAGAAACCTGATGGGCCTTGCTGACATCCCGGGTCCAGATGCCAGCGGAAAGTCCATAGATCGAATCATTGGCCTCATCGATCACATTATCGAGGGAATCAAAAGGCATAACCGAGAGCACTGGCCCAAAGATCTCCTCCCGCACCACCCGCATATGGTTATTGGTATTTACCATGACCGTGGGCTCATAGAAAAAGCCCTGTTCTCCTTTGCGGCAACCGCCAGCAACCACCTCGGCCCCTTCACTCCGGCCCAGATCCACATAACGGCTGACACGATCCAGTTGGATCTGGGAGACAAGCGGCCCCATCTCCGTCGAGGGGTCGATGCCCGGCCCCACCTGGAGTTTGCCGGAGAGATCGACAATTCCCTCCACAACCCTATCGAAGAGCGTGTGGTGGACATAGAGACGGGATCCGGCACAGCAGATTTCACCCTGATTAGTATAGATCGCCATCGCCGCCCCGTTGACGGCCGCTTCCACATCGGCATCCTCGAGTATCAGGTTTGCAGCCTTACCGCCCAGCTCCAGGGTCAGATTCTTCAGATTGCCGGTGGCGGCGGTCACAATGGATTTTCCCACCTCCGTGGAGCCGGTAAAGGCGCACTTATCCACATCGGGATGGGATGCAAGGGCGGCGCCCGCGGTCTCACCATAGCCTGGGACGATATTGACCACCCCATCGGGAATCCCCGCCTCCTGGATCAACTCACCCAGACGCAGGGTGGTCAGAGGCGTATCTTCAGCCGGTTTGATGATGCAGGTGCAGCCCGTCGCCAATGCAGGCCCCAGCTTCATGGACAAAAGCAGCAGTGGAAAATTCCAGGGCAGGATCATGCCCACTACCCCAACCGGCTCTCGCAGGGTATAGGAGAAATAACGCTCATCCGGGGTATAGGGGCAGCCATGGGGCAGCACATCGCCCTCTAATTTGGTGGGAAATCCGGCGTAGTAATTATAGGTATCAATGGTGAGGGGAAGATCCACATAGCGTGAGGCGTTGACCGGCTTTCCAGAATCCAGGGTCTCCAGCTCCGCCAGCTGATCGATATTATCCTCCATCAGCTGGGCGAACTTGCGTACCAGACGTTCGCGCTGGGCCGGGGGCATACTTCTCCAGGCGGAATTCTCAAAGGCCGTTCTCGCCGCCTTGACGGCCCGGTCAATGTCCTCGCCATCCCCCTCGGCCACTTCGGCCAACAGGCCACCAGTGGCGGGATCCAGGGTATTAAAGCGCTTTCCAGAGGCTGAATCCACCCATTCACCGCCGATAAACAGCCTGCCTGCCCGCTGAAGAAAGGCCTGTGTATCTTTGCGGACCCCTGTCAGTTCATTTGCCTCTGTTTCCACAACCAAGGTCCTCTATTTTCAATGGCGATCAGTGCCTGTTAATCACAAGGTCTGCAGTGTAGTCCTGTCCTGTGAAGCTATATAAAACAATGGCTTAGCAAGTAATCGCTGGGCCCAATGTTTATTATGCCTGACAAACTTCCCAATTTAGCGCACATCATAGTGCACACAGGTGCGTCCTTAAGTTGAATCGTAAAAGTGAAAATCACCATTTCATTATATGACACAGAAGAGGTCTCGGCACAGGCAGAGCAGACTTTGAATTCTGAGCCAGGAATATCTGATCAGTTGGTTGCTGAGGGTAGAAAAGAGGCTGAAGGGGCTGAGGAATAGCCGCTCATCCTCCTGGCCTGTTCCTTAGTCACTATTGAAATCTACAAATCAGCCGTACAAATGAGTGCAAAGTGCCAGGAGTGGTCTATTTTATTTATTTGGTTTTTCATTGGATGAACCTATAGCTCATCTTTAATTGGGAGAATAAAAATATGCTAACCGCAAAGGATGATCATAGTGGCGCCGCTGTTGACTGGTGGTTTATGTATAAAGTCCCCGGGGGCGTTCGATTCAAAAAGGGGGAGAAAACAAATGGGAGCGAGTATCTCTATTACGATCTCCCCTCTCAAAAACCCTTGGGGCTCTCTCCTTATAACCTCGGCTCCGGACCGGAGGGGGCACTTTATCATACACTGCAACAACTTTACGCTGATCCAAGTCCGTCAGTGGGTTGGATTTTCTATAACGATGAATACCCCTATTCCATGCAAGAGGGGACGTGGCCGGAAAAGAGTGACTGGCCCCCCAACGTAGAGCCTAAAATATATGGCCCAGAGACCAGGGAAAAGGATCGGGGGCACCCGGTAGATCACGCACATAACGGACACTGCAAAGGGATTCTTGCCTTTGATGTCGAAACCGATACCGCCTTCTGGCTCTCTCACTCTACCCCCAGAATTCCAGCGCTCCACGTTCCCGAAAACGAGCACTTTTTTTACCCCGAATACACCGATACCTATGCCCAGACATTCATATGCATCACCCTCAAAGATGTAAAAGCCGCCTGTGACATTGCCAAGGTCATGTCCAATCAGCATGACCCCCAGGTATTCGGATGCCGTCTCCCTGATGAGGTAACCAAAGATTCTCCCTATGAGGCGCTTTGGACCCTGGCACAGGGGAGTCTCCCACCGGACTATGGGAAATCGTATTCCGAAAACCATGCAAAAAAAGAGCCTGCCGATATCACTTTTCAATCAAAAGGGGGCAAGGAGTTTCGGTTGCTGGCAAAGAGCGGCGCCTGGTTTGATGACTTCTGGATTGATCTGGTGGAGCCAAAACTCGGAGTTGATCTGCGCATTGAAACATGGCGCAGACTGACACCTACAGCCATGCTCCCGGGAGAGGATGCTGACGGTGATGGCACGGTGGATTACGGTGATTACGACTTCACCACGACCTATAAAGGGAGACAATTCCATCATGAGTTTCTGGCAAAGGACGGCAAAGAGGTGGTTGATGAAATAACAAATATCGATCTTGGTGAGTTAAAAGACAGCAATGGCGACCCCCTCACCGGATATGCCTGGTCCTATACAAAAGATCATGCCAAATGGGGTATTTCCGAAGAGCTGGAAGATCGCGAGAAACTGGATGATCGCCAAGGGACCAAAAGAGATTGGGTCTGTGTTGCAGATATGAACCGCATGACCTCCCAGGAAAAACGCGGCGGAGGTGCCATCTGCTTCCATGAGCCGGATCTCTGGAAAGGACTCAATGAAATTGAGAGGGTGTCAGGGAAGATCACGTGATTCTAATAAGGGCGTTAATGTAAGTTTTCATGGGAGAAAAAAATGGCTGTATTTTCAATTTCACTAGGGACGGAAGATCGACTGAAAAGTCTCTACTCTTACCCCAATACAAAAGACAGTAAAAAGACCCTGGCCGATACCATTCTTCACTGGTTCAACCAGACCCTCGCCCGTGACGGTTTCACCGCACATGGGGCCTCTGCTGCGATTACCATCGATAATGGTGAATACACCCTGGAACTGAGCGGCCCACAAAGTCTGGAAAAAGATTTTGAAGAATATGGGAGACGGCTACCCCAGTTTCTGCAAAACGGGTGGGAAGCGTTGACGATGGTTATCCCTAAACTGAAAGAAGAAGGTAAGTGGGATCCGGAGAACACGGGGCAGTGGCGCTTTTTTCTACCCCACGGGCTTGCGATGGTTGGCCAGCGGTCGCTGCAATTTTTCCACTATCCCCCTATTCGACTGTTGGACACCATGCAGGATTATCTGGACGACCCCGTCCCGGTGCGCTGGGCTGAGCTGTTGGAAGCCAACGGCGTAAAAAACGATCAGGAGGCATGGTTGTATGAGACCGTTGTCGATGCAACCCCCATCGCTGCCCCAGACGACCAGGGATCAAAAAAATCCCCAAAGGGCGATAAACATTGGGGATTGATCCCGATTCAATATTTTCCTGATTACCAGAAGGCAATGGTGAAGCTGTTGCTAAACGAAAGCCCGACCCACAGTGGATACACTAACCCCATCGTTGTCTATGGTTCCCATCCCAGAGAGATTTTCCAGGGTCTCTATCTGGGCGATCAGAGGCTCAGCGTCAATGTGGCCGGAACGGCAGAGATCATTCCAGGGATGAAGACACCCGTGTTAGGCGTAAACCACCCCTATCGTTTCTATGCCCAGGCACAGATCGATGATGACAATCCCGACACCGGTTATGTAGGCTCCGGGAAAATCGTCCCCAAGAAC
>Ga0316190_10002821_pt1 | contig 12634 bp, 17 predicted proteins | sample Eddworburrow2_MG_FD_204929 | JGI IMG/M metagenome (GOLD analysis project Ga0316190, IMG submission 204929) | Coastal sediment microbial communities from Maine, United States - Eddy worm burrow 2 | ecosystem: Environmental > Aquatic > Marine > Coastal > Sediment | place: USA: Maine | collected... | reverse complement strand
TCATGCCGGTACTACTGGACTGGGGACAATGAGATGGCTGGTGATGTCAGCTTGGGTCGGTACAGCAAGACGAACAAGCTGAACGTGACGGACTACAGTTCGGACGCGGTGGCTGCGTATTTCCTGTTCCGTCCGACGGGTCTCATTCCTACCTAGTCCTTCTGAGTTCGGCTTTGTCGATGGCGATACGTGTGTAGAGCATGGGCCGCCGTTACGTCGGGCGAGGTATTGGCTGGTGATGATGTCCTCGGGCTTCCTACGGTGTGTGGTGTGCCTGTTGAGGAACATGGAGATGGAGGTCTTCCACCTGGCGATGGCCTCTTCTTTGCCGAGTTTGATGTAGGTGGCCAGCTCGAAGCCTGGTTTGGCCTCTTTCGTGGGGGTATTGCTCTCGGGGGTGGCTCTGCGGTGGAGCTTGGACTTGAAAACGCCGTTCCATGCGACTTTGGCGTTCTTGGCGAAAAACAGGGTGGTGGTCCTGGTGTTGGCGAACTGGCGGTAGTGGGTGCCAGGTGCATAGTCAGGGAGACCCTTGGACCGGGCGGCGGTGGCGATCTTGAGCCGTCCGCCGCGTCCGCCGCGTTGGGTTTCGAGCCAGGGTGGGGCTATTCCGTTGGACCCTGCATGGGGGCCAGTTCACGCCTTCTTCGAGCCGTTTGGCGGAGAGGAGAACATCGTACTCCGAGGGCTTGCCTGCTTGCCGGAGCTTATCCTCTAGGGCGAGCATCTTGTCGAGGGCGTCGGCGGTCTTTTGGTCAGCCCCTACGGCGTTGAAAACACGATAGCCTCTTTTCTCGAACTCGGCCTGCAACACTTTGGCGTACACGGCTGCCCGGACGTTCCGGTCGTACATGGGGAGGTAGTGAATGTACTTTTGGGAGCCCATTTCCTCGTAATGGTCCACGACGCCTTTGGCGTACGCCTCGGGGTCGATGTCCATGAGGTCGTCGCCGAGCAACTGGTCCGGTGAGGTGGCTGTGCCGTCGAGGAACACGGTTTGGATTTCGACGCGCTCGGGGGCGTAGAGCCCACCCTGGGAGTGCTCGGCGTAGGAGACATAGGCGGGGATCACGTTGTCGGGGAGCTTCATGTCGTTCGTGGGGGAGGCCGTGATGGGCAGGTAGCGTCCGCCCCGCTTCTGGAACTCCTGGACAGCTTCCCACAGGGCGTTATCTCGCAGGTGGTGGCCCTCATCGAGGCCGAGGAGGATGCCGGAGCAGTCGGTGGGGAGCCGCCCGGCTTTGTAGAACTCAATGAACAGGGCGTTGGTGATGACGCGAGCCGTGTGGTGTCCATGTTCGAGGTGGTGTGCCACACGGCCGAGGGTGGAGCCCCTCGACTCTTTCGACCTGGCGTTGATCATCTCCCAGCCGTCGCTATCGACGGCCACGCCACCCGCCACGGTGATGCGGCAGGCCCCTGTCCAGCCGATCTTGATGGCGTTCTTGGGGACACATATCAGCGCTACTTTCATCTCGTCGGCCCTCAACATCATCTCGAAGAGATAACGAATCACAAGGGTCTTGCCGAACCCAGGCGGGGCGATCAGGCAGGCGGCAAATTAAGGCACCAAGGGCGTCCCGAAGGGTCAGGTCCCCTCGGAGCTGTCGGTATTTCTCGGCTTGTCTCTCGTCTAAAGTGTACTCAAAAAGCTTAATGAACACGGATACTCCGGGTGACTTATGGTGGAGCTACCCGAAAGGTCAGGGTGCCGGACCCCCCCAGTTCTCTTGTGCGATGCGTTCGGCGGCGTACATGGCGTCTTGCCTACTCAGGTAGGGGAAGGCTCGTTGGATGGGTGTGGAGTCTTCTGAGAGGCGTGCTCCCCAACCGGAGGCCATGTCATAGACCTCGATGGTCTTGCCTTGTTGCCACGTCGCCTTGTTCCCGTTCCACGCTGCCTTGAGCATCAGTCGCCCCCCTTATATGCAGGGGGGCAGCCATAGGCTAATCAGGGCCTAATGTCGGTTTCCCAAATGGTTCTCGTGCATCCGAGCTTCGAGTTCTCGTTTGGCTTTCTTCGGGGAAGTCCCCGCACCGGATGCCAAATCGACCAAAGCGACTGAACCACTGGCCGGCTTGGCAGAAGACAACGGCAGCCAGTAGTTCTTCGTCGCGCTGGAGCTGGAGGCACCTTTCCCCAGACGTCGCCATGCTGGTCACATCGACCCAAGTAAAGTTTGGTTTGGGTTTCATCAGACTATCCGGGTGCCGGAAACGAGATGCTGTGGCCGTCGGCCAGTGTGGCGGTGAGGAAGCGCTGGTCGGTTTCGTGGAACACGAGCTTGACTCGGACCTTGGGCATGAACTTGAGCAGGGCGGGCATCTGGCTATCGTTCCAGTCGGGAGCGACGACGACGACGGCGACCTTGTGACCTCGAATCATGTTGTCGAGGACGGGGAGTTGTTCGGCGATGTCGAGTCGGAGTGCATCGTTGAGTTCTTCGTTCAGGAGGACAGCAACGATGGGTGTCTGGCCGTCTCGGATGAGGTGTATACGTCCGAAGGCATCGGCCAGGGTGTTGCACGCGGACGGGCTGGAGGCTTGTAGCAGCTTCTGGGTGGCCTCTGGGTGTCCATACAGCATTGAGACGGTGCCCAGGGGCCATCCAGGGGTGGCTGTGGTCTTACCGAGCATGTCGTCGAGGTGCAGTGCTCCTGTGGATGTAGCTGGTTGGGTGATTGGTGTTTGGATGGGAGCGGGTCGTTGTCCGACGTTGACCTGTTGGGCTTGTGCTGCCTTCTTCATCTCATCCATATCGTGCCGTTCCCTTGTGGTGGGTGCGACGGACATGCTGGCCATTTGGGCAGCCATGCGACGACGGTAATCGTCCATGTCGAAGGTAGCTTTGGGTCCATGGGTGGGTGCGGCGTTGGGGAGCTGGTGTCCGCCTTCCCCATAGGAGGCCTGGTACATGCGTTGTGGTGTACCGACCTGTTGTCCGGTGGTCTTGTCGAAGAGTGCGACGGCGGTGGAGCCATCGCGGAGTGTGACCTCTCTCTTTTCGAGGTTGGGGTCCCCCATCCTCTTATCCATCTCGTCGAAGAACTCGTTGATGGTGGCGGTCTCTTCGGAGTCCCATTCGCGGTCGGGGAGGGGTGGTCCTGCGGGTCCGCCGAAGTTGATTTGCTGAGCGACCTTGCCGTAGGCGGGAGTTTGGTCTTGGACGATTTTGAAGCCGCGGGCGTGGGTAGCTCGTCCGAAGAGATCGGTTCCTTCGCCGTGTGCCGAGCTGGGGTGTTGGACGGTAGAGGCGTCCCCTTGCCATTCTTGAGCGGCTTCGTGGTCCCATCCAGCGTTGTGTGCTTTGCGAGCGGCTTCGCCCATGCGTCCGACGGACCAGCCGGGACCGCTGGAGCGGACTTTGACGGGTGGGGCGGGTTTGGCGAGTTGGATGACGCCCTGGTCGTTGATGAGGTCGTCGATGTTCCTCATGAGGTCATGTTCGACGCCGTTGATGCGAATCTTGTTGGTGCCGGCGAGCAGTTCGAGCTTGTCGGTGGGCTCTACACGTTGACCGGAGTTGTCGTAGGCTCCGTCCCGTGCTGCGACGGGCAGGTAGAGAGTCTTTGGGGCTCGAATAGGTTTCCAGTCGCTCACGGTGTGCACCTCCTTACGGATGAGAATACCCGTGAGGAGGTGCTAACCACGCCCTGATTCCTTGCCGGACCACGCCTCGCCTGGCTCAACCTCACCCCGCCTTGCCATACCGAGCCCTGGTGCCTGGCAGGTGCATTTTCTCTCCTGTGTGTCTGTGCGGATTACGCGGCAGGTCAGATTGTTGACCCCCTCGGGCTTCAGGGCTTGAACTTCATCGCCTGGAAGAAGGTCTCATGCTCGGGTATGCCGAGTTCTTTGTCTCGGTGGTCAGCGTCCCACACCTCGATGCCAAGAATCTCTTGTTCTCCTGTGTCGTTGGTGCAGCCGGTCATGTGCCAATCTTGTGGCGTGAGGACGTGCCCGACGAGCCCGACGAAGAGAATGAGGAAGAGGTGTTTCGGAGAGGAGGAGACGGTGTCGAGCAGTCGTAGGTGTCGGAGGTCGGGCGTGAAGCCCAGCTCTTCATGGCATTCACGAATGGCGGCTTGTTGCCAGCTTTCTCCATGGTCGATGTAGCCGCCAGGGAAGGCGTAGGTGCCTTTGAACGGCTCGATACCACGTTTGATGACGACAACGCCGGGGTGGCTGGGTGTGCTCCCCTTGGGGCCCCAGGAGGGCACCACGAGGGCAACGACGGGCTTGGGTGAGCTGTAGTTGAACTTGCCACAGGTGTCTCTGGGGCATTGTTTGGGCCAGTGGGGTTGGGGGAGCTGTTCGCCACAGTGAATGCAGTGGATCATGGTGTCTCCGTTCACTGTCCTGGTCTCCAGCCTGGGTCAGGCGGTGTTGGGATGTCTTTCCAGGGAGCGGTGGTGTAGTCGGTGAAGTCGATGGGGTCGATGGTGGGCGAGAAGCGATAGGGTCCCTTCACGCGGCACCTGGTTTCCCAACCAGCATCCAGGGCGGTCTCGATGAGCTTGCGGGCGTCCTTCGGAGTGAAGGCGGCCCGGTGCATAACGTGCCCGGTGTCCATGTCGTGGACGTCTTGGGAGATCCAGCGCTTGGATTGGATGTCGACGATCAGTGGAGAACCGGGCCGGTCGATTTTCTCTTGGACGATGACTCGGGCGCTGGGGGGTGATCCTTCTTGGTGGCTGGGTTGCTTTCCGCCGTAGCCTTTGAACATCCAGGCGAAGGTTCGGTCAGCGACGATGATGGTGCGTGCTGATTTGGGAAGGGCCATGGTTCAGTCTCGGATGTTGGGTTTCGGGGGTCCGGTGAGGATGAGGAGGCAGCTCACCAGGGCCTCATCTCGCCTGTTTCCAGGTTCTTCTCCATCTCCACTCGGACCGAGCCCTTCTCGGGTCCCTCCTTGGTCCAGTAGCTATAGAGGTAGGTGAGGCCGTCGGGCATCTTGACGTAGTTGGTTCGGTTGTGGTTGGAGCTATCCTGGAGGTCGAACAGGGGTGAGGCCACCCGATGAATCGGGAGGAAGGGTCTCCCTTCCTCCTTGGCCTTCGCTTTGGCTTCTTCGAGGAGCTTGGCCTCATGGTCCAGGCAATCCTGGACGGACCACGACTTGACCTTCTCCCAGGAGTTTTCGAACCGTCGAGGGATGGCCGAGAGAGCCTCGGAGATTGCGTCGGAGCAGGTGTCACAGAAATGGCCCCAGTTGGACCGACCCCCTCCGGGAGGGATCGGCCCGGAGGCCTGATACCTGTACTTGACCTGGCAATGGATGCAGCGGCTTTGGCGGTGTGTAGTCATTGGGTCACCGTTTGATCTTGAGGCGTTCGAGCCCTTTGGGGTTGTAGTAGCCCATCGCGGGTCTTGGGCTCTCTCCGATCTCGTACTTGTAGAGGCCGTGGCCGTGTTTGGCCCCGACGCAGCCCACCTCGACCTCTTGGGTGATTTCTTTGATGGTGCGGTCGTCCTCTTCGAGTGCGACGGTGACCCGCCATCTTACGGCGTCCAGGGTGCCACCTCCGCCGATGCTGACTCGGATGTAGCTTGGTCGCAGGGTGTGGACCATGTTGAGTGCAAACTGGTCCCAGGGTCGGCCGTTGAGCTGTTGGAGGACAGGGTGGCTGGTGTAGCCCCTTTGACCGGGTGCTTCGTAGTGCTTGTGGTGCCGGTGGCGGTAGGTGTCGGCCTCGGTGGTGTCTTCCAGGATGTCGGCGTCATAGTCGGGGGTCTTGGCGTTCTCTTCGGGGGTGACCTCGTGAACGGACCAGCCGATGAGCTTGCGGGGCTTGGCCTCGATTTTCGTGACCTCGATCTCGAAGTCCGGGAAATTGACGCGGGCGCCTTCCACTTTGGGCTTGAGGTCAGGCATGTTGCCGAACCGGGTCGTCTCCGCCTTGGTGGCCGGGACGATCTTGTCATCTTTGTCAGTCATATCGTGGGTCCGAGCTGCTGGATGGTGATTTGGTGGAATTGGAGTCGGTGGTTCCCTTGTTCACGCGCCCTTTCGGCCTTGGCCCATCGGCGGTCACCCACCTCGACGACCTTGGGTTTCGCCGCGGGGTCCCGGACTACTCCGGTGTAGAGGGCATAGAAGTACCCGCCCTTGGGGTGTTTGATGATGGCGAGCTTCAAGGGTCCCCTCCATCCGTTTGACTCCTTGAGTAGTTGTTTGTCCCAAACCTTGTCGTCACGAGCTGCTGCGATCCGCTCACCCAGTTCCTTGTGGAACTGTTTCGAGCACAGAGTAGGCCGCTCACTTTGCGAAACGTGGTGTTGGAAGAGTTGCTTGAGCAGGGTGTTCAACTCCACAGCCAAAGCCACTTCGGTGTTCGAGTTCGCCACTACTCCTTCTCGTCTTCGAGGTCTGAGAAGGAATTGTTGACCAGGAAATCGGGATGCTGAAAGGGCCCCACCGGGATACGAGGGAGCAACGTCTTGTCCCGCTTGCAACGCGTGCTGAAGAAGCAATGCCAGTAGTCCCAATCCCCCAGCAGGTCATAGGCTCGTTCAGACACACCTTGGGATTGTGCGACCACCATGGCTCACCCACCGTCATCCCAGATGATCGAAGCTCCTTCCACCGCTTCATCTGGTCTCTTGGGACGGCCGGGTTGGGCACCCAGTGGGCCGGGTTGTGAGCTGGTAGGCTGGGGTCCAGGCAGGCCGGGCATGGTGGCGTCGCCTTCTGACGGACCTCAGCGGCCGGGTTCCCCCCGACGGGAACATCGGCGGTGGTTCTGAGCAGGAGCAGGAGGGTGAGGATCATCAGAGGCTTGATCATCCGTCTACCACTCCGTCACGGTGTTGTGATTGTCGTCCAAAGCTGCGTGAGGGGCAGTGTGACCCTCTGGCCGAGAGCATCGAGCCCAGTGGCCTTCGATGAGGTCCCCGCACGAGGCTTTGCCAGCAGCCTTGGCTTGGCAGAACTCGGTCTTGTAGCCATCGTAAGAGGCCACATCGGTGAGCAGGCTCTCTTCCCCGAACTGGTCGGCGAGGCCTCGTTTGTGGATCTCGGCAACGAGCAAGGGGACTTGCGGGTGCCATTTCACCGCCTGCTTGAACTCGGTGGCTGTGGGCTCGGTTTTGGACGCCATCCTGTTGAAGAGCGCCTGTTCTTCTTCCATCACGGCGTCGTAGGCGTGTTCACCCATGGTGTCGGGGTCAGCGGAGCCGAGAATGTTCCCGAGGTGCTTTCGGTACAGGGTGACGAGGCGGGGGCGGAGGAACTTGCAGACATTGACGAGGTGGCCGTCGTCCAGATCGGCGATGTTGATGTGCCGGCCATTTTTGGTGACCCAGATTTCGGGCGGGATGGGGGGTGGTGTGGGGGTACGGAACAGGTCGAGCGTCTGAGCGACCTCATCGGAGGTGTACGTATTGCCGACGAGCATGATCCGACTGGCTTGTCCCATGGGGCAATACCAGCCGGTGGGGGTCTTGCGCAGGTCCATGTTACGGAACCGGACGGTGAGTCCAGTAGGGGCCTTTTCGAGCCAGGTGACGACTTCTTGGTATCCGATCATGGGATCACAACTGCGGCTTGGTGGGGGCCTTAACCTCGGCCACCCGTACGGACCGCTGGCCTTCGATAGCTTCGATGATCCCAGCACCCGCCAGCCCCGTCGTGAAGATCAGACCGGCCATCAGCGCCTCGATCTCGTGGATGGCGGACTTGGCTACCATCATGGCGAAGACCCCGAAGATGAGCGCAACAAGTGCAATGATTATCAGTAAATACTTCATACTGCTTTGATCCCTTGGCGTGCCAAACTGGCGGCGACAGCTACCTGGTACTGGACTTCCGCGGCAGCCCTATTCAGGGGATGTTGTCCGCACCCCTGCCCGTCGACCTTGGGGTACTGCCTTCCCGTGCAGGGGGTGAGTCGACAGATACTGACGGTGCCGCCGTTGCTGTGTATTCCTGCATTCTGGACGCCCGCGAACGGGCACTCTCCACACGTATGTTTCATCAGCGTTTCTCCTAGCCTGTCGGCAACTACCGTTTGAGGAATGAAGCGGCAGCGGACCAGCCAGCTCCCTGCATCCTGAAGACGCCAGGGACTTTTTCGGACAGCCAAGGAGACTTCCGGTCGGCGGCATAGCGGACGTAGGGGTTGTTGGTGTCGAGGGAGAGCATGGCTTTGGGATCACCCCCGAGGATGAGGCTATCGCACCACTCGACCAGCAGAGAGTGCGCCCGCTGCTGGATGTAGGCCTGCTGGCCCTTGGTGTAGGTCGTGTCAGGAAGATTCAGGCTCATGGGTGTGCTCCTCTTCGGGTAGGTCAAAAATGACTTTGATGAACGGCTCGATGCCGGGGCCGTTCCTTTTGGTTGTTTTGTAGCTGCCTGGGCCATTACCCGGCCGGTTGCCCACACGAACTTGGGCGTCCGCTGGAATCTCGGGGTGAGCCAGACGGAAGGCGTCTCGCACCTCGTCGGCGTTGAAAGTCAGGGTCATCGTCACTTGCCTTTTCATTCGTCGGGGTCTTGAGGGTCCTGGCGCATGAAAAGGGCGGCCACCACCCCTCGGTAAGCAGACCATCGCTTGTCAGATTTCGAATGGGCAAAGCCAACCCATGCGGCGGAGAGTTCTGGCAGGAGCGTGCGTACCCGCATGGCCTCCGTGATGGCTGATTTCAAATCCTTGAGCGAGAAGGCATCGGAAAGGGAAAGGTCGAACCGCCAACCGGCTGGCATTGCCGGTTGGCCATCCTTGGCCTTGGTGGCGGTCCTCCAATAGAAACCGCAGATGTAGCGACCGGTGACCTTGTCATAGCCCTCGACTCGTTTGGCGGTCTTGTGGACTCGGAACCCCTGAGCCTCCAGGGCGGTTTGGATGAAAGAGGCGTCGCCTTTTTGGAGGCGGCTGCGTCCGGGTTGGTTCATCAGGTGCTCCTTCCTGGGTAGCAAAAGACGGAGTCCCCACCCCTTCCGTCAAGGGGGGGGTGGGGACTCCACGGGGTAGGGCTAGGCCGCCCTACCCGTTGGTCAGGAGGGCCTTGATATGCGCGGGCACCTCCTCGTCCTCGGCCGGGTTGGCATAGCCGCGGGCCTTGAGGATGGCGTCGATCACGGCGATCTTGCCACCGCGCATCTTCGATGCACCGACGATCAGGCAGTTGAACCGGGCGTACTTGTCGATGCCACCTCGCAGCGGCATCTCCAGCAGCTCCAGGCTGTTGAGCAGGTTGTACTTGTCCCACGCCGTCCCGGTCAGGGGCAGCGTGACAGCCTGCGAGTTGTCGGCATAGGCCTTGGGTGCCGTCTCACCCTCCTCCAGGGGAGAGCCATCGGTATGCTTGGCCACGACAGCGACCAGGGGTTCGTCGGCAGTGGCGGCACGCTCGGGCTCGACGGCGGGCGTCGGGGCTTCGACATCGACGTCCATGGTCGTGTCGGGCAGGAGCTTGCCATTGTCCAGGCCGACGACCTCGTAGGCGCAGACCCGGACCTTCTGCTGCGAGCTGTCATTGGGCACGCACACGATGTCGGCCGGGTCCACCTTGCAGATGACCGTCTTGCCCTGACCGAAAGTGGCGGCGTAGGAACGGGCACCTACGTGGAAGCCGAAGTGGCATGCCACGGTCGGGTCGTCACTGACCCGGTTGCGCTTCATGGAGAGCTTCTGACCGGGGCTGTTGTCGAACTTCCCGCTGTGGACGTCGCGGAAGTTGTTCCGAACACCCTTGTAGAAGAGGATGAAGCCATCGTCGGTGAACGGGATGCCCTGGTTGCGCATCAGGAAGTCGAAGGTCTGGTTGCGCGAGCGGTAGCTCGGATTGTCCTCCAGACGCTCGGCGGCCCGCATGAGCGGCTTGGGGTCCTCGCCCTTGCCGACCATCTTCAGGACGCGCTGGCTGAACGGGGCCGGCAGCACCTCGCCATTGTAGTAGATGCTGTTGTTCTGGACGGTGAAGGCACCGAAGGTCCAGTCCGTGATGGCCTGCTCGACGGTCAGGTGCTCACGCACCGTATCCCAATCGCCGGCCAGCACAGCTGCCCGCAACTTTTCGTAGTTGGGCTGGGTGGAATCGATCTCGTGGGGCTCGCCGTCAACGACGAGCATCACGGTGTTGTTGGTGATCTGGTAAGGCATCGGGGTCATGGTGTTGGCCTCCTTGTGTGGCTACTACGCATTGGTCGCTAAAGTTGAGCCCTGTCCGTCTCAGCGATGTAGCCGAGCAGCAGGTCAAAATGGGTCATGAAGATGTGCATGTCGTTGTCGTCCTCGACCTTGAGCGACAACATGGGGTAGGCCTTGAGCAGCCTGTCGAGGGCGCATTCGGCGGGGTTTCGCTTGCGGCCGGGGAACATCGAGGACAGCGTGTCCAGGTTGCTTTGATAGCCCTGCTTCCACTTGCGGACGACCTTGAGCGCCTCCGGTTGCCTCGCGAAGTAGCGGGTGACCACATGCTTGCGGCCGAGTGCAGCCTCCAGCTTCTCGATGATGGTCGGGAGTTGGCGGAGGAAGTTGTTCTCTTTCCGGTAGTGATCTGAGAATTTGTAGGGCATCGACCGGAAGAGCCGGGACCACTGGAGGTCTCGGTAGTCCTGCTGCCGTTTGTTGCTCCAGGCGACCTTGAAGAACTCTTTGCGCCAGGTGTAGTAGGGCGTGCCCTTGTCGACGTCGTTGGGGACCACCGGCTTTTTGAGCGTGGTCTTGTAGCCGTAGAGCGTAGGGAACAGGAGGCCCATCGCCTTGGCGAGGGTCTTGTCCCTTGCCACAACTTCATAGAAGTTCGTCGAGCCCTTGAACTTGAACGCATTGATGATGAAGTAAACGTGCTCGTCTTGGGGCGGGTCAGCCTTGGTCCAGTTCTCGGACAGCGTCCCGTAGCTGGACGTGCCAGTCATCTCGAACGTGCGCTGCTTGTGTTTGGCGTTGTGGGTCCGTCCCCCGTAGGTGCTGATCGATGGGGCATACCAGGACCTCACCTGCTTGAGGTTGTGGATAGGCACACCGTCGAGGTTGGCGAGTGGCAGCATCGCTTCCAGCTCGGCCTGGACAGCCTCCAGTGTCTCCCCGTCGCGGGGGTCAACCAGGATGTCCTTGCGCTGGAGCTGCCAGCCCTGGGTCTTGCGTGGGTCGGTGGGGTCCTTGAGCAGGAGCACCGTATCGGTGCTGATGGGGATGTTGGTACAGGAGGCGTTATCGTGGTTGAACAGGCTGAAAGTCTTTGGGGCGGTCTGTCCTGATTCCTTGCGCCACAGGGGCACTGCATGGCTGGTCCAAAAGTCATACTTGCGGGGGAGCTTGAACCCGAGCCCCGACGACATGAACACGGCCTTGCTGCGGCGGTCCCACCCTGTCCCTTCCCCCGACGTGAGAGACCTTATGGCGTCGTCGGTGTAGTCCTGCACCAGGGTCTTGAAACGAAACACGATCGCGTCGCGCGTGACCTTGGTGTACTGGAGTTCCTCGCGGTTGGCAGCGAACTCCACCTCGCCGATGGGCAGGTACACGGCCCCGCCGAGTTTGTTGAGGGGCTCATACAGACCCTCTTCGCGAAGCTGCTCTTGGAGCTGGTCCAGGTCGATGCGGTAGGGCACGCAGCCCATCACGCCGGTCCATGTTCCAGGGCCCTCCCGAGTGATGTAGCCGCCGGGAAGGCCCTCGGGGAGGGTGCTCAGGGCGACGTTGATCTCCGGCTGCGGGCGCATGTAGCGGAAAAGGCTTCTCGCCTCCCGCTCGAACTCGTAGATCATGCCCTGCGGCACCGGGACCTTGATCTCGATGCCCGTCTCGTCCCCACAGGGCTCCTCGTGCATCAGGGTCATCGTGCCCTTGTTGTCCTCGCCGATGGCCGAGCGGTAGATGCTCTTGGTGCCCTCGTGCCAGGACGTGATGCTGAAGGTGTCACCGATGCAGAACCCGGCCTTGCTGCCAATGCCGAGAGCACCCACGGCCTTTTTGGCTCGGGCGTTGGCCTCCTCACACACGGGGCAGAAGACCCGCTCGGGATGCACGGCATCGACACGGAGGGTGTCACAGTCGGTGCAGTCGGCCACGGCTCCACGCTTGGTGGACGCACCGAAGCTAGCGAAGATCGGAATGTCCTCACGTCCCAGGCCTGTGCCATAGTCGCGGACACTGAACGTCGGCTTGGTCCAGGTCGGGACGAAGACCTTGATAGGTGTGTCACCGACGCCTGTCTCCTGGTGGATGTCCCAGGCGTTGCTGCTGTACTCGCGGATCACCGCGAGGGCCTTTCTCGTGTAAAGGCCCGTGCGAAGCACCCACATGACGTGGGCGAGGTTCTCCATCTCGATGGTGTAGTCCACCTTGAAACCGAGGTCTCCCCCGGTCTGTACTTCGCGTTTGGCTGTCGCCAGTTCCATTTGTTCCTCGTCATCATGGTGTGGGTGGTAGCGCGAGGGGTGCCCATCTCCCCGTGTCCTGGGCTAGCTCTAATTCACTGTCGTCCTCCTCCGTTCGGGTTTTGTCTCGCCTTGGACCCCCACTACGCACTGGACCCTTCACTTGAGCCCCTTTTCTCGAAGTTAGTTTTGAGAGGCCCCCTAAGCCCTTGTAATCATAAGGGCGCACTCGGGAAAGTTCGAGAAAAGGGCTCAAGTAATGGAGCTGCTCCGTAGTAGGGGTGAGGCGAGAACACCAACCCTGGAGA
>Ga0316190_10002819_pt1 | contig 12639 bp, 9 predicted proteins | sample Eddworburrow2_MG_FD_204929 | JGI IMG/M metagenome (GOLD analysis project Ga0316190, IMG submission 204929) | Coastal sediment microbial communities from Maine, United States - Eddy worm burrow 2 | ecosystem: Environmental > Aquatic > Marine > Coastal > Sediment | place: USA: Maine | collected... | reverse complement strand
GATCTGGATCGATAAAGACAGGATCGAACAGGTTTTGATCAATCTTTTATCCAATGCCTTTAAATATTGCTTTAATGGTGAAATCGTTCTGGAAGTCAGTGATGAGAAGGATGCAGTACTTATTCAGGTAAGAGATACCGGTATTGGAATCCCTCCTGAACATATTGATCAAATCTTTGATAATTACTACCAGGTGGACACTCCACATACGAAGGATATGGCGGGAACTGGCATTGGATTATTTCTGGTACGGGAATTTGTGGGATTGCACTCCGGATCGGTGAATGTAAGTAGTGAAGTTGGTAGAGGAAGTAGGTTTTCAGTTCGTATTCCAAAAGGAAAGGATCATTTCCGCCCGGAACAAATTGAATCTGGATCGCAGCCAAAGGAAAAAAAGACTATTGTGGACCTGGAGTTGCAATGGCAGGGACAGGAAAGTATCAATCTTCCTTCAGGAAAAAGCAAGCCGAAATTGCTTGTGGTAGAAGATACTCCTGAAATGGCTCAGTATCTGTTAAATGTTCTATCGGAAGAATGCATGGTACATCTGGCAAAGGATGGATCGGAAGGATTTGAAAAGTCCCTGCAGCTGAATCCTGACCTGGTGATAAGTGATATCATGATGCCCCGGATGGATGGCTATCGCTTTTGTGAATTACTAAAGCAAGACATGCGTACATCACATATTCCAATCATCTTGCTAACGGCAAGGAATATGCATAAAGACAAAATAAAGGGATTGGAACTTGGGGCTGATGACTATCTGGAAAAACCATTTCACCTGAATGAGTTAAAACTCCGTATATCATATCATCTGGAACAACGAAAGAATTTTCAGGAGGAGTTTTTAAAGAAATTCCGGATCAATGCTGAAATGGATTTAGCCGTATCGATAAAGGATCAATTTCTGCAAAAAACCCATGCAAATATTGAAGAACATTTGCACGATGACCAGTTTGGCGTTGAGAAGTTGAGTGACTTGTTGGGAATGAGCCGTAAACATTTGAATAATAAGATAAAATCCTTGACCAATCAGACCACCAATGAGCTTATACGGAATTTTCGATTGCGAAAAGCCGCTTACCTGTTATCTGAGAATGGTATTTCAGTATCGCAAGCTTGCTACCAGGCAGGATTCAACAACCTCTCCTATTTCAGTAAGTGTTTTGCTGAGTTCTATGGGAAGCGGCCTTCAGAGTATAACAAATGAAACATGAAGTACCCGGGTGCTGATGCGAAGGGAATGCAAGAAGATGCGACCTGATTTATACACCCATTTCACGTTGCTTCGCAACGCAAAAAGAGTGTATCCACGATATCTTAATCAAAACCTCTGTACCTCTCCCCTTCCAGGATCAAACGGAAGATTCTCTGTAATTGCAACGTATCGGTAAGTATTGCTTTGGGATCAAAGCTATATTAACATAATCCAAGTACATTATAGGACAACTGCGGCTTTCTGGCTTTGTTCAGTGGATTCAGCTCTGTCACTATAATAAGGTACTAAGTTAAAGTACGCTGGAAAGCATTGCAACTCCCTTCTCAGTAAAAACCAATGGAGGTTTTCTTATCCCCATCTTCTCTTTATTGGATATCACAATTTGTGATTTCCATTTAATGCTCATCATTTGGTTTGAATCCTATATGTTTTCTGGGTTTTTCCTGGACCTCAATAAACCGTTTTAGATAATTGAAAACCAAAACTATTTTTTCATCCTGATGATCCGCTCTTTTCTCCAGCTGTTCCATCTTCAATAGTAAATCTTTATTAGTCAGGATATACTCCCTCATTTTGATGTAGATTTCTACGATTCTGATCGAGACCTGTATGGCCCTGTCACTATTCAGTATATTAGCCAGCATAACTGTACCATGTTCTGTGAATACATAGGGCAAATACGGGGAATATTTTATACTTTGGAGGTGGTCGCAATTTGCGACCACCTTATCTTTCTCTTGTTCAGTTAATTGGAACATAAAGTGCTGGGGGAAGCGTTTGATATTTCGTTTTACCTGCTCATTTAACCGCTTGGTTGTTACATCGTACAATTCAGCCAAGTCATTGCTTATCATTACCTTTTGTCCCCGGATCAGGATAATTTTGCTCATAATCACTTCTTCCGGGATTAAAATATCCCGACCTTCTTTTGAAATACTTTTCATAATCACTGCATATTGAGTGTTATTTTTCTATTAATGAGGTAATTATATTCCATATCAGCTTCTATCCCCGGAAAATTTTCTTTCTATAGGCCTTAAACTAAGCACCCTTTTCACCTTACTGAGCAACGCAAAAAGAGTGTATCCACGAATTCTTCATAGAATCCGTGCCCCCTCCCCTTCCAGTTCTAATAAACCTAAATTGCTTTTGATTAGTTTTGCTCTGTCAGATTAAGTCATGACTATTTCACATCAGGACTGTATTATACCAGGTTATAACTATGAAGACCAGCACAATCAAACTTACCATTGTAATTCTATCAGTCGCTTTTACAGCCTGTAACAAAGGGAGCGATCTAAAAGTTGACTACAGGGAATACACAGAATCTACAGATAGTTACCAGTACAATTATGAAGCAGGAAACTGGGAGTATCCTGATTATACTTCAGGATACACCTCATTCGGAAATCATAGATTCAAAGTAAAAGTGGATAATAATTCTCCTTTTGTAAGGGTGAAATTCAATCCCAGGAGAGTTGATTCTGAGCCTTCAGCCAAGGCAATTATTGTAGCCGATGCGAATACGGACAAAGAGCTTGAATCATTTCATATTTTAGATTCAAGCAATGAGATGATGGATCTTGTGTTTAAACCAAATAAGGATTCAAAAGAGTATTACATCTATTATTTGCCTCATAAATGTTCCGGAGGTTATTATCCTACGGTTGAATATATTAAAGCTGATCAGCCTGTAAGCACTCAATGGCTTGCTGAGACAGGACTGGATAATGAAATCCTTGAAAATCTACCTCTTGCTGAAGTACTTTCTGCTCAATCACTGGATGAATTCCACTCATTTTTCCCGATGGAAGTAGCAGCATCTGCTGAAGAGCTTGATAAGTTAATTAAAGCTTACCCATCAGATTATTACCTCTTTCCTGAGTACCGTCACTATCCTATCAGAATGAGGAATAAACTCCCGGTAAGATGGACAGGTAAGTTAGTAGAAGGACTTAAGGATAGTGCGAAAAGAGGTGAGTATTTTACCTTCCAGGTTGGAGTATATTCTCCTGAAAGTAGCCTGAATGGTCTTAGGATAGAATATAGCGACCTGACCGGATCGGGTAAGTTTATATCAAAAGACAGGTTAACATGTTTCAATACCGAAGGCATAGATCTTAATGGTAAGTATTTTAATAAGGATATAAAGATTGAGAAAGGAACTGTCCAGGTCCTTTGGTTCGGCATCGACCTTGAAGAAGATGTAAAACCTGGACCTTACAAAGGAATGGTGATAATTCAACCTGAAGGGATGGTGGCAGATACAGTTTATCTTCATCTGGATATCTCAGTAGAGATTGCACAAGACCGCGGAGACAGTAAGCCGCAGATGATGTCGAGAATGAGATGGCTAAACTCAACAGTTGGTGTTGATGAAGACTTTATAATAGATCCATTTGTACCTGTATCACATACCGACAATACTGTTTCAGTACTGGGAAGAGACCTGGTACTTAATGAAAAAGGACTTCCCGAAAATATAATATCTTACTTCTCACAGGAGATGACTTTCCTTAACGAACAAGGAGAGAATATTTTACACTCTCCGGTAACTTTCGACGTTATTTCATCAGATGGATTGGTTTCAGAATGGGAGTCATCAGGATATAAGATTGAAAAAGTGTCACAGGGTGCATTATGCTGGTCTTCCTCAAGCACAGCAGGTACTTTCAAGCTAAATGTTGATGGGCGAATGGAATATGATGGATTGCTTGACTACAATATTAGCCTTAGCAGTACGGTTGATGCGAATATCAAGGATATATTACTGAATATTCCTCTTGAGAAGGAGCTTGCTGAGTATATACTTGGATTAGGATTTACGGGACAGAGATTGCCTGGTAAGCTTGACTGGAAATGGGAGGTAAAGAATCATCAGGAGGGAGCCTGGATAGGAACTATCAATAAGGGTCTTCAGTTTGTGCTGAGGGATGATAACTACGAAAGACCTCTGAATACAAACTTCTACCAGGATAAACCATTGAATATGCCACCGTCATGGTTTAACATGGGTCGAGGAGGTATCAGGATAAGGACATCAGAAAACAATACCCTGGTTGAAAACTATAGTGGTGAGCGAGAAATTAAGGCCGGAGAAAGTCTGAAGTTTAATATCCGATTCCTTATAACACCGTTTAAATTGATTAACACCAGGGAGCACTTTAATACCAGGTTTGTGCATAAATACATCCCGGTTGATTCGGTTCAGTCATTACATGGTACAATAGTGAATGTACATCATGCAAATGAGATCAATCCATATATCAACTATCCCTTCTATAATATCGACAAACAAAAGGAATATATTGATGAGGCACATGCGAAAGGAATAAAGGTTAAACTTTATAATACGATCAGGGAGCTTACTTACCGAGCATATGAATTATTTGCCTTAAGGAGTCTGGGTGATGAGATACTAAATACAGGTGAGGGCGGAGGCCACTCCTGGATGCAGGAGCACCTCAGGTCAGACTACTATTCTGCTTGGCATGCAACACGGGTAAACGATGCTGCAATTCTTATTAAGGGAAATTCCAGATGGACAAACTACTATATTGAAGGTATTAACTGGCTAGCTGAAAACCAGGGAATGGACGGACTGTACCTGGATGATATTGCCTTCAGCCGTTCCACGGTTAAACGAATTGCAAATGTTTTGTCGAAACACAGGGGCAACTACGTTATCGACCTGCATTCCGCAAATCAATATAACCCGCGTGATGGATTTATAAATAGTGCCTTCCTGTATATGGAGCACTTTCCTTATGTTTCTAGACTTTGGTTTGGTGAATACTTCGATTACTATGCTGATCCTGATTACTGGTTTACTGAGGTCTCAGGCCTGCCATTCGGCCTGACTGGCGAGATGTTACAGGATGGTGGCAGACCATATCATGGACTTATTTACGGTATGACCACACGTGTATATGGTAATTACAATCCATCAGCAATCTGGGCAATCTTTGATGATTTTGGAATTGCGGAAAGCCGGATGATAGGGTACTGGGTTGATAATTCGCCGGTTAATACAGAAAACGATAAGATAAGGAGCACAGTTTTTGTTAAAGACGAGAAAGCAATGATTGTGCTTGCATCCTGGTCTGATATTGATGTTGAGCTTGATATCGAGATTGACCTGGCTGAATTGGGATATGACAGAACCAGCATCCAGGTTTTCAGCCCGGCTTTGGAAGGTTTGCAGGAATATAAGGAATATAATATCGGTAGCCCGATAAAAGTTCCAGCACAGTCAGGATTGATACTTGTATTGGAATAACTATCCTCCCGAGAGACAGATTAATCCAGCGCCTTATTCACTAAGGTTGTCAAATTGATAAAAGTGAATTACGCTATTAAAACTCGAAATCAGGCTTCAAGATGGAAATCCACTTTTCTAATCTTTCAGTTGTAAGTTCTGGTTCATTATCTTCATCAATAGCTAAACCGCAGAACAAGCCTTCATCATTTAGGGATTCCGAATCTGTATAATCATACTCTTTCGCATCAAAAAACCCCAATACTTCACCATTTTGCTGTAAGATTCTTTCGTAAAGAATTGCCATTCCGTCCGCAAAGTGTTCAGGATATAAAACACTGTTTCCAAGTCCGACAAGAGCAAGCTTTTTATTCTCAAAACTAATTTCCTCAGTCTTCGTGAAAAACTCAGGCCACTCATCTACAATAATTTCATTATTCCAATGATCTGTCCCAACTGTAGAACCAACAAGAATAATTTGATTGTATTTGTGTAAATCTCCCTTTTCAGCTTCTTTAACAGGAATTATATCAACCTTGTCATTTCCGATCAATTCTCCTAGTTTATTTGCTACGCTGTCTACGTTTCCGCCTTCCGGGCTGAAAAATATTGCTGTTTTACTCATAATGTTTGAATTAAGTTAATCGGCCAGTTTACATTCAGACTTCAATAATAACCATATTTCTTCATCCCCAATGCAGTGTTTTGAAGTTCAATAGCTATACAGTCAAATTTGACATTGTTAAAGTTAAGAAATAGCTTATTCATTAGAAGCTGAAATCAGTGCATAACTACTTTTTCTTATACTTTTATATGTCACCTTCCGGAGCCAGTTGTAATGCAATTTTGAAAGTGGAGCCTTTCCCTTTCCCATCCGATTCGGCCCAGATGGTTCCTCCCATCTCTTCAACCAGTTTTTTTGCTACTGACAGTCCCAGTCCTGTGGAGATTTCTCCACCGGTTGGTTTGGCACTAAGCGTCACGAATTCACCAAAGATCTTATTAAGGTCATCTTCTGAAAGTCCAAGACCCTGATCTTCCACCACCAGATTTAGTTTGTCCGACAGCAGTTCTGAGAAAATCTTTATTTGAGTTTGCGCAGGAGAATACTTTATGCCGTTACTTATCAGGTTAGAAAGTACTCTGTCCAGAATTTGCTTATCGTATTCAACCTTAGGTAAATTCCGGTCTATAATCCTTTGAATGGTGATGCTTTTGTTAATGGCTAATATCAGGTGTTTGTCAATGGTGGAGTTAATCGTAAAAAACGGATTTCCCTGTTCAAGGTGGGCATGGATCTTTCCACTTTCAAATTTGGTGTTATCCAGAATGAGCTGGATATTCTCAAGCATAGATTCTGTACTGGATTTTATTAATCCCAGGAATTTTTGAGATTTTTCGGATTTTAGGTCCTCCTGGAGCAATAGCAGTTCGACCAGGGAATATGCAGCAGATATAGGTGACTTCAAGTCATGTACAATGGTTCCAACATACATGTGAATTTTCTTATTCTTTTCGCTTACCTGATCCTTTTCCCGATGATACTTTATTTGAAGGATTTTTATATGTGCCATCAGGAAACCAAACCCGGCTCCAACCAAAGTGGGAATGATGTAATCGGAGAGAACAAACGCGTGTCCCTGAATCAAATGATATTGAATGCCGGCGAATATATTAACTACCACAATGCAAATGAGCATTGTAATTGCATATCTTCTCATTCCCTTCATAAGATATTCTTTTAGTGGTTCAAGATCTTGTTCTAAATGTAGAAATTTTAAGCAAAGGAATACGATACCCCGAACTATGTTTAAGAGTATTTGCTACGGAAGAATATCTTGAATTCTGACATTAAAACTAATAGGGATCTGCATCAGATGGATTACCCTTCTGCCCTAAGATCTCATTATATATGGAGGTTACCAGGCGGGCTTCGTTTTCATTGAAGGCCTCCTTAGTTTGTTCCAGGGATTTATCCTGATCAATTAATCCTTCGACCTTCTTCTGTCTTTCTACCATGGTCTGGATGTGTTTTTCCATGTCTTCGCGTCCCACAGGATCACTATGTCCGCTCAAAAAGATTTCAGCGTCCAGTGTTTCAAGCATTTTTGTTAAGGTCTTCACGTGCTCGAAGGAGTTTCCGTTTTTGTTCGAATGAATCAATTGAGGCCGGGTACTGAAATACTGGTCCCCAAGAAAAGCGATCTTGTCATCGGGAAAATAGACTACTGCATCGCCAGTGGTGTGTCCAACACCAAAGTAATAAAGTCCCACCATGCTTTTGCCCAACCAGACATTCATGTTTTCTGTAAAGGTTAAAGAGGGTGTGAAAGGATAATACTCGGGTTCTCCCCAGTCGGACTCGCGGCCGAAGTTCACTTTAAAGAAGTCATTGCGGCAGTTTTCATGGGCTATAAAAATTACCGATTTAGGAAAGTAGCGGTTTCCCATGATATGGTCCCCGTCACTATGGGTATTCACCAGGTATTTGATGGGTTTATCGGTAAGTTTTTGGACGGCTTCCATCGTCTGATTAACAGATTCTTCATTCATCTTTGCATCTACGAGCAAAACGGCATTTTCACCAATAATAATACCACCGTTTGAGCCACTTCCCCCCATGATCTGATAGACACTTTCAGATACCTTATCAAGGGTAAGAGGCGGGGATTCTCTCTCCTGAGCTGTAAGCATTATGCTGGCTAATAGAAAGAGAAGTACTGTTCCTGAGATTTTAATGGTTTTCATTTCAATGGGTTTTAGTATAGTGACTAAGTTCTATTGTTGTCGGCTCTTTGTCAAGCCTTTGTCAAGTTAATGAAATTAAAACAGATCACTTAAAAACATTACCTTTTGAATCGGAAGAAACCACCCATCGGAATCCTGAAATAATCAGCATGTTCTGGGTCGGATCTGTGAATATTCGATCACCATGTCCCATATTCATGTATATCATCCGATAATTCTTATTAGTCCAAACCACAGGACAGTCTCCATCAGAAATGATGTCCTTCAATCCGAAGGGATAATTGTCTTCAGATAATGATAGAAGCACTTCGATATCCGGATTCAGTCTTGGGCTGGGTTTCCATTGGTACCATTCGTTACTGGGAGAAACAAAGGTCTTGGGTAATGCCCAGGTAACCTGATGCAATTGATTATTGACAAGCAGTTTTGCAGGCATCGGGGGCCAGTTATTGCGCCAGAATACTCCCCCACCCAGGAATTCCAGGAACCAGGGCCAGTTAGTATTGAGGTCGTTATAGGCAGCGATATGAAATCCGAACCACCCTCCCCCCTCTTCCATATACTCTTGGAAAGCCTTCCGCTGTTCTTCGGTGTGGGGAAAATCATTCAGCATGATGATCACCGAATAGTCTTTCAGCTTTTCGGCATTCAGATCATCCATCTGGCTTGTGGCATCGAAAACAAAACCTTCTCCGACGGTCAGATCCTGGAAAAAACGGATGGCATCATGGGCAAATTCCACATGCGCTGGTTCAACATCCTCAGAATAAAATGCGAGGGCTTTGAACCTGGGGAATTGAGCGCTCAGGTTGGAAAGTGACGTTAGAAGCAAAAGGATCAGAGAGATACATTTCAGATGCATGGAATGCGGTATTTAGGGTTAAATCCTAAAAATACGTAATCTATCCAAACTAAATCTGCCCGCGGATTGTTTATACTTCATCACAAACATTTAATCATCATGAAAGAAATCAGAAAAGAAGAAATCAGCCAGGAAGTTTTTGATCTGTATGACGACTATGCACATAGCCGGATCGACAGAAGGCAATTTATGAATAAGCTTTCCGCCTATGCTATTGGCGGCATTACGGTCGCCTCACTTCTCAGTTTCATCATGCCTAAATACAAGGAAACTCTTCAGGTTCAGCCCGATGATCCAAGGATAGAATCGGAATACATTACTTATAAGTCCCCAAAGGGTGGTGGTGAAATCAAGGGTTTACTTTCAAAACCTGCAGGTACCAAAGGCAAACTGCCTGGAATCGTAGTGGTGCATGAAAACAGGGGTTTGAATCCTCATATTGAGGATGTGGGAAGAAGGGCTGCCCTGGCTGGCTTTATTTCTCTGGCCCCTGATGCTCTGACTCCCCTGGGTGGTTATCCGGGCAACGACGATGATGGCAGAACTTTACAACGCCAGCGTGATCGTGACGAAATGCTGGAAGATTTCATAGCTGCCTATGCATATTTAAATGCAGATTCGGGATGTACAGGAAAAGTGGGGGTGGTTGGTTTCTGCTTTGGAGGCTGGATCTCCAACATGATGGCCGTGAAAATTCCCTATTTATCAGCTGCTGTCCCATTTTACGGAGGACAGCCCCCCATTGAATCAGTTCCGGATATACAAGCCCCCCTCCTCTTGCAGTATGCAGGATTGGATACACGGGTTAATGAAGGCTGGCCGGCTTACGAAGAAGCCTTAAAAGAGAACAAGAAGGAATACACGGCCTATATATATCCTGATGTGAATCATGGTTTTCACAACGACTCAACTCCTCGATACGACAAAGAAGCAGCGGAACTGGCCTGGAATAGAACCATCGAATTCTTCAAGGAAAAACTGAGCTGATTTATGAAAGGAAAGGATATTGGTGAGCAGCCCGAGCTGATCACTCACCTGATTAAAGAAAAGGCCCCCTTCCCAAACAATGCTCAGCTTCCATTGCTGGTATACAAGGGTGCATTTTCCTCTGCGGAAAATCTTGATCCAGGTGTGATCGAAAAGGCCTTTTTAAAGAATGGCTGGAAGAACAGCTGGAGGAACGGGCTTTATCCATTTCATCATTATCATAGCACCGCTCATGAGGTCTTGGGTATATATTCCGGTTCTGTGAGGGTCGAATTTGGCGGGGAAGATGGTCTTATGATTGTAGCCGGGGCCGGAGATGTACTGGTATTGCCTGCTGGACTTGCCCATAAAAACATCTGGTCCAGTCACGATTTCAGAGTAGTGGGCGCTTACCCGGCCGGGACCAGCTGGGACATGAATTATGGAAAAGATGGGGAAAGGCCGGAGACAGATGAAAATATTGCCCGTGTCCCCCTGCCTGAAAATGATCCGGTCTACGGTGACGAAGGTAAGCTTCTACAGCACTGGAATTCCTGAATGTTATTTTAAACCATTTATCATAATTTGAGTCAGAGCATCAATGAGATAAGCGAAAATGACCGGATAATTTTAGTAATGTAAAATCTACTGTTATGAGGAAAGCAATGCATATTAGCACAATAATCTTGTTGCTGCTTGCTACAGCATTTATTACACAGGAACTTAAGGCGCAGTCTCTCAAGGAAAACCCCGAACTTGATAAGAAAGTCGAAAAATTCCTGGCGAGTAAATCCAGACAGTGGTACGATATGAATGTACCTACACAGGATGGGAAATTGCTCTATGATCTGATTATAAAGGGTCATTATAAAAGCGCTCTGGAGATTGGCACATCCACCGGGCACTCAGGTATTTACATTGCCTGGGCACTTAGTAAAACCGGAGGGAAATTGATCACAATTGATATCGATGAAGGCAGACACAAGGAGGCAGTCCAAAATTTTAAAGAGGCAGGACTTTCAGACTATATCGATGCCCGCCTGGCCGATGCCCATGTTCTGGTAAAGGAGTTGGAAGGCCCCTTTGATTTTGTCTTCAGTGATGCAGATAAAGGGTGGTACAAAAACTATTTTATGGATGTGGATCCCAAGTTGAAAGTAGACGGCTGCTATACCACGCACAATATCAGTGATGGAAGGAGTGGCGGACGACGAGGACAAAATCAGGCCTACCTGGACTATGTCAGAAGCCTGGATAACTACGAAACTACTTTAAATTCTGCAGGTGGCGGCGTACTAATCAGCTACAAAAGAGCAGAATAATACTCCTTGTATGCCGGAAGCTGAACTTCCCAGAAAACTGAAATTATTCTCTTTGACCAATATTGTCATCGGGGATATGATTGGTGCCGGGATTTTCACTACTTCTGGCTTATTGTTGGCGCAGTTGCACGATCCCCTCCTTCTACTCCTATTATGGGTGATAGGAGGCGCCATTGCGCTTAGCGGGGCACTAAGTTATGGTGAGCTGGGGGCCAAATTTCCCAAATCCGGAGGCGACTATGCCTTTCTGACCAGACTCTTCTCCCCTCTTACTGGATTTCTAAGCGGGTGGGTATCTTTCCTGGTCGGCTTTTCTGCCCCGGTGGCAGCCTCAGCGCTGGCTTTCAGCGAGTACCTGGTCCGGACCCTGCCCGAGGATGTTCTCCCTCCACAAATTGAGCTCACAAAGAAAATCATTGCAGTAGGAATTATCCTGGTCTTTACTCTGATTCATTACTTTGGCCTCAGATCCGGATCCAAGGTCCAGAATATACTCACCGGTGTAAAAATCGGCTTGATACTGATACTGATTATTACCGGATTTGTATTTGGGGAAGGAAGCTTTGAGCACTTTCGGATACAGAAGGGTGATGCCTATTCAGGAGTCAACCTGAAAACCATGGGGCTGGCACTGATGTGGATACTGTTCGCCTATACCGGATGGAACGCTTCCACATATGTAGGTTCAGAAGTGTATAATCCAGTAAAGAATATCCCCCGGTCTTTAATTGTAGGGACCTTTGCTGTCACTGTCATCTACTTGTTACTGAATCTTTTATATGTGTATGCAGTACCTCCCGGCGAGATGGAGGGCGTCATATCCATTGGAGGGCTTACAGCCAATAAACTGTTTAACCGCTCCCTGGATCAGGTATTCTCCCTCTTCATTGCCCTTATTCTTCTCTCTGCTATCAGCGTGTTGATTATGATTGGTCCCCGGGTATACTATGCCATGGCCCAATCTGGACACTTCTTCGGAGTGGCCAGAAAAATTAATCGTTCCAGGGTGCCTGGTATTTCTATTCTTATGCAAAGCGGACTGGCTATTATTTATGTGGTTTCGGGGACTTTTGAACAGATAATTACTTTCCTGAGTTTTTCCCTGGGTATCTTCCCCATATTGGCCGTGATCGGCGTATTCAAACTCCGGATAAAAGGGCAAACGGTATTAAAGGTACCCGGATATCCCTATTTGCCGGCCTTCTTTATTTTGAGTTCCATATTGGTTCTGATTCTGGCATATCTGGAAAGACCGATGGAGTCT
>Ga0316190_10002816_pt1 | contig 12645 bp, 10 predicted proteins | sample Eddworburrow2_MG_FD_204929 | JGI IMG/M metagenome (GOLD analysis project Ga0316190, IMG submission 204929) | Coastal sediment microbial communities from Maine, United States - Eddy worm burrow 2 | ecosystem: Environmental > Aquatic > Marine > Coastal > Sediment | place: USA: Maine | collected... | reverse complement strand
TCATGAAGACGATTTTTATCGAGGTCATTTAAAAGCCTGTCACTGTTCTCCTGCCATCCCAGGAAGCTAAATGTTTTATATTGGGTGAAGTCGATAGTTTTATCTACATCGCTAACTACTTTTACCGTAGTACAGGAAACCAGTGCAGCAGCAATTGCCAGCAGTAAAAAACTTTTTAAAATTTTCATATATGTTTGTTTTTAATAATTATGTTTTGAACTTTTCAAAGTTAGATATTTCATATGGAATTATTAGCGGAAAAACGCCCGGGCAGCATATTTGTTGTCTTGTAGAAGGATCATACTTCGATAATGGAAGCAAGCCAATTATTTACTGCTTAAGAAGCTGATTGCAATTTTATTTATCAGATCTGGTCTTGATTTAAATGGATTGTGAGGTGTATCAGGCAAAACACAAAATTCACTGCCTTTTATGGCCCTGTACAAGCCAATCCCATGCTCAAGCTTGACAAACCAATCCCTATCTCCCATAACAACCAATACCTGACTTTCGACCATGCTAAGTTTTGAGTCAGAAATAACCACTTCTCTTAGCCACATTTCCCTAATATCATGAACGAACTTCTCCAATTTGTCCTTCTGGGGGGATTTGTTTTGATAAGTAATTAGCCAGTCAGGATCCTGGTTTTCAAAATATTGAGGGCTAAAAGCATCAAATAATTTATATGCTTCTTCTGTAAGGCCATCAACATGACTGTTGGCTCCGGATACTACTATCCGCCTTACCTTGTCCGGTCTGTCATGTGCCAGAAGCAAGGCCGTGTTTCCTCCATCACTTTGTCCAAGCACATAAACACTATCTAAATCCATTACATCAATCATTCTTGATAGATAATCAGCCATCAATTGGTAACTTAAGCTATCGGCCTGTTCGGAGCGTCCATGCCCCGGACTATCAATGGCTATTACTCTAAAATGTTGTGATAATTCAGGAATGATATACCTGAAATCAAAAATCGATCCGATCCCGCCATGGATCAGGAGTAAATTGCTCCCTTCACCATATTCTTCATAGTACAACCTGGTCTTGTTAATTGAAATATACTTCCCTTTATTTGATCCATACTCGATCTGCCCTACACAATTTGGCTTAAACAAAAACAAACCGAGTATTGTTAAAAAAACACTGATAATCGGCTTCATTTTCATGAGTTCCTAGTTTTCCATTTTCTGAAAATGTATATTCCTTACGCGGCCGCTGGAAACTTTACACCCGCTAATCGCATTTGTATCATCCCTGACAAAATCAAGCTGGCCAAAAAACCATGCATCTCCGGTAAACATATCCTTTTTTACAGCGCTTAGTTTTATATCACTGAGTCTCTGATGTCTGGCAAGAAGGCTTCCATTCTCAAGGACAAATTCGTATAAGGTGGATAGCTCATCGCTGTAAAATACCCCGGCAAATTCTGACAGATCCACCGATTCGGAGTCAAAAGGCGGTATCCTGGGAGCATCCATCACCTGAGCTCCCTGGTGGAGCTTCATCAAATTCACCTGATTGGAACTATCTCTGTGAAAGCTTACGCTGGCACCTGCCCCCTCCACCTCAAATTCGAAACTTGAGAAAGGCAAAAGATTCACATCATCCTGTCCTGTGGCTTGTGCAATAAGACCCTTACCTTCAAGGATAACCTTTACAATGAAACCCGGCTGTACTTCAAACTCACCCACATAGGCCATCAGGGTATCTTCCTCAATGGCACTCACCGCTGACTTCTCCTCCGCTTTCTCCTCCTCCGGCATCTTATCTTCAGGTTCATCACTGATCAGATCATCCTTCAAATAGATATCCACTATTTTCATCGAAATTCCGTTGGCATTGAACATGGCATTATTGCTGAAAATGATGACTGAAAACCTTTGCTCCGGGAACCTGGCTATATAAGACCTGTAACCGGCGTCAGCACCGCCATGTCCAACTGCTTTTAAGCCCTTATGGATAAATACACTTTGTCCCAGGGCATAGTTGATGGTGTCCCCATTGTTCAGGACACCTCTGGTTTTCATTTTTCTTACCATTGCAGCATCTCCAACTATGGGATCTTCGAAGTTTAAAGCCCAAAGGCTCAAATCTTCGACCGTGGCAAACAGGCTGGTGGCTCCCACATTCGCATAGTTTAATACACTTTTCTTATACCCCCCCATAACAGGATAGTAGGAATAGGCCCTGTTTTTTACTATCCTCTCGTGATCGTCATAGAACAGGCTTGAGTTCATGTTCAGGGCTTTGAAAATCCGATCCTCAGTAAACTGGGCAAATGATACCCCGGAAACCCGGGCAACCACCTCAGCCAGGAGGGTAAATCCTGTATTGCAATAGAGATATTCTTCACCAGGATCAAAATTGAGTTCCTTTTGATGGCTGACAAGCTTCAGGATTTGCTCTTTGGTGATTACATCATCCATCCGCCAGCCTGCCAGGGACAGCAAATTCCATTGATCACGCAGTCCGCTCGTATGATGAGCCAGGTGTCTTAAGGTAATGGTCTTCCCGAAATCAGGTACTTCCGGTATGTACTTTCTGACATCATCATCCAGACTAAGCTTTCCGTCCCGCTCAAGCAGAAGTATTGAGAATGTGGTGAATTGTTTGGATACTGAGGCAATATGAAATACCGTGGATGGTGTGATAGGAATATCATACTCAAGGTTTGCCATTCCATAAGCCTCTGAATAAACGATTTCTCCATCCTCTATTATGGATACTGCAGCTCCCGGGAACTTATTGTTATCCCAGACAGCAAACAATTGATCTACCTGTTCTGCTTTAGTATCCTCTATGACTTCATGCTTTGCATTCTCCAGATCATTGCTGCCGGTATCCTGTGCGGATAACACACTCAATTGTGAGATCAATATATATGTAAGAAATAGTAGAAAGTAGTTTTTCATCTTGTTTTACATTTAGTATGTAGAGTACATGTATTATACTCAGCATTTATTCTCAAAAACATTAATGCTGTCAGTAATACTCCATACTAATGTACTAAAATTAGTTACCTGCTGATTTTGTCTGATGGTGCTTTAACATGACTTCTGATAATCTCAGAAAGCGTCTATTCATCTTTCATGACTAAGGTATATCCCATCTGCTGATTCCATCCCAGGGCATCCATTTCGCTTCTTTCCTCCACTATCTTTCCGTCCACAATCTTGTATATTTCTATGGCACTACCCAGAATCTGCTTGTCCGATACAGGTTCATCTGCAGTAGTCTCCGGAATGGTAGCATGACAATCCCACCTGAGACTTACTTTGTCTCCCTCAGCCACCAGATCCTGTATATGATAGTGAACATCCGGAAAACCCTGGAATATGCCATCAATCCATGCTTTGTGTTGCCCCAATGACATGGGACTCGAGCTATTTGAGGGTATATATATTTTAAACTGAGGATCCAGAATTTCATCAAGGACTTGCATGTCTCTGGCATTCCAGGCTTCGATATATTTTTCAACGAGGGCCTTGTTCTGCTCCTCAATTTCTGTCTTTGCTTTCAGATCCTCTAGCTCCGCCAGAGTCTCTTTGTCCTGGCAACTGACCAGAAAAAGCAAGATAAACGGCAATACAAATAATTTCTTCATGGGGGTTTGGTTTTGGTTATATACTAATTTTCAGGGCTATATGAGAGCTCCCACAGGAGGGTGTAGTGATATATCTCCGGAGGCTGTACCAGAAGCTTGCGCATATTCACCAGGTACTCCTGGAACTTCTCCTGATAGGCTTTCGGCGTCGAATCAAAATAGTTTTGTAATGCCTCCTGACTTTTCTGGGCATAGAATACAAGTACACTGGGAGATTGATAGCCCAGTCCTCCCCAGCCAAACTGCACATATTCCCGAATGCCATGGCTGGTTCTTTGTTCATTCAGCTTTTCTAAGAGCGATACAAGCTCGCCCATCTTTCCGGGTTTCAGATACATCTCTATCCAGCGGCCATAGGCCCAATCATCGCCAGCTGTCGGGTTTTCTGGCATGTAGGCCATGTTATTATCAAGAGTACACAATTTGGAATAGTGTTTCATCTTGGTCTTGTTATGGGCCTCTGTCTTTTCTTTTCCCCAGATCTCCAAGATCTTATTCCACTCTTCCCCTATCCTGTCAAGGTCCTCAAGAGAGCCAATGGGCGCCCAATGCTCAAATACCATGGATTTACGGGTCCATACAAAGTATGAGAAGGGGTAATTTTCCTTTTTGCACAGCTCCAGCAATTCTTTACTGAGCTCTATGTATTCATCTATCATGGCAGGATTCACAGTTTCCTCCCAACAGTACCAGAGTTGTTCATTTTTCTCAACCTGGGCATTCAGCTTGAGTACGGCAATTAGGGCAATGGCAAGCAATAAAAGGCTTGCATAGGAACGCTTTTTCATTTTAAAGTTGGTTTTAATGGTGACTGCAGCTACCGAAGAACTGCCTGAAGAGTGAATATGAGGGTATGTCAGGGTGCATCTTCTGCACTTCCTACGGGGTCAGAGGGTCGAGTACCTGGATAGTCAAGCACTCAATAGATCAAGCAGTTAAATTGCCTGCAAGTTAAGACATGATTTACTGAAAGTCAAGTAATAAAGAGATTAGCGGCGGGGCAATTCCAGGACTTGTGCGGCGAAGGGATTCTGCCCGGCAATGAGTTTGTAGTTCCAGGGCGGAGAGATGCATTCTATGCACCAGTGCCCCCCCTTCAATACAGCATGGGGTGTCATACTGAAGGCATGTCCCTGGCAACATTTCCATTGTAACGAAGCATGTAACTCGCCATTCCAGTTCAGGGTCTTCAGTTGGCCACCCCTGTAGGCTGCAGCCATGTGCAGATCTTCACGCGTGAGCTTCTCTTTGCTTTCATCGTAGCCGTGTTCGAGCCTGGTAAAAGACTGATCGTGATCCAGGGAGGGCATATTCCGATCCCATTCAGGAATCTTCAGGTACTCCTCCATGGATCCATAAAAGGCATTGATCTTCCCGGTGTCTTTGTTGCGGATCCAAGCCAGGGTCCCATCATCCTTATTGGCCAGCTTTTCAAGTTGTCCATGGGTCACGGCCTCCACAAATCCCCGGTAAGGAGGAATGTGCTTGGCATACCAGGCAGTGGCCTTAAGGAATATGGGCATATGCTTCCACACCTCTCCGAAAAGGTCCTCCAGGGTCTGTCCTCTTTCCCAGTGATGCAGGTACTCATTCAAGCGTCCCGAATCCTCATAGAATAGCATATGAAAATTCTTCAGGGCAAACCATTGTCTTTCCATCACGCGCCGGTATCGGATGCCCAGCATGGAATAGATCCGGTCAAGGAATTCTATGTAAGTGATCCGGCAGCTTGGCCCTCCGGAAACATTGTAGTAGCCTCCCCAGAAATCTGAATCATCTCCCATCTCGAGACATTTGACCATCATTCGTCCAGCATCCCGGACAGTAATGCTTTCCATGAAGGAGTTGAGGGGCTGGTGGAACATGATGGGATCCATCAGTGAGAAGAGTTTGGGGATCATGATAAAAGTCTGCCTGAGCGAGACCTTACGTTTAATCTTCGACTGCATCACAGCCAGTTCCCCTTTCACTTTGGAGATGGCATAGTGATCAAAAGCGCTGGGTATAAGCGGATCGCCTGTGCGTCCTACATGGACCGGTGGTAGTCTGTCCCCATACTTAGCCACGGTTCCCACATAAACCAGGCGGATGTGTTCGGGATTTTCTACCTCAATGGCCTCCACCAGGTATTGGGTGCCCCGGGCATTCACCAGATCGGCCATTTCAGGATCCCGGTCGGCCGCAGGAGATATCAGTGCCATGGGATGCAGACACCAGTCTATGCCGCGGCAGGCCTCCACCACATCTTCCCTGATAAGAACATCGCCCCAGACAATCTTGACTCCGTAGCTGCTGTCCATCCTGCTCCTTCCGAAAGTTCCTCCCCTTCCTTCGTACTTGCGGAAGCGCTTTTTGATACTCTTCAATGGCCTCAAAAAGAGCACAATGTTATAGCGGTCCCGTTTCTCCCATAGCAATTTGAAAGTCGCAAAGCCCATGGATCCCGACGCTCCTGTTAGCAATACTACCTCTTTTCGATCACCCATGCCTTTTGGTTTTACAGACTTATTTCTCATGGGCTGTCAAGGTCTTCCCTGTCTTATTTAGATCTGTCAGGTAGAGGACGGCCACCGCCAGGGCCGGCAGGGCGAATATGAGGAATCCCATGTTATCCAGGTTGAAGACCACAGAAAGAATACATGCCAGGATTATAAGAACCGATCCGGGCAGGGCTTTCCACCAGAGTAAAATATAGCCCACGAAATAAGAAAGAATGAAGGCGGTAGGATCATCGTACCAGTTCACAAAGGAACGGGCAATATCCCCCAAATAGGGCAGGCCCTTTTCCACAAATTCAAGCACCAGCTTGGGAATGAAACTCAAGGCGAAGAACAGGGTAACCACGATACCCACAATGACCTTTGCCGAAAAAAAACCTTTCCTGATTGCCATGCTTTTGCTTATTTCAGTCCCAGCTCCTTCCCGTGCTCAAGGAGTCGGACGGACTCGTCGATCCGCTTACGGACCGTCTCGGCCCTTTTGGCCATATTGATCCAGATGTTGTATTGTTTCTGAGCTCGGAGAGCCAATCCGAAATAATGATCCCTCGCCAGGGGATGCTCCTGAAAGGCGGTCAGAAGTGCTCCCGGAAGCGAATCATCCACCTCGGGTATCTTCACTCCCTTATCCCACATGCCATTCTCCCTGGCCACCGTGATGGTCTTCATGCCCGGGGGCTTCATCCTGCCCTCGAAGATCAGTTCCTCCACTCGCTTTTTATTGATTTCGGACCAGGTAGAGGTGGCTTTGCGCGGAGTAAATTTCCGCATGTACTCAAGCTCATCGATGCGTTTTAACAGGCTGTCCACCCAGCCCATGCACAGGGCTTCGTCGAGGGCCTCCTGGTAAGAAAAAGGTATCCTGGAAACACCGCTTCCTTTTTTCCGAAAGACCAGCCAAACTACCTGCTCGGTGTCGTGATGTTTTGTCAGCCATTCCTTCCAGGCCTCAATGCTATTTGCCCGAAGCTGATTCATTTCCCTAAAGTAAGAAATTCAGAATTAATCGTTTCTGAGAGCGGAATAGATGGAACTGTCTTTCAGAGCAGAACGGGTCACCAGCTGAATCCAGAACCAGCCGTTGACTACGAGAACCAGCAACCAGATGATGATGGAAGTGAAGGAAGTACCGGTATGGGCATTCAAAAGGGAGGGCAGGGTGGCCAGGATGGCTGTCACAAAGCCTGTGCTGATACCTGCCAGCAGCAGGATCATATACTCCCGTACCACCAGTTTCCGGATCTCTTTGCGTTGATATCCTACCGCCTTCAGCAGGGCAATCTCCTGTTTCCGTTCCAGGATGCTTCTGGAAAGCACCACCACCAGACCGAAGGTTCCTAGCAGCAATCCCAGGGCGCCCAGGGCCATAAAGATGGACAGGTAAGCATTGGTGACCGAATTGAATTCGGCCAGCCGGGCCGCTGTAAGTTGCATGTCCCATCCCAGGTCACGCATGCCGCGTCCCAGCTCGGAGCTGATCACGGCCGTATCGGAGAGAGGACCTTCCACCAGGAATACGTGGGTTCCACTGCTTTCAGGAAACTGCTTCAGGAAATTGTCGTTGGAAATAATCACATTGCCCTGGAACACCGAAGGAGCCAGTCCCCCGATCAGCAATAGATCCATGGTCTCACCATTGGAATTCACATAGTGCAGAGTATCACCCACGGCCAGTCCCAGTCCCCATTTGATCACGGTCTCATCGGCAATGGCGGGGATCAGTCCTCCCGGCAGTTCCTGCCGGAGTGACATCCAGGGATGAGCCTCATCCAGATGGGAAGTACGGCTTACAAAGGAGTACCTGCCATCCAGCTGGGACGGGTTGACTCCCAGTACCTGCGGGTTGATGATCTTATTCAGGTTCAGGCAGCTGGCATCATCGCCGTCGGCTTTGCGCATTTGCACAAAGGAGTAGCCATCTCCAAGACTGTATTCATACCGGACTTCCGGATCATTGAGTTGCTTGAGGACAGGCGCGGTCGATTCGGCATAGTAGAGAAATCCGCCGGTCCCGCTGCTGTAATCTTCCGCATTGGCATAGAGGTCCTTCCGGTTGCTTCCGGTGGTGATGACCATGAAAGCTCCGATGGCAAAAAGGATCACAATGCTCATGCTTCGAACCAGGTTCCTCTTTGCATTTTTCCTGCTTAGATGCCTGAGATCGAAGGCCCGGCCTAAGCCTTCTCCGGAACGAGAAAGATACCAGTGAAAAAAGGCGATGGCCGCTACCAGAAGCAATCCTCCGGCAGCAAAGAACAAAGGCACATTGACCACTTCCCTTCGGACCAGCTGTGTAGCCACCAGGGCAAGAGAGATTAGTCCGGAAAGCATCCATACTACTGCGCTGATTTTTCGCCAGGCAGAATCCTTCCTGCTCTTACTTTCTGATTCCTGTTTTTTATGTGCCCTGAACTGTCTTTTCAGCTTTCGGTTCAAAGGAAACCAGAGGGCCAGGAAAGCAATGAACAGGGTCAGTAGCAGTCCGGTTACCAGGGTAGTGAGATTGATGTCGAGGTGCATCATTTCGGTTCGTACCACATCGCTCCATACTCCGTTCAGGGCGATAAAAACCAGCTTGTTGTAGAAGATGGCCAGCAGCAATCCGGCCAGGGATCCTACCAGGGCCACGGCCATGCTCTCAACCAGCATAATCCGTCTTATGGTTCTCAGGGGTATTCCCATTACCACCAGGGTTGAGAGCTGCTCGCTCCTACTTTCCAGGTTCAGGAGGAAGAGCAATACACTCAGCAGGAAGGCTGCCACCAGCAGAAAGAAACTCAGGCCACCGAAGAGCTGACTAAAGTCAACCCCGCTCCCTGCTGCCTCGTTTCCTTTGGAACGGGTGGCCTCAAGGGAAAAGCCAAGGCTGGCCGGATCTATGGATCCTGCGAGAGACTCTTCCAGTCCGGTGAGGGACTGGATCTCAGTCACCTCTGCTTCTAACGGATTATCATCCAGAAATACCGGATAGCGGAAAGCTGTGTAGGTTCCAAAGCGGTTCTTCCACAGTTCTTCTGCCCTGGAAAGAGCCAGATAAGCCTTGGGGATTCCACCATGCTCGTCCCAGTAATCTTCGTCTTTGTCCCGGATACTCTCCAGAGAAATGGGCACTCCCGTATCCCAGTCGCGGCAATTTCCCGCATCGGACAAACCGGGGAGATCGGGCATTAAAGCCCCGTCACCAAATCTGCCTTCCATGGAGACAATGGATTTTACCACAAAGGCCACTGTGGTATCGTTTAGTTCGCGAAGAGGTCCCACCACAAAATAGTTGAGCAGGACGGTATCCCCCTCTCCGGCGGAGAGATCTTCGGCCATCCAACTGTTGATTATAATCTCGTTGGATCGCAGCCACTGATCGGGCAGGGTCGATACAAAGGAGTAAGGTGTACTGGATGAGCCGTATGCCACATGATTCACAAAATAGGTAAGGATGCCTTCACTTTTGGAGGCTGCCCCGTACAGGGGCTGTGACAGAACATCGTCGATAAATACCCGGTCGCTGGTGACCTGGAGCTCCTGCCTCTCCTCCAGCAGGGTTAGATTCAATCCGGCATCGGCTGCTGTAAAGTTATCTTCCAGCACCTGCCACATTTGATCTGTATCGGCCTCTTCATTCCCCCCAAGCAGCATCACATTGATTCGGTCCGTGAAATCCATTAGTTCCGCCAGTCTTGACAGAGAAATAAATACATTAAAGGGGGCGGTCTGGGAGACCTTCAGATTGAATCGTCCAAGTTCCCGGTCCTCTGCAACGGCCTTTACCGTCGCCCTGAGCGTGACCACATTTTCCGCATCGGATACGAAGGGGGCATTCAGAGGAATCAAGCTTGCTTTCTCTATCCTCAAAAGCACATCATCTCCAATTCCCACGCTGAGCCTGTTGGCCAGGTTGCGGCTAATGATTACCGTATCGCCCGACAGGCTGCTGTAATAATCCTCCACACCTGCCAGCACATCAAAGCTTTGATCCACTCCCAGTACCTGAATGTGGTTCAGTCGTCGCTGACCTCCATCGGCCGTGGCACTTCCTTCCTGCAGCAGCACTGAAGAGACCGGAATCTGAAGCTGTTCCCTCACCTTGTCGCTCAGGTCAAGGGTAAAGTAGCGGTCGCCCGCTTTCAGCACATGGGTAATACCTCCCAGCCGTTGTTCCACAATCTGGTTCAGGCTGTACTTGACCGAATCGCCTACCATCAGCGCTCCAGTAAGCACCGCCCCACTGATGGCAATGCCCAGGGCCAGCAGGAGATTCTTCCTGGCATAAAAGATTAAGTTGTTTTTTATAAACCTGAGAATGGTCATGTGGCTGAGGTCATGTGGCTGAGGTCATTGGTCTTTTATCACCTGGCAATGGTTAAATCTGCTCCAGTTTGCCGTCTTTAAACTCCAGGGTCTTCCCCATTCGCCGGGCCAGGTCGATGGAATGGGTCACCACCATAAGGGTGAGTCCGTCTTCCTGGTTCAGTTCCATCAGGAGGTCGGCCATCACCTCAACGTTCTCCCTGTCCAGGGCCCCGGTGGGTTCATCGGCCAGCAGGATGGAAGGGGCATTGATCATGGCCCTTACAACAGCAGCTCGCTGGCACTCTCCCCCCGAAAGTTTTCCTGGCAACTTGTCGCGGTACATCCAGATTCCAACCTGTTTCATAAGTGCTTTGGCACGTTCCAGTTTGGCTGTACGTTCTGCTTTTTCTGAATGAACCAGGGTGGGAATCAGCACATTTTCCAGAAGGGTGCATTGGGGAAGCAGGTGGTGGAACTGGAACACGAAGCCAATCTCCTGGTTGCGGTAGCGGTCCATCTCGGCATTGGAGAGTCCCGTAATGTCCTTACCGCGAAACTCCACCTTGCCCGTATCGGGATAATCGAGTCCCCCGATCAGGTTCAGCAGGGTAGTCTTGCCCGATCCGGATGGCCCCAGGATGGCAATACGCTCTCCTTCTTTTACCTCCAGGTTAAGATCCTTCAGAACAGGACGGTAGGTGGAATCGGATGTGCTTCCGAATCCCTTGCTGATGCCATTGAGTGTAAGTAACATAGTCAGGGTATTTATTTTGAAACCGGCTCCGGATGTTCTTTTCCGATGGCCTTTTCGTAGATCGCTATCATCCTTTCGGCCTGCATATTGATGTGGAAATGCTGGTCCACTCCTTGCTTACCCTTCCTGCTCAGGCGATCCAGTTCCTCCTGGTCCGTCAAGAGCCTTTCCAGGGATTGGGCCAGGACTTCAGGAGTATTTTCTTCATAGATGATTCCGCCACCTGTCAGCTCGACAATCTCGGGAAAAGCACCCAGCGGGGGCTGCACTACCGGTACACCGGAGGCCATGCACTCAAGCAGGTAGATCCCGAAGGCCTCCCCGTTGCGGACAGGCACCGATACCATGGATACTTTTTCAAAATACTCCCTCAGACCCTGCTCCTCAAAGTCATCATGAATCTCCATCTGCTGGTGTAGTCCATGTTCCCTGAGCCGGTGTTTGATATCAGAGAGGTACTTCTTGTCATCGCCGGTGGAACCTCCTGTAAGTACCAATCCCACATCGCTGAACTCCTCCTTCTTTTTCAGCAGGATGAAAGCATCGATCAGGATGTCCAGACCGTTTTGGTGACACATACGGGACACATACCCGATGTTACGCTTCTTCTCCGAGACGGGAATGAATGTATAATCGGACGGATCTACGCCAATGTGCACACTAAGCAGTTTGTCGTCGGGAATCCCCATCTTCTCCTTCATTACCCTGGCATAAAAATCGCTTACCGAAATAAAGGAAGTCACATAGTCTGCCTTTTTAGACATCAGTTTCCATACACTGTCGCGTGCCGAGGGTTTCATTACATCGACCCACACATCCTCGTCCTGCAAGGAGCATATAACCGGTACATTAAGCCGCTCACCCAGTTGCTGTGCAAGTCCCAGCAAGAGTGCATTGGAAAGATGGATCACGTCGGGAGAACAGTTCTCAACGATCCAGTCCACCATCCGCTGCAGTTCATCCTGCTGCTGTCCCTCCTCGCCCAGCAACATGGAAACAGTCATCTCCTCCAGTCCCTTGGCCCGGGTGGATCCGGCAAATTTAGAGGCCAGCTTGAGCATAGGTTTTGAATTCAGCATGTTGTCAAACCATGCCGGTGCCTTTCTGAATACGGGGTAAAGCTGCTTCAGATAGATGCTGATGGCCCCGTAAAAAACAGGAATCTCCCTGCTCAGGTCATGCTCATCGGCAAACAAGGGCAGGTACATGGGCAACTTAATCACCTGGTGGTCCGAATTCCTCATGGCAATTACAAACTTGGAATCCCGCAGGCAGTTCCCGCAGTAAAAGCTTCCCCCCGAACCGGGGATGATGTGCATAATATTCATTTCTTACCTTTCTATTTCTTTCCAAAACAATATAAACGGCCATCGTCGCCTCCCACGTAGAAACGATTATTGACCACCGCCGGGTTGGAATATACCGCAGTACCCAGTTCATAGGTCCATTCGAGCTTTCCGCTTTTCTGGTCCAGCAAAAATAGGTCTCCCCGCATGCTG
>Ga0316190_10002813_pt1 | contig 12647 bp, 10 predicted proteins | sample Eddworburrow2_MG_FD_204929 | JGI IMG/M metagenome (GOLD analysis project Ga0316190, IMG submission 204929) | Coastal sediment microbial communities from Maine, United States - Eddy worm burrow 2 | ecosystem: Environmental > Aquatic > Marine > Coastal > Sediment | place: USA: Maine | collected... | reverse complement strand
TCATGCTCATGACCCATATGATGGCCAACAGACATTTGCTGAGGTTCCTTATTTTATTGGTTCTATTGCTGATGAACATCATCAGCATACAGGCACTGCAATTGCGGGTGGGCCAGAGCAGCCGCCCTACATGGATGCTAATGGTGACCTCGTTGAAGATACAGTCTATACCTGCAGCAGTTGCCACGGTGCTGATCCTTATTGGGTGACTGTCATGCCTCAGGAATATACGGACTGTTTAAACTGTCACCGTGTAGAAAATGATGAGCGAACGGTTCATCATGATACTCCAAAAGCTAAAGAGGGTGAATGTGCGGCCTGCCATGGTAGTGTGGTGAAAAGCCTTGATGCCGGTCGGGCACCTCCAAATTGGGAGCCAAGTTTTATTACGCCATGGATAAGTAATAAACCAATGGGTGATCCGACTATGACCAGCTCAGCTGGCACACACCCTGGCAATTGTGACTTCTGCCATAATGTTGATGATGCTTCCAGCACTAATCCTCTACCCAGCAGTTTTGGCCCAATCACAGTGTTTTCCAATGAGGATACTCACCACGGCACCGGCGTGCCAAGTATTACAGATTCGTCAAAGGGGTCACCCTGCTTTTGGTGTCACCCTCGCCCTGAGGATAATTTATCGGAAAATAGACATATTCGCATTTGTGAGCGTTGTCATGATGTAGAGTCACTGCACAGTATTCAATATGATGCAAATGGTGATGGAGTTACCCCAGATTATGAACCCCCATACCAAGGGCATATTGGCAGTAGGGAAGACTGCTGGGGTTGCCATGGTCATGATGAGGCTCAACTTAGGGGTGTCTCTCAGTCTGATGTTTCTAACGCTGGGGCAACGATTCCGCAGCTTTATAGCATTAGTGCATTTACCTGGAAGGAAGGTACAGAGCTTGAAATGACTCTTTTGGGTAATGGCTTTACCAATGGTTGGTTGAGTAATCAGACTTCCGTAAGACCGACTGTGCAGTTGACGGATGACGAGGGTAATGCAACCGTTTTGTCACCTATTGCAGATTCAGTTGATTCTGCTCAGGTCACCATTCCTGGTCTGCTGCCTGCGGGTAACTACCTGGTACAGATTAAAAAGAATGAATTTCTCAGTAACCCAATTGGAGTTTCCATTACACCAGCTATAAATGTTCGGTCGGGTGGTGCAATTTGTCTTTCAGAATACCGGGTCGCTATTCTTCGTGGGACAGGATTTAATGTCTCTATACCTAATTGGTGGACTTCAATAACGAGTATTACCGGTGATGGTGTTGATGCAAGCAGGGTATTCCTCTGGAGAGACGGCATGATTGCCGCACGCTTCAATGCCGGTTGTCCTGGTGAGGTTACCGTGAATACTGCATTTGATTCGGTGACGCTGGCACCAGAAATTCGGTAATCTCCAAAGATAGTAATTGATGGTTTTTTGCTGGTTACTGTTTTGATTATGAGACCTTAAATTTAAGGGGGGCATTATATAATGCCCCCCTTTTATTATTTTTAAGGGCAATGTTTTTGACGGCAGCATATTGGTCTTGCCAATGGGTTCCCGTGCTAATGATTGTTGTACAGTTGCTAATGGTGTCTCCATGCAGGTGACATACGGAGTTGATGTTTTACTTATATGCAGTATGTGAATGTTTAGGTTGCTTCATATGTTGTAAGGGAGAGCACTAGGTTTTTCTCGTGCCTGATAAATACAAGTTCTAATCATACGGATAAGGAGAAGATGGGCATGGGTAAATTACATCTATCTATCATCAGTTTTATCATATTGATCAGTGCGTCAATGACAACCTGGGGTATCGTTAATCAGAGCATAGGTATCCCGGATACCCAGTTTCAACCTCAAGTTGTGGAAGATTGCTGGAAATGTCATGAGCCTTATGGCGGTGGATCACGCCCATTGATTGCAGACCCTTATGTAGATGATTATCTTCGAGACCTGCATCATCAGCATACAGGTACCACAATTGCAGGTGGGTCAGAGCGGCCACCTTATATGGATGCTGATGGTGATCTTGTTGAAGATGCCGTCTACAGTTGTGCCAACTGCCATTTTGTTTGTCCTCCTGGTGTGGTATGTCCGGCCGTAGTGATAGAGCTGGACTGCTTGGATTGCCATGTTGTAGAAGATGATGCACTAACGGTTCACCACGACACCCTGCAAGCTAGAGAAGGTGAATGTGCGGCCTGTCATGGTAGTGTGGTGACAAACCTTGATGCGGGTCAGGCTCCTCCAACTGGGAGTCCGCCAGTGACCATACCCTGGCCGAGCAATAAATCATATGACCCTGATAGAATCAGCTTATACCCTCACTACCCTGGTAATTGTGACTATTGCCATAATGCATGGGATCTCAATAGTTCAGGAGATGTTTTTGTAGATATTTCCCTTGGTGGTCCTTTGCCCCTTAGTTTTGGCCCAATCAGGGTATATCGCAATGCGGAGACACATCATGCCACCGGTGTGCCTCGTATTACAGACTCGACAAAGGGATCACCTTGTTTTTGGTGTCACCCAGAGGATGCTAATTTTCCAGAGAATGAGCGTATCCGCATTTGTGAACGTTGCCATGATATGTCATCTCTGCACAGCATTCAGCATGATGCAGATGGTAACGGGATTGTTCCAGGTTTTGAGTCTTCAAGCCGAGGGCATATCGGTAATGCTGAAGATTGTTGGGGGTGTCATGGTTATGATGAGAGTCAAAGTGAAGCCCCTGTACCTCTAGGTAATGCTGGCACTAAAGCAACAACCCCACAGCTTGAAAACATCAGTGCACTGACCTGGAAAGAAGGTACAGAACTTGAGCTGACGCTTTCTGGTAGCGGCTTTATCAATCAAGGTGGATTGGATAATGCAGTTACCTACAGGCCGACTGTGCAGTTGACTGATAGTGAAGGTAATGCAACTGTTTTGCCGCCTGCTGCAGAATCCGTTAGCTCTCTTCAGGTCACTATTCCTGGTGCGTTGCTTGCGGGTAACTATTTAGTGCAGATCAAAAAGGATGACAAACTCAGTAATCCATTGGGAACCACTATTACGCCAGCCATCAATGTTCGGCCGGGTGGCGCAATTTGTCTTTCACAATATCGGGTTGTTATTCTTCGCGGAGCAGGGTTTAACATCTATACGCCCAATTGGCCGAGCCAGGTAACAGGCATTACCGGTGATGGTGCTGATGCAAGCAGGGTGTTCCTCTGGAGAGATGGCATGATTGCCGCACGCTTCAATGCCGGTTGTCCTGGTGAGGTTACCGTGAATACTGTATTTGACTCGGTGACACTCGCGCCAGGAATCAGGTGATCGTTAAGGTGGTGATCAGTGGGTTTGCCTCGTTGATCACCACCTTGGTTATGAGATCGAAAGCATAAAGGGGGCATTGATACTGCCTCCTTTTTAATATTATGAATCATGCTGTTTTTCAGCAAGGGTAAAGCAGATTCTATCAATCTGCCTGTGCTGGCTTCTCTTCCATTAACAGCAGATAGGGAGCAACCTCTTTATGCTGCAAGTTGTTGATATCAGCACGCAGGATTTCCATTGGCGTATCGAAATCAGGAGATGTTTCTGCGTAGTGTAAAAGCGCTAGTGTGTATGTTGAATGCTGTTGGGTGATGCTGCCTAGCCAGAGGGTTTTATGGCTGGGAATTAATACAGTATTGGATGGCCATAGTCGTAATACTAATCGCTTATCATCAGATGTTGGTTTGACCAGAGCAAGTGATTCATGACGGCCGTCATGTACCTGAGGAAACAGCGGCAATGCTTTAAGAGGCAGTGAGGGAGAGAGTAGTTTTAATATATCGTCCCACTCTAACTTTTCCGCCGGCTGCCAGCCTTTCTGGATCAGTTTCTGTTTAAGTACATCAAGTGTTCCTGCGTATTGCAGATAGAGGGGGCGATTTTGTTTGCCTCGGATGTCATGCCGAAAAGCAGGTTGTTTTTGCCACTCTTGGTTCCACCACTCAGTTGTACTGATGATCTGTTTTTTCTGTTGGGGTGTATAAAACAGTATATCTGCATCATGGCTATTCCAGGCTTGCAGGCTGGTCGTGAGCGCTAGCAGTGTGAGGGAGCATAGTGTGAGACTACGCCAATTGGTGACTATTGCTGTGTGTCGGTGGTAGGCAACTCCCAGTAGTGTAATCCAGGCTGTTCCCAAACTTAGGCTGGCAATGACATCTGAAAACCAATGGACACCAAGATAGAGCCGGGAGAGTGCTACCAAAAGGATTAATAGTGCTGCCAGGCTGTAAGGCAGCCAGCGGTGCAAGGGGGTTATAGCGCGAGCAATCATGATGGAGAGGAAGCCGAAGATAACGGTGGCTCGTAGTGTGTGACTGCTTGGGAAGCCGTAAGGGCTGAGTCCGCTGATGCCGATGTCGGGACGGGGAAGCTGAATGCTGTATTTCAGAAGGATGGAAGCCAGAAAACCAAAGCCAACAGCCGCCAGCCAGTAGCCGCTGGTGCGCCACTGCTGTTGCCAGATTAGAAAAATAAGTACACCCAGCGCCAGAGTAGCAATGACTGGGGTATCTGCCAGCCGGGTGAAGTGGATCATCAGATGATCGGCCCAGGGTGTGCGCAGGCTTTGAATACCTTGAAGCAGTGTCTGATCTATAGCAAAGCCACCGTTGGTGAGTGCGGTGGTCAAAATGAGTGCGGAAAGTCCGGTAGTAAAAATAAGCAGGGTTGCCAGGATGGCTAGCCCTTTGGCCTCCGGGTGCTGTGGGTCAGCTAATGCAGCGGCTATCTCTTTTAGTTTGGGACGTCCCTGGCTCCACTTAAAGGCGGTCTGTACCCAGGTAGAGGCATGAGGGTGGAAGAGTAAAAACAGGCGTTTGATACCCCAGACTAACAACCAGACCAGTGCTACCAACAGCAGCAACAGAACGACCAACCGGACAGCCACTTCTGATGCCAAGCCTAAAGATGCCCCCAATACCATGCCCGGTAACAGGTAGAGAGGTGCCCAAGCCACTGCGGAGATGACGTTGGCGATAATAAACCGGCCGGGTGACATGCCCATCATCCCTGCAACCATGGGAATAATGGCGCGGGTAGGGCCGACAAAACGACCAATCGCTACACTTTTCCCACCATAACGCTGGAAGAATGCGATGCCCCGTTCAAGTGATTGTGGGTGTTTGTTGAATGGCCAGAACTGTGCAAGCTGCTCACGATAGTGGTGGCCGAGCAGGAAACTGATGCCATCACCGGCAATTGCACCGGCAATAGCCCAGCCACAGGTTGGCCAGAAGTCGAGCTGACCGGTGCTAATCAGGGCACCAAAACCGATCATGAGTGCGGCACCGGGTACCAGCATGCCGATAACCGCCAGAGATTCACCCATGGCGACAATGAAGATGACTATGCCTGCCCAGACCGGGTGCAGGGAGATCCAATCCAGGAGCTGCTGCAGTAGCTCAGTCATAATGTGATTATGGCTTCAAGTTGCAGGGTTGGTTAGGTCTTTATGTCCATTCTCTACAACTTGAAGCGTTTTGGCTGCGGAAATAGTTAGCGAATCTCGGCAAAAGCAGCGCTAGCTGCCTCCAGTGTCTCTGTAATATCATCATCGCTGTGGGCAGAAGAGACAAAGCCAGCCTCGTAGGATGATGGCGCCATATAGATGCCACGATCCAGCATGCTATGGAAGAATTGTTTGAATGCCTCTTGGTTGCAGGCAGTGGCTTGAGCAAAATTCTCTACAGTGGGGGCATCCGTGAAGAAGATGCCAAACATACCACCGACTTGGTTGTAGGTGAGTGGAACCCCTGCTTTTTCTGCTTGGGCGACTAAGCCTGCTGCCAGTTTCTCTGTAATGGCAGAGAGCACATCGTAAAAGCCAGGTGTGGCGATTAGCTGCAGTGTTTGGAGTCCGGCAGCCATAGCGACAGGGTTGCCAGAGAGGGTGCCTGCCTGATAGACAGGGCCGAGTGGCGCGATCTTCTCCATGATTTCGCGTTTGCCGCCAAAGGCGCCTACGGGCATGCCGCCGCCAATGACCTTGCCCAGCGTGGTGAGATCAGGAGTGATGCCGTAGTAACCCTGTGCGCCGCCCAATGATACGCGGAAACCTGTCATTACCTCATCAAAAATCAGCACGGTGCCATATTGATCGCAGACCTCACGCAGCCCTTCCAGAAACCCTGCAACGGGAGGGATGCAGTTCATGTTACCCGCTACGGGCTCCACGATGATGCAGGCAATCTGCTCGCCGATCTTGCTGAAGGTCTCTTGTACCTGTTCCAGGTTATTGTAATCCAGCGTAAGGGTGTGCTCGGCCAGTGAGGCAGGTACACCAGGTGAGCTTGGCTCGCCCAGTGTGAGTGCGCCAGAACCTGCCTTTACCAGCAGGGAGTCGGAGTGGCCGTGATAGCAGCCTTCAAATTTTAGGATCTTGTCGCGGCCGGTGTAACCGCGTGCCAGACGGATGGCGCTCATGGTGGCTTCGGTGCCTGAGCTGACCATGCGCACCATATCCATGGAGGGGACCAGTTCGCAGACCTTGTTGGCCATCTCGGTTTCAATGGCTGTGGGTGCGCCGAAGCTGAGTCCGTTTTGAACGGCTTTCTGTACGGCGGAGATCACGGCGGGATGGGCGTGCCCCAGAATCATTGGCCCCCAAGAGCCGACGTAGTCGATGTAGCGGTTGCCATCGGGATCGTAAAAATAGGCACCGGAAGCGCGCTCAACAAATACAGGATCCCCACCCACACCACGGAAGGCCCGTACGGGGGAGTTAACACCGCCTGGAATGTGGTACAGGGCTTGTTCGAAAAGTTCTTGGGAACGGCTCATATTGGTGGATCCTCAAATAGTTTGGCAAATTGGCGGCAGGCAAATTGGATGTTTTGTTGTGCGAATACGCCCTGAATAACAGCCAGCATATCAGCGCCCGCCTGCACGAGCTGGACTCCATTTTCCGGGGTTATTCCGCCGATGGCAACCATTGGAATGCTGAGTGCTTTTTTAGCCTGTCGCAGAAGCTCAATTTCAGCTTTAACGGCCTGGGGTTTGGTGGTGGAATTAAAGAAACGACCAAAGGCTACATAATCAGCACCGGCGGATTCTGCATCAAGTGCATGTTGAAGATTGTTGTAACAGGAGATGCCAATAATGGCCGATGGCCCCAGTTCGCTACGTGCTTGCTGCAAGGAGATGTCATCGCGACCAAGATGAACACCATCCGCATTGATTTGGCTGGCAAGCGCCAGATCATCATTGATGATCAGCGGGATATTATGGGTGCGGCAGAGGGTGAGCAGTTGCGTTGCCTCTTCCTCTCTTTGAGCCGGATTGCTGCTTTTGTCACGATATTGAATGATGCGTGCCCCGCCGAGAATGGCAGCTTCCACTTGGGCGCAGAGCTTGTCGCCTTGCCCCAATGTCTGGTCGGTGATGGCGTAGAGTCCGCTAAGTTGTTTAGTCATGTGCCTGTTGTTTGAGTTGATAGAACCGATCAGGTAGAGCCTGCCCCCGCCCTAATTTTTGAGCATGTGCCAATGATTGCCAGGCAAAATTCTGGGCTTGAGAGAGGGCCTCTATGAGATTCTGCCCCTGTGCCAGCAGGGCTGCAATAGCGGCGGCTAGGGTACAGCCTGATCCGTGATACTCATCCGGTAGTCGTGGCCATTGCCAATGTTCGATGAGTCCTTCCGGGCTATAGAGATTGTTGATCACCTCATTGCTCTCTTCGTGAGTGCCGGTTATCAGCAGATGTTGGCAGCCCTGTTGTAAAAGAATCTCAGCACAGTCACTCAGGTTGGCTGTGCCAGCCAGGGTGCGCGCCTCGTGAGAGTTGGGAGTGAGCAGGTAGGTTAGTGGCAAAAGCTCTTGTAGCATCGTCTGCCGCAGTTTTTCGCTGGCCAGTGGCGTGCCTCCACCAGCGGCCAGTACAGGGTCAAGCACTACTGGGATGGTTGGGTGTCGTATCAGTAGCTGGGCTAATGCATGTGCGACAGCAGCATCGCCAATGAGACCAATCTTGATGGCGTTTACAGGCAGATCGGCCAATACGGCTTCGGCCTGGGCGATGACCACCTTGGGGTCAATGGGGATCAGTTGTTGGACATTGCAGGTGTCTTGTACGGTCAGGCAGGTGATGACGCTGGCGGCATGCCCACCCAATGCACCAATAGCCTCAATATCAGCCTGGATGCCTGCGCCACCACAGGGGTCATGGCCGCCAATAGCGAGGGTTGCGGCAGATGTTGCATGGGATTCGGGGTTGGTCATCGTGAATATTTACCTTTAAAAAAGCAACGGAAACGGTATGCCTGGTGCAATATCTTAGTTTGTTTAGGTGGATCAATAGCTTGCATCATGTCTGTTTTTGTTGCTCTGTTTTCTTATAGGTTTGAGGCACTAAATTCAGTTTTTTATCTTACCAGTATTGGATTTTTGACTAAAATTGTCATGTGGTTCTTGAATTGATAAGGCTGGATATTATGACTCCTCATGATGATTTTGTTGAAACAGCGCGAGTCTATTGTGATTTGATTGATCACTTGGATGGTGATGATACGGTTTGGTTAGAACAGCTGGCCAAGCTCCTGCCGCGGCTGCATGCGGCAGTGGCTGAATTGGATCAACCCAAGGCTGATCTGGGTAATTATTCCCTAGAGCAGGATCTTGATGACCGTTTTGAATTATATAGCCGTTTGCATATGCTACTGGGTGAACGAGACCCTTACTGGCTGGAATTTGACCTGTCATCTGATGGTCAGGCCATGACGGGCAGTCTGGCTGATGATCTAACTGATATTTTCTGTGAGTTGAAAGTCGGCCTGGACATGCTGGAAAGCAATCCAGAGAAGACACATAGGGCGCTAAATAGGTTCTGCAGTAGCTATAAAGCACATTGGGGTCAGCATTTAATGGATGCCCAGCGGCACCTTTATGAGCTGGATGCCCGTAATCAGTTACACTCTTAACCATTTTGGCCTTCCCTCTTAACATGTCTAAGATGTGTTAAGAGGGGTAGGTTAAAGCCATTATTTTCCCGCTTAATTAGGCCTTTTAATCCTGACTGTGGTGTGCAGAATTAGCGCGCTGGAAAGCGTGGTGATACAATTACCTGACTTTATCACTTATTTATTATTATTAATTTAGGAGGCAGCAGTATGACTGCGACAACCGACAGAATTCTGGGAGAGGGCTATATGACGCTTACTGCCCCGGCTCAAAGCAAGATTGTGGATCTGATTGCTCAGGTCGAAGAAGATATTCAAGGTGTTCGCGTCTATGCAACCGCTGGTGGTTGCAGTGGTGTTGGCTTTGGTATGACTTTTACTGATCAGATCGATGAAACCGATAACGTGCTGGAATGTGAAGGCTTCAAGGTTGTGATAGATAACGGTGCTGTGCCACATCTGCAGGGCGTAGAAATAGACTATGTTGATCGTGGTGACGGTACCTCTGTCTTCAAATTCAACAATGTTGCGCCTGTGAAAGATGAGAGTGCTTGCGGTAGCTGTGCTTCTGCCAGCACTTGCAGCAGCTAATCACTGCTAAGTAGTTTTAAAAAAAGCGGCAAGCCTTATAGGCTTGCCGCTTTTTTTATGTCCATCTACGATAAGAATTACCAGCCGTAACCCCGCCCAACAACAGCTAATAATACAACTGCAACCAGAATAGGTACCGGTACCTCGTTAAACCAGCGGTACCAGACATGGTTGTGGTGGTTGTTGTCATTGGCAAAATCCTTCATCAGCTTCCAGCAATAGATCTGATAAATCACCAGTAGTGCGATTAGCGCAAGCTTTGTGTGGAGCCACATCATTTTGCCAAAGACCAGCCAGGCATAGTCGTATAGCATCCAGATGCCAAACCCCAGTGTTAGAAGCATCCAGGGTATGGTGAACCAAAAAAGCTTGCGCTCCATAACCTTGAAACGCTCATTCCCCGCCTGATCCTCTGTCATTGCGTGATAGACAAACAGGCGTGGCAGATAAAACAGACCCGCAAACCAGGTCACCATAAAGATAAGATGAAAGGCCTTAAGCCACATGCAGTGCTCCTAATTGTTGATTATTTTTGTGAGTCGTCGCGCGCATCATGATACAGCGTTTTTAAGATGTCGCGTCGGGTCTGCCCGGGTATGTTTGAAGGTGTAGGGTCATCTTTGCGCCCGCTTATCCATGCCCCAATGCGCTGAAACAGGCTTTTAAGGGTGCGCCAAATGCGAGGCAGCGCCCAGATGATGATCAGTATAAAAACAACCAGCAGAACAATGAACACGATAGGGTAGTGCAACGCTGTCCATAGCCCACCAATAACGGCCAGGTCCTCAGCAATTGAAGCTGTCCAGTTGGTGACAGGCTCAGGGGAGGTGTTAATCAGTAATCGGCTGCTTGCCTTGGTGACGTGGCTGGCGGCTGTTACCCCGCCTCCAATAAGTAGCGCAGCAAATTCAGCAGCTGGGCTGATATCCATGCCCTGAGCTACACCTGCGGCCATCATTGCACCGGCAGGGATTCTGATAAAGGTGTGGATGGCATCCCATCCAGTATCGACTCCAGGAGTTTTGTCCGCAAAAAATTCTACGCAGTACATCAGCCCGGCAGCGCCCATCACCATAGGGTCGTCCAGCATTTCCAGCCCAGGGGGCAACTCTGTATGGCCGGTACTGGAGAGGTACCCCAGCATGAAGACAGCGGCGTATAGATTTATGCCTGATGCCCATGCAACGCCTAGTGTTAGTGAGATGAGTTCAATGGTTTCCATGTGCGCGTACCCTGCCTTGCTATAGAGCAGATGGGAGCTAAAATAATTTTATTGAGTAATCATAGGCCTGTGAGTATGAGTTTAATACATTCCTCACGCTTTTCCGATGCATAAGCGATGCTTGACTTCGGGAATGAGTGCCGATAGATTCATCTGTTGGTATGGGGCGTCCACTAAAAAAGAGAGTGGGAAATAGAGACTAGAAAATCGTACCATCCATACTTGCAAGCGGCTTAGGCCGCTTTTCTTTTCGGAGATGTCTGCAAAACTCCTGAGGCACCGCCTGGCGGCGTTAAAAATTGGTTCAAAATGCTCATTTACTACATGTAAATCCTGCTTTTCCCCCAGTTTTAGCCTTGCTAAGAACTACCTCAGAAATTTTGCAGACACCTCCTTGGTTGAACTCTTATGATCAAAGTTGGAATAGTTGGTGGGACGGGGTATACGGGTGTAGAGCTTTTACGCTTACTGGCGCCTCATCCTGCAGTGGAAATAAAAGTCATCACCTCCAGGGGTGAGGCAGGCACATCAGTTACAGATCTATTCCCGAATCTGCGTGGACATCTGGATCTCTGTTTTTCTGAGCCTGATGTAAAGCAGCTGGCAGCCTGTGATGTGGTCTTTTTTGCTACGCCAAATGGTACTGCCATGCGATTGGTGCCTGAGCTGCTGGAAGCCGGTGCTAGGGTCATTGATTTGGCAGCTGATTTTAGGCTCAGCGACCCTGATGAGTGGGCAAAATGGTATGGCATGCCGCATGCCTGTCCGGATGTGTTGGCTCAGGCTGTTTATGGTCTGCCTGAGATTAATCGTGATTTGATTAAAGAGGCACGGTTGGTTGCCAACCCTGGTTGTTATCCAACGGCGGTAACCCTTGGTTTTATGCCGCTGCTGGAATCCGGAGTGGTGGATTGCTCCCGTTTAATTGCTGATGCCAAGTCGGGCGTTAGCGGGGCAGGGCGAACCGCTAGCATAGGGGCTCTGATGGGTGAGTGCGGAGAGAGCTTCAAGGCCTATGCCGTGCCTGGACACCGTCACCTGCCTGAGATTAGCCAAAGCCTCTCCAGAATTGCCGGTGACTCAGTAGGACTGACATTTGTGCCGCACTTGCTGCCAATGATTCGCGGTATTCATGCTACGCTTTATGCAGAGATGAATGATCGGTCTGGTGATCTGCAAAAATTATTTGAAGAGCACTATCAGCATGAGCCTTTTGTTGATGTGCTACCGGCTGGTGCGCATCCGGAAACACGTAGTGTTCGGGGTGTAAATCACTGTCGGATAGCGGTGCATCGTCCACAAGATGGAGATAAGGTAGTAGTGTTGTCAGTGATTGATAATTTGGTGAAGGGTGCAGCGGGCCAGGCTGTTCAGAATATGAATCTGATGTTTGGATTGGATGAGACTGCTGGCTTAAATGCCATTGCACTTCTACCTTAACGTATATGGTTCCTATCCGAAAAATCAACCAACCCACCATTGTTCAACCTGGCAGCATGTGGCAGGGCTGGTCTCTGGGGTTTTTGCTATTACCGGTTGTGGTGGCACTGGTTGCCTGGTATGCCTATGAATATGGGCGTACAGGCGTCTTCTTTAACAGCATGGGAGCCGATTCAACAGTTGCCCAGCTGGAACGTCAGGTTAAGGTGTTTCAATGGCAAATTAAAAACCTTGAACTAGAGCGAATGAAACTGCGTGAAGAGCTGGCCGTATTGGAACGCGCAAGCCAGATAGATCGCGAAGCAGCACGTGCTGTGAGCGAAGAGATGAAGTTGGCTCAGGATGAGCGGCTAAAAATGGAAGAGGAGTTGGTTTTTCTACATGGCATCATATCGGATAAGGTTGGTAAAAAAAGCCTGCGTATTCGGGATTTCAGTTTGCAGCCATTGGAAAATCAGCG
>Ga0316190_10002812_pt1 | contig 12647 bp, 10 predicted proteins | sample Eddworburrow2_MG_FD_204929 | JGI IMG/M metagenome (GOLD analysis project Ga0316190, IMG submission 204929) | Coastal sediment microbial communities from Maine, United States - Eddy worm burrow 2 | ecosystem: Environmental > Aquatic > Marine > Coastal > Sediment | place: USA: Maine | collected... | reverse complement strand
ATTTAGAGTCAGCAAATGATTTGCTCAAATCAGGTGAATTTAACCTAAATCAGTATATGCATGAACAGGAGGCTTATTTTATTGGTATTGCACTTGAATTAAGTTCAGGCAACATTAGTAAAGCTGCCAGGATGCTCGGCGTTAATCGCACCACACTGCATAGCCGCATGAGCGGGCATGAAAAATACAAGCAGCACTCAACCCAAGAAGAACAGCTTTAACTATCCGATCTCGCAGAGATTCGGCACATGCTCCCCAAGAAAATTGAAAGTTAAAATGACTGATATCAACGATTCAAGATTTATAGAGGTACGTCCATGTATTTAGCACACTTCGGCATAACCGAACCGCCCTTCAGAATTACGCCTATTACAGAATTTTTTTTCACCGGTGCCAACCGCGGCGAGATTCTTGAAGCGTTAATTTATTCAATCTGCGAGGTTGAGGGTATCGTCAAAGTGAGCGGCGAAGTAGGCAGCGGAAAAACCATGTTGTGCCGCATGCTACTTGAAAAACTACCCGAAAACGTTGAGTCTGTTTACCTCGCCAATCCTAGCTTGTCACGTGAAGAGATGCTGTATGCCATAGCCGATGGCCTTGGACTGACTACCACTGGTGAACGGGTCGGCGTGATTATGAGCATGATACAGAGCAAGCTAGAAGAAATGGCAAGCGAAGGAAAACGTGTTGTAGTTCTGGTTGATGAAGCACACGCCATGCCTTTGGATACGCTTGAGGAACTTCGACTACTGTATAACCTGCAGACAGGCAATTCCAAACTCCTACAAATAGTTCTGTTCGGACAACCTGAACTAAATGCCAAACTTGACCAGCCGAATATGCGCCAGCTAAAGGATCGTATCGTGCATCATTTCAATATGCAGCCGCTGTCACGCGATATTCTTGAGAATTACCTTATGTTCAGAATGCGAGCAGCAGGATATCGCGGTCCGAATATTTTCTCATCGGACGCTGTCAAGCTTATCGCCAAAGCATCCAATGGGCTGATGCGCCGCACTAACATCCTTGCAGACAAAGCCCTGCTTGCAGCGTTCGTAGAAGACACTTATTACATTAAAGCCCATCATGTTCGTACAGCGCTGCGTGACAGCGAGCTTGACCCTATCCAGCGGCCCGCTCGCAAGGCGGTTCTGCTAACAGTAATTGCTACCACTTTATTTTTGTTAGCTGGTTCAGCAGCTTGGTGGATGATGCAACAAACCGAAGGAGTAGCGCCATTCAACTCACCAAAAGCAAAGCCTTCATCTGTCAGTCTTGTTGAACCAAGCATTGCTGCGGTGTCTAATACATCTGCGGTGGTTGCAGCCCCAATCACCACAAAGCAAACAAGCAGTGCGAAAGTGCCTACCACTCCAACGGACCAGCCTCCGACCTCAAATGTTACAACCAAGAAGCCTGACCCTATTTCCAAACCAGAAATTTCTGAAAACACCAACAAAACAATACCTCCGCCAACTTCCCCACAGAAAATCACTCCAACGACCAGCAGCACACCCGAAGTAATCCAAACTATTCTGTTTGAGCAACGTATGGCTGCTGGTAAACAATTGATCAAGCAAAAGTCCGCCGTAGCAAGCATCCAGCTGTTCTATAACGAAAGTGTTAATGCAGAAAGAATTGAGCGTTTTTTGTCTCGCGCGGACAAATTGGGCAAACTTCATGAGATATATCTATTGCCTATCAAATTTGGCCGCAAAGACGGTTTACGCGTTCTATATGGATCATATCCTTCAGTTGATGCCGCACGTAAAGCAACCAATACTTTGCCAAAGCGATACCGGGAAGCATTCGCCACTTCTATCCATATCTTTTGAGTTACATCAAAAGCTAGACACAAACAGGTAATAATGTATTATATTGAAGAACATCCGTAAAACTGTTAGCCTGAGTTCTAAACAGGGAGACTCAACAACCATGCGCTCATACAAAATATATTTCATTTGCGCTATTAGCGCGTTTCTGTCAGGTTGCAACAGCAACCCGATCCAGCCATCAGATCAACACCTTATGCGTAAAGTTGACCAACCTGTTGCAAGCACTGGAATCCCGGAAATGGCGACACGCAGTGTCATCCTCCCTCCTCCCAAGCCAGTTTCCAAAGTCGAAACATATAGCGTGGTGGTTACAAATGTTCCTGCGCAGGAAATTCTGTTTGCGCTGGCACGAGATGCCAAAATTAATGTAGATATTCACCCCGGCATTGAGGGTACGGTTACCGTAAATGCGATCAATCAGACTTTACCCCAAATCCTGACCCGTATCGCCAGACAAGTAGAAATGCGTTATGAGCTCAACAACGGATATTTGACCGTTATGCCGGATTCCCCTTATTTACATAATTACAAGATAGATTATGTAAACATGTCCCGCGACGCATTTGGCGAAATATCAGATTCTACTCAGATTGGCTCGAGCGCATCTGCTGGAACATCTGCAGGCGCGGGAAACAACTCTACCGTCTCAATCAAAAACAGCTCCAAAAACCACTTCTGGGAGACTTTAATACAAAACATTAAGGATATTTTGCGCGAAACGGACAAAATAATACCGAATGATTACGATAAAACATTAATGGAAAGCTCCAGCGAAGCTTTGGTGAGACAAAACGATGAAGCAGCCAGCATCTTGAGTAAGTCTTCAGCTAACAGTAAAAATGCTGCTTCTAAAGATGGAGCTGATAACAGCACCAAATTAACTAGTGGAGCAAATCAAAACACTCGTCGCACCACTTTCCGTGAAGCGGCCTCAGTTATTGCCAATCCTGAGAACGGCATCATTACAGTGCGCGCCACAGGTAAGCAGCATGAAAAAATTCAAGGATTTATCGACCAAGTCATGACCAGCGCCCGGCGTCAGGTATTAATAGAAGCAACAATAGTAGAAGTACGGCTAAACAGCAATTACCAGCAAGGTATAGACTGGCGTCGCTTCCGGCTTGGCAGCAAAGGCTTTAACATCTCTCAGGAAGCCACAGCTGCATTGCCTACATCAAATTCCGGCAGTATGTTTACTTTAGGTTATCTAAACCCAACTTCTAAAATTGGGGACTTGGCAGCAAATATTTCGTTGTTAGAATCATTTGGCAATGTTAAAGTATTATCAAGCCCAAAACTAAGTGTGATGAATAATCAGACCGCTATATTGCGCGTTGTAGACAACCTTGTGTATTTCACAGTTGAGGCAGACACCACCACCAATCAAACCAGCTCTGTCGTCACGTTCACGACTACACCTCACACTGTACCTATCGGCTTCACGATGAGCGTGACACCCCAAATTAATGATAGCGATACCGTTTTGCTCAATATGCGCCCGTCGATCTCACGCTTACTTGGCTACGTCAACGACCCCAATCCAGAACTAAAGAGAGTCGATGTAATTAGTAGGATACCTCAGACTCAAACTAGGGAAATGGAGTCTGTACTCAAAATTGAAAATAACCAAACCGCCGTACTGGGCGGCTTGATGGAAGATCGCATTGACAAAAAAACCGACGAAGTTCTTGGTTTAGCCAGCATCCCTTTGCTTGGCAACCTGTTCAAAAACCGTAACGATGAAACCACAAAAACTGAGCTGGTCATTTTCCTGCGCCCAACAGTCATTAAGGATGCTGATGTAAACGGTGATTTCAACTCATTTCGTGCAAGCATGCCTGATCAGGATTTTTTTAATGAGTCGGCTCGCGGCAAGTAACGAGGAAATGCTGATATGAGTCTTCTTCTGGACGCACGTAAAAAATCTCAACTGGGTAAATTCACACAAGATTCTGATAGTCATTCCAAGCTCGAGTTGAATCTGGAAGAAAGCCCAAATAAGGGGACTGAAGCCGTATCATCGGATGACATTGCTCGTGGCGCTGGAAAGAACCTTTTCAAGGCTAAATCTTATACAGCATCAGATTCTGCACTTGGCGGCATCAATCGCAATCTGATTCTTGCGCTAGGCGGCACACTCATTCTACTCATTGGTGGTGCAGGCTATGTGTGGTATGTAATTTCGGATAGTGACAGCTCGACGCAGCAGCAACGCCGCGCACCTGCTATCGCCAAACCAATTGGCTCTCTGGCAGCGCCTACACCAATTACTGTTGCCGCCGCACCGAAAACTGTTTTGACTACTGAGCCACCTGCCACCCTGGACAATTCCCTAAGCGCAGCAAAAATCCAACCTCCAAATAAAACACGACGGAAGAATATCCCTAAAAAAGCCAAACTTGCTCCACAACCCAACAAACGCACTCAACTCAAGCAACAACATAAAGAACCAATTGAATCGTTAATCAACAATGCCTATCTCGCATATCGCGCTGGCAAATTGAACGAAGCTCGGCAAATGTATTTGGATGTTTTAAATAAAAACGCTCGAAATATCGACGCTTTACTGGGACTTGCCGCTATCTCCCAACAGCTAGAAGAAGATAGCTTTGCTACTCAGTATTATTTACGGGCACTGGCTTTAGACCCTCGCAACGCTGTTGCAAATGCTGGCATGTCAACGTTAAACATGAATGATGGCAGCGAAAGCAGATTGAAGAGCCTGCTTCGCGAACAGAATGATTCCGCAGCACTACACTTTGCATTGGGGAACATTTATGCCAAACAGTCTCGTTGGGGAGAAGCACAATTTGCTTACTTCAATGCGTATACGCTGGACTCTAAAAATGCCGAGCTATCTCTTAATCTTGCAGTCAGCCTGGATCATCTTGGCCAAACCAAGTTGGCTGTGCAGTATTATCAGCGAGCCATGCAACTAGACAACATAATCAAGCAAACTCAAAGTTTTGATCATGCACAAATTTCCCATCGTTTGGAAATACTAGCACGCTAATCAATTATGTCGGAAAATAAAGAAACCAATACAGCACCCCAACTGCCACTTGGGAAAATACTGGTCAGGAAAGGTGTAATCAGTGACGACCAGTTGCGTATCGCCCTGCAGGAACAGAGTAAAACTCACCAGCCGCTAGGGCGACTGCTAGTGGGACTCGGCTTTCTCTCGGAAGGTACCATCCGTGACGTACTATCAGAGAATCTTGGTCAAGAAAGTGTAGACCTTACGTCCATCATTATTGACGCCACAGCACTTGCCCTGATTCCAAAAGATGTTGCCCGACGCTATCAACTATTGCCATTATCAGTTGATAAAGAGGAACATAACCTGGTTCTGGCAACAGCCGACCCTGACAACATCATTGCTCTTGATCAAGTACGCGCCCTACTCAAGGATGAATACAAGCTAATTACCCAACTCGCCAGTGAATCCGATATTCTGCGCGCGATAGACCAGTACTACGGATTTGAACTTTCCATCGACGGTATTCTTCACGAGATTGAACCGGGTGAGATGGAATACCAGACGCTGCAGGTAGGTGTAAACGAGTTCAGCCAACCGGTAGTACGTTTGATTGATGCGCTACTCACAGAAGCGGTACAACGCAGCGTTTCGGATATTCACTTCGAACCGGAAAGCAGTTTTCTTCGCATCCGCTACCGCATCGACGGCGTACTGCGCCAGGTGCGGAGCCTGCACAAAAGTTTTTGGCCAGCAATGGTGGTTCGTTTAAAAGTAATGAGCAACATGAATATTGCAGAAACGCGCGCCCCTCAAGATGGCCGCATCTCGCTGCGTCTGTCTGGAAGAACGATAGATTTTCGAGTGGCTTCACACCCCACCACCCACGGCGAAAATATGGTGCTGCGCATTCTTGATCGGCAGAAAGGCATCGTCCCGCTCGACAACATTGGTTTGGATGAGTCTGCTCTCAACATGCTCAAGATGATCATATCCAAACCTGAAGGTATAGTGCTAGTAACCGGCCCCACTGGTAGCGGAAAAACTACTACGCTATATTCAGTGCTTAATCACGTTAACACTGAGTCAGTCAACATCATGACTTTAGAAGATCCGGTCGAGTATCCACTACCACAGGTACGCCAAACTTCAGTGAACGAAGCGGCAAAGATGGATTTTGCGAGCGGCATCCGTTCAATGTTGCGTCAAGATCCAGACATCATATTGGTCGGAGAAATCCGTGACCAACCAACTGCAGAAATGGCCTTTAGTGCCGCAATGACAGGGCATCAGGTATATTCAACATTGCATACCAACTCGGCCATTGGCGCAATCCCCCGCCTGTTGGATATTGGCATATTACCGGACATCATGGCTGGCAATATTATTGGCATCGTGGCACAACGCTTGGTACGCGTGTTGTGTGAAAAGTGTAAATATCCATATACCCCAGATGAGCTTGAGCGCAAACTCTTGGGTGTAAAAGCACAGCAAGACATCACTTTGTATCGAGGAGCGGGCTGCGAGGCATGCAATCACCAAGGCTACAAAGGCCGCATTGCAATTATGGAATTACTTAAACTTGACTATGAACTGGATGATCTAATCTCCCATCGGGCCAGCGCGCGCGAAATAAGGGAAGCCGCCATATCCAAGGGATATCGACCGCTGGCAATGGATGGCATCCGTCGCATACTGCTTGGAACTACTTCTCTTGCAGAAATCAGTCGAGTAGTTGACTTGACTGATCGGAATGGCTAATGCCCCTCTATTCATATCGAGCAATTGATGAACTAGGAAAATCCATTAAGGGATTACAGGACGCTGCAAACCTGATTGATCTGGAACAACGTCTAAAACGCAGTGGTCTGGATTTAATTGATGCCAAAACGGATCGTGGCAACACGAGCATCTTACCCAAAAAAGTAAAACGCCCAGAATTGATTACTTTCTTTTTCAATCTTGAGCAACTTACTAGTGCAGGTGTTCCGCTGCTTGAAAGCTTGGCAGATTTGCGCGACACTATGAATGATCAAACATTTCGCGAAATCATTGCCAATCTGGTTGAATCCATTGAAGGTGGAAAAAAACTCTCTCAGGCAATGGCAATGCACCCTGCCGCCTTCGATAACATCTTTGTCAGCCTAACACACGCTGGTGAAGAAAGCGGTCGATTACCTGAGGTGCTTGCACACATCACCGAATCTCTGAAATGGCAAGATGAAATGTCTTCGCACACCAAGACTATCATGATCTACCCTCTTTTCGTCGGTACCATCGTATTAGGAATTACCTTTTTTCTGATGATCTATCTTGTTCCACAACTGGTCGGATTCATCAAGGGTATGGGCCAGGAAATTCCGATGCAGACACGTATATTGCTCGCCACCTCAGAATTTTTCGTAGCCTACTGGTACATACTTATTGCCTTACCTGTCATCCTCATTATTACCACCAAACTAAGTATCAAACTCAGCCCAACCATGCAATTGAAATTTGATACATTAAAACTCAACATGTGGGTAACCGGCCCAATTTTACGCAAGATAATTCTTGCACGTTTTGCCAACACTTTTGCAATAATGTATGGTTCAGGTATCAGTATACTTGAGTGCATCGCCATCACACGTGACGTGGTCAATAACCTCGCTGTCTCAAAAAGCCTGGCTGATGTCACGCTTGAGATAGAAGCAGGTAAAAATCTGACCCAGAGTTTTCAGCAAACCAACATGTTTCCTCCGTTGGTGATACGAATGCTGAAAGTTGGCGAAGCCACTGGCTCGCTGGACAAAGCACTCCTCAACGTCAGTTATTTTTATGATCGTGACGTAAAGGAATCTATTAAGAAAGTACAAGTGATGATTGAGCCGACCATGACAATAGTGTTAGGAGCCATATTAGGCTGGGTCATGCTGTCAGTACTTTCTCCTATATATGACTTAATCGGCAAGGTACAATTTTAATGAAACACTCACTCCTGCTATTTTTGAGTGCCAACCATCTCTATGCCCAGCGTATGGCAGGTGGTCTCATTGCGGAACAACAAGAGTTCTCGGATACCGACCAAGGCAGGCAAGAATTCAAAACATTTCTAGAATCAATAAAGTGCGTAACTTATTTACTGACCGACCTCATCGAAGAAGATTTCCGTCATGAACTCGTCCCGCATCTTGTAGGTGGCAACCGTACAGCTCTATTAAAGCGCAAGTTCGAACAATATTACCGCGGCACGCCTTTTCACCAAGCTACTCAGTTGTACCGCCAGAAAACAGGCCGGCGTGATGATGATATCCTGTTTTCAGCACTAACCAATCCATCGCTGATCTCCACTTGGCTTGATATCATACTGTCACAGCAAATACCACTCGCTGGCATCTACTCGGTACCGCAAATCAGCGCACCATTAATAAAAAAATATCCTTCAAAACATTTGCTGTTAGTAACATGGGAAAAATTTTCTGGTCTGCGGCAAACTTATTTCAGTAATCACCATCTGCAAATATCCAGATTAACGCCAGTTCAAGCAGACCTGACATTCCATGATGCAGTAGAACATGAGCTTGCCCGCACTTTTCAGTACCTGAAAAATCTAAGCCTGCTCCCGGCAGGTCAAACACTTGATGTCCTCGTCCTGTGCCACAGCAATGACCGAAGCAAACTGGAAGTTAAATTGCCCGAAACTGCAGATATGCGCTACGACTTCACGGACATAGTTGAACTGGGTAAGGCGCTTAAACTCAAACACAAATTCATCGACTCTGATGCCAGTCAGATATTTTTACACCAGCTCGCAACGCAACCGCCAAAAAATAATTATGCGAATTCAACTCACACTCATTACCTTATTCTTTCCCAATTAAAAAACTTCCTTAACCTGGCCAGCGGGATAATTTTGTTTTGCTCTGTACTGTGGACTACTGACAGCTTCATGAGCAGCGGCAGCAATGCCACAATAGCAACTGAGTTTGAGGGTCAAGCAAGTGAAACTTTGAATGAAGTAAAACGAGTTACCCAAGCATTTCCAAATACTTATGCGCCCGCAACTGATATGAAAACCGGTGTAAATGTGATGCGCAAGCTATTCAACTATTCGCCTACACCACTTGATGTTCTTAATCCGATCAGTTTGACGCTGGACCGTTATCCAAAAATGCAACTTGATGAACTCTCTTGGCAAATGAATGCATCAGAACCAGTCGCCAACAACACTTCTGAAGAGGTTCCAGCCCAGGTCGCCATCCTTAAGGGACGCATGGTAAATTTCGGGAATGATTACCGTTCCGTGATTAATTATCTGACTTCTTTTGAGCAAGACCTGGTTAAACAGGGCTATCAGGTGAATATACTGACCAAACCATTTGATGCCAGCCCAAGCGGCAGTATTACCGATCAACGTGAAAAGCGTTCGAATGAACTGGTTTTTTCGATTAAAATTTCTCGCAGGCCAAACATCGTAAGCTCACCCGATATCAACAGGTCACCAACATGAATTTCATTAAAGGCGACTTCCCTATATTGCGTTGGAGCATAGTTGCAATTTTTGCATCGACAATAGCTAGTGCGACGATAATATTTATCAGCAATACATATGCTACAAAAACGCAACAAGATCTAAACAAAGCAAGGCAGATGCGCAATAATTCCCGGAACAGTTTAAACACTGCCCATCAGGATAGAGATAACATGTCGATATACGCTGATGAATATGCCTCACTAATTAATCGTAAAATTATCGGTGATGATCAGCGTCTGGATTGGATTGAAGGTATGGAAAAACTTAGACAAGAAAATATTGTGACCAACTTTCGCTACAATATTTCCCCGCAAAAGAAATATTTGCCTAATCCACCTGTCGAGAGTGGCAATTTTGATATAAATTACAGCGAAATGAAATTGCAGTTTGATTTGCTGCATGAAGAGCAACTGGTGGATTTTTTTAACGCTCTCCCCAAAAATATCCAAGGATGGTATCAACTTGAGGGTTGCACATTGAACCGCAGCACAAACGGAAATCCAAATGATCTGCCTGGGACACAACTCAAGGCCCAATGCACTGGCGGCTGGATTACCCTGAAGAACAGGAATTCCTAGTCATGAGTACACGATTTAAATTTTTCACATTGATACTCGGAGTTGTTCTCTCCCAGATCAGCTTCTCTGAGCCACTTGGACGCTTGTTTTTCACTACAGAACAACGAGCACAACTTGAACGTTCTAGACTTCATAATACTGATCCTCGCAGCAATGACAACATACTAACCCTGAATGGTATCGTGCAAAAAGACGGTGGGCAACGCACCGCATGGATAAATGGTATACCCCAGCAGGTTGGTAAAAGTGATGCCAACTCACCTGCAAGCATGCCAATCGACGTACCGGGAATTTCCAAGCCAATCAAGATAAAAGTCGGTCAAAGAGTGCTCATAAGTCCTGCAGTTAATTCAGAAGAGTAATGCCTTGTGTGCGCATCAAACATATCCCGTCATGGCATGAAACAGCAAAATGGCGCGGTAATGATGGTCATGATAGTGATTTTGGTATTGGGAATCACAACAGCTTTGGTAGGCTCACTTAGTGCCTCAGCATTGAATACTGCCCGACAAAAAATAACCGTCTCTGCGTTAGCGCAGGCCAAGGAAGCCCTTCTCGGTCGTGCCGTAAGCGATGATAATATGCCTGGTAGCCTGCCTTGTCCTGATACAGACAATGATGGTTCTGCTGAATTATTAAGTGGCAATAATTGCCCCAGCTATATTGGCAGACTCCCATGGCGCACCTTGAGACTGCCTGAAATTCGTGATGGTAGCGGCGAGTTACTATGGTATGCGCTTTCACTTTCTTTTCGTGACGACGTTTCGACTCAACCCCTCAACAGCAACACCAAGGGTACACTTGAAGTCTATCAGGCAGATGGTTTAACACCACAAACCCAAGAAGCAGTAGCAATTATATTCTCACCAGGTAATCCCCTGGCCTCACAGAATCGAGGCACAGTTGCCGAGCAAAACAGTGCGGCAAACTACTTAGACATTGCCAACGGGCGAAATAATGCCACTGCCGCCAGTCCGTTTATCGCGGGCACCAAATCCGATACATTTAACGACCAGCTCCTTCACATCACTACTAGAGACTTAATGCCACTGCTTGAAAAACGGGTGGCCGGCGTGGTGAAGCAGGCGCTTACAGACTACTTCACAACCAACGGCTATTATCCTTGGGCAGACCAAATGGGGGGAGGGGATTATGATGCCGATGCTGGAGAAAACCGAGGGTGGCTTCCTAAAGATGCAGCCGATGGCGGCGCAGCTAACTGGGATGACTTTGGCAACACTCCCCCTCCCCCATGGTATTTTGCTAACGAATGGTACAAGTTGATTTACTACAGCGTAGCAAAAGACTATGCGCGTCCAAGCTGTTCCAGCTGTGTAGATAACACGCTGAGCGTGGGCAGCAACAACGGTGTACGGGCACTGTTCTTCATGCCTGGTACAGCCATCCTAGCTAATATCTCACCAGCAGTATTACGTGTGAGTAACTCAGACTTATCACATTATCTGGAAGATGCCGAAAACAAAGATAATGCAAATGATCTGTATGTCACGCCCGCCTCACAAGCTACTGACCGAGACCGACTGTACTGGTTGTCGTCAGCCTTAATATGGACACCGTAATATGACAAGATCATATAAACACGCTACTAAAATAAATAATTCCGGTTTTACTCTGATCGAAATCACAATGGTGATGCTTATCATTGTGCTGCTGATGACAGGTCTGTTGCCAACCATAACCAGCCAAATTGATCTGCAGCGCACCACTGAAACCCGAAAATTATTGAGGGACATTCAGGAAGCATTGATTGGATATACTTTGATATACGGTCGATTACCCTGCCCCGCTGACCCAACTATAGCCACAGGAGCTACGAATGCAGGACTTGAACGCCCATCCTGCACAGTTGCAGCTGACTCAACTGGCGTTGTACCTTGGGCCACACTTGGCACCAGTGAGATTGACGGATGGGGAAACCGCTTAAGTTACCGTGTGACTTCAAATTTCGCTGATAGCTCTGATGGAACAGGTGCTGCTTGTGCAATAGCCACTGGAGTGTCTTTCCAGCTATGCTCCATAGGGTCCTTGACGGTTAATTCCTCTGCCACCACAGGGACAAATATCGCAATTGGTATACCTGCAGTCATCATTTCACATGGTGCAAATGGTTCAGGTGGATACTCCCAGCAGGGAACAACACTACCAGGAAGCGCAGATTTAGATGAGCAAGAGAACTATGATGATGAGGCTGACAGCATCTACGTCATTCACACCCCGACCACCAGCTTTGATGATATGGTCGTTTGGATAACACCCAACATTCTATACAACCGTATGGTCATGGCAGGTAAACTGCCTTAAGCACGTCGCCAACTTGTTCCCGAAGCACTATCTTCCAACACGATACCTGCTTCCAACAACTCCTTGCGGATACGATCAGCCTCAGCATAGTTCTTAGCCTGCTTTGCTGAGGTACGCGCTTTGATTTGATCATTAATTGACTCAGCAGTGTGCATTTTTTGTACTACGTCAGTCTTAATATCAAAACCGAAATCTTCTAGCGCTACACTCTTACTTCCTTCGATAACTGGCCGTTGAGCACGAGCTGTAGGATCTTCCTGTAACAAGCCCAGTACGTCACCCAAGGCTTTGAGTTGCCGCGCTGTCTCTACCGATTTGTCACGGTTCAACTCACTTGCCAAATCGAACAGCACCGCCATCGCTTCCGGCGTGTTGAAATCGTCATCCATCGCCACCTTAAATCTTTGCGCATGCGGCTCATT
>Ga0316190_10002809_pt1 | contig 12655 bp, 9 predicted proteins | sample Eddworburrow2_MG_FD_204929 | JGI IMG/M metagenome (GOLD analysis project Ga0316190, IMG submission 204929) | Coastal sediment microbial communities from Maine, United States - Eddy worm burrow 2 | ecosystem: Environmental > Aquatic > Marine > Coastal > Sediment | place: USA: Maine | collected... | reverse complement strand
CTTTTTAAAATCAACCCTGGCAGCTCTTGACGAATTTCTCCTTGAGCAAGCGTCAAAACGCCGTTTACCCAAACTTTTTCGGTTCCCTCGCTGAATTGACGGGGAGCGTCAAAGGTAGCCTTTTCATGTACATTCTTTGGGTCAAGCAGAGAGAGATCGGCATAAAAACCTTCCTGAATTCGACCTCGCTTGGGCAAACCAATCCAGTCGGCTGCATACGATGTCACTTTTTGAATCGCGTGACCGAATTGAATTTGTTCATTTTTTAAGGCATAGTTTTCGAGGAAGCGAGTAAAGGCGCCATAAGTTCTTGGGTGCGGTTCACCAATTTGATTTGGCGCGTTGACGGGGTGGCTCCATGAGTCGCTGCAAATGATTGAATCCGGATGTAAAACTGCCTCGTCCACATCAGATTGCGAGAGACAATGATAGACAATCCAAGCGTCTGGATCTGCTTGCAGGACATCGATTGCGGTCTCAGCGGGAGGCTGTCTTCTTTGTTCAGAAAGGGTTAAAATACTTTTCCCACGGGAGCCGGGTATACTTTCTGTAATCAATATCATGCTGTTATAGTCTGTTCTGCGGAACTCAAGCCAATCCGTGCATTTTTTTCGCCAGTCTTCTGTTTTTAGTTTTTCAAGCAATCCAGAAATGCCATGCTCAAGCGCGCTTTTGGGAATAAATGTACGCAATTTCGTCGAGACAGCCGCATAAGGGTAGACTTCGAATTTTACGCGAACCCCTTCGGCCTGCGCTTTTTCAATTTGCTCAATAACTTTTGATATTTTTCCCCAATTAGATTTCTCCGCTGCTTTCAAGTGACTGACTAGTACCGGAAGTCCGGCTTCCCGACCAATGGTGATGGCTTCCTCAACCGAGTCTTCAAGATCTTCTCGCTCATTTCGAATGTGGCTGACATAGATTCCGCCATGTTTGGCCGCAATTTTTGCCAAGTCAATGAGTTCGCTGGTGTCGGCAAAACTGCCAGGCGCATAGACAAGTCCGCTTGACAGACCGAGAGCACCTTGTTGCATGGCCTCTGCCAATACGTTGCACATGTCGTTAATTTCCGGTCGGCCGACATTGGCAATGTCTTTGCAAAAACCACCGCGCAAAGTGCTATGCCCAATATAGGTTCCAATATTAAATGGCAATCCATGATTTTGAATTTTTTCAAACCAGTCGTTTAAGTTGTTCCATGTAAAATCGAAACCTATTTGTTTTGACAGCTCCTCCATCGTTGGTTTCAATAACTTGCCAACCGGAGCCGTCGATGTGCCACAATTTCCGATGATTTCGGTGGTGACGCCCTGAAAGAGTTTATTGTCTCCAGCATTGGGCGACATGTAACCTAAACCGGTTGATGCGTGCGAGTCGATAAATCCGGGACATAGATATAAACCGGATGCGTCAATGTTTTTTTTGGCGGAGCTTTGAGTCAAGCTATCGCCCACATAAGCAATTTTGTTTTGCAGAATGCCAACAGAGACACTTTTAGGTTCAATGTCAGCGCCGTCAAATACGGTGGCGTTTTGGATTAAATAGTCTAACAATGCATCTTCCTGTTTATGAAATTTGAAGGATTGAGCGTGACTTTAGAAATATTTGTATCGCGTCTTCATCTATTTTAACGGGTTGATCTTGCGCAATGGAGATAAGACCGTCGGTCATTTCCAGCGGAAAGTGAACTAAATCTTTTTTAAAATAACGACTTGAAGGACTAAGATCGTGGGCTTTGGCTCTGTCTAAAAAGGCTGCCACACGCAGATTTGCATATCGTCCGATTCCGCTTTCAAACATGCCGCCAACCCATGCTGGAATTTGATTGTCGCGGCAATAGTCCAGAATATGAGTGGTTTCGATTTGTCCGCCAACTCGGCCGGGTTTAATATTGAGTTCATCGATTGCGCCCATTTTTTGAGCGGTTATTAAATCTCCAAGACATGTAATGCTTTCGTCAAGGCAGACTGCAAAGGTTGGAAATTGCTCCTTTAACCATCGAACCCAATCAAGTCGGTTAGGAGGAAAAGGCTGTTCCAACATGTTCGGTCTGGCTTCTGAAAGTTGTGCCAGCAACAGTTTGTCGTCTGGAGAGAAAGAGCCGTTTGCATCCAATCCCAGATATAGATCTGGATATGTTTCTCTAATTGCGATGACTGTTTGCGGATTCATACCAGGAGCCACTTTCATTTTGATGCGGCGATAGGCTTGGTCAACGGCTTTTTCAACACGTTCTAAAGCAGCGCGCTCAGACTCAAAAAGGCCGAGAGAAATGCCAACGGGAATATTGTCGATTCTATTTGCGGGATATAAATCAAGTAGATCTTTTTCTCCATTTCGACGCAATAGATCAAAAGCAGCGTCGGTCAGCGCGGCGACTGTAAATGGCCAACCGCGCACCTTTTGCGCAAGGGTATGAAGCTGCTGGACAGTCATTTGAGGTGTCAGGGATGGGGCGATAAATTTTTCTATTACTTCGATTGCTCCAGATACAAATTCTCCATTGAAATATGGATCAGGTCGACATGAACATTCACCAATTCCGTAATTCCTGTCACCGTCGAACCATTTTACAAGTAAAGCCTGACGTTCACTGCGAAAGCCTATTGCAGAGCGGAAAGTTTCTTTTTGAGGTAATGCAACTGTGAGTAGCTCAATTTGCCGGAGAGAAATTTTGGTTTTTAAAAATGATGGCATTCAGCGTGGCTTAGCCTTTCCTTTTTATGAATAATAATGCCTTCCTGGAAAGTTTGAAAAGTCAGAATGGATAGTCTGACTATAATAAAATAAATGTTTTCTATTCAATATAGAAAACAGCTGTGAAAACACATGAAGGTGTGAATAAGTCGGTCAGCAAATTTAAGTTATAACGACTTTACATAAAAACGGAAATTAATTTTTTCTAAACAAGCAGTAATTTTTTTGGGGGGATATTTTGCAATAATATGCTAAAGAGGCGGCTCATCAAAGACGGGATGGTCAACCGGCTTTGATGAGCTGCAAGAAAAGTAGATTTTTTGAATACGCTTGATCCGTCAGCTATTGGCCATTGCGTGAAAGTTCTTCTTCTATCAGTTTACTTAAACATTGATTGGTCAGGGTTTGGCTTTTTTTGCCAACAAAATTGCCGTTTAGCAAAACGATAGGCGCTGAGCTGATGCCGGCGTTTTTTGTGCGCTCTTTATATTCACTGACCTTTTTAATATATTTAGATGACTCAACTCCCTGCTTAAATGTATCCATATTTAAGCCTGCGGATCGGGCGATTTGAAAAAGCTGATCCTGACTCATGGGTTCTTTTTGCTGCGCCTGAAAAAGGAGTTCAACCATGTTAAAATAGCGACCTTGATCATTGGCTAACCAGAGCGCATGAACCTGGGCAATCGATTTTTGCCATAATGGAAATGGTTTGTAATAAAAAGCAACCCTATCGCCATACTGTTGAACGATTGGCTTCAGAACGTTATGAACCTGCTTGCAGTGTGGGCAGTTTGGATCAAAAAGATCAATGACTTTGACTGGTGAATTTGGATTGCCCATAACGGGATCATCCTCGTCGAGCAGATCTTGCCAAGCGGTGAGCAACATTTTGGAATCATCAATTTCGCAAGGCGCCATCATTGTTAAAAAGCTCTGGTCAAAGCGCTGTTCAATCACTTCATTGACAGTCGCCCGCACATCGCCTGATGCTGATGAAGAGCCTGCGTTGCCATTTGCAGTCAAAAATTGCCCCGACAAAGCCAATGCGCCAACTACAAATGCAGAAAATGAAAAAATACTCAATTCCCGAAATTTTTCTTCCGCTGTTTCGAGAACGAAGGGACGTTTTTTAAGAAAATTTGTGAGTTCAAAACCAAACATAGTGGCAATGGCGGTTGCCGACAGGATGCATAGTTTGCAAGTTACCTGTAAATCAAAGAAAAGCACATACATCAAATAGAAGGAGAAAACGAGCCCGCCTCCGGATAGACCCAGCTTTAGGTTGCCGATTAATTTGGTGACTGCGCCGCTCGAAAAAAGCATCGCAAATGCAAGAACGCCAAGTGTTGTGTAGAAGAAAAAGCCTGCAACAACATTGTCAACGCCAAGAAAGTCGCCTGACTCACTTTCCATGGCTTCCTGACAACCTGAAACCGACGCTGCTTCAACTTTCGGCGCGGGCATGCCAAAGCAGCCATTATCAAAACCATTTTGCTTCTGAATCCACATGAAAGTTGTCAGTAATATTCCAAAAAGCGCGACCCAAAAGGTGATTCTGTTGACCATGCGATAATCCGTTTCTAATAAAAGTGAAGTAAGTTCTTATCAAACCTAACGTTGTAGTAAATTAATCCAACAAAAATTCCGAAATTAAATTTCATTTTTGCTCGTTTTTCTATGAGACCAACACCAATTTTTCTTTGCGAGAAGATTTGGACTTGCAAGAAAACAGGCAAACGTCACCTGGCAACGACTCACTTTCAGAGCCGGGGCTATTTCGTCAATATTTTTATCTTGCGGCCAGCCTTGATCGTCTCTGTCAATTCCATACCATTTAAAACAGCTAATTTCTCAGGTGTTAATACCTTGCTGGGATGTTTCTGTAAGAATTTCTCCAAGGTTATGCTTTTGGGGACTTTTACCAGGCGAACACGCGCTGGTTGAACTTGTTTGGCCTGACGATTTAGCAATTTGTTGAAGCCATCCATGGTTCGGCGAAACGAACTCAAATGCGCTTTGAATTGTTCCTGAGCGGAGAACCCATGAAAAGTATAGACTTTGCCGTCTTTCTCTATGAAATAAGACAATATTGACAAGGTGCCATTTTCGGTTGTTAGCTGAGCTTGTCTGACCTCGGCAAGATGACCGTTGACCCTTTTGCTATTCGATATGGTTACAGCAGCTTTAGAGTCGGCGACAAATTTTTGGGCTGCTTCCCGCGCGCTTTTCACTTGAGCAATTGTAAACTGGAGACCCGCTGTCTGATCGGAATTGACCATTGATATGAGTTGCGGTGAATTTTGAGTTTTCCATCCTGCCGGCACAGGAAACTGAAAGTTAAGTTGGGGATGGAAAAACATCTCATTTTCAAAAAAACCTTGTCGTGGATCTTCGCCAAAAACAAGGCCGTCGATGAGCGCCAGGTATTGCTCGCGATTGGTCTGGAAGTTTTGCATGCCGGAGTTGACTTGCTGCTCTTTAGCCAGTTTCAGCGTGGTCTTTTCACGCTCTTCCGGGTTTGGATGCGTCGATTGCCAATCAGGCAAGCCCGAGCCACCTTCTGAACGCAGGCGATTTAATGTTCCGAAAAAATGCGCCATGTTCCCGGCGTCATAACCAATCGTTGTTGAATATTGCACGCCAAGTTTGTCTGACTGGCGTTCCTGGTCTCGTCCGAATTTTAAAAACAACAAGCCGAGTCCCTGCGCCGCAATTTGGCTTATTTGGCTCATTGATTCTGATATCAAACTGGTTGCGGTCAGGCCAACCTGGGCGAGTTGAGATCGCGTGTAGGCTTTGGCGCCGTGCCTCGCCGTTACATGACCGATTTCATGGCCAAGCACGCCTGCGACTTCCGCTTCAGAGTTCATGTGCGCCAGGATTCCACGGGTAAAGTAAACATAGCCGCCCGGCAGCGCAAAGGCGTTGATCACCGGGCTATCTAAAACCCGAAAGTGGAATTGCAGATTTGGACGATGGGAAATGCCAGCCATTTTCTGTCCCATTTCATTGAGAAAGGCGCCGAGCTTCGCATCATCATAAAGTCCGTATTGGGCGATAATCGCCGGATCGGATTGTTTGCCCAAGACGATTTCATCTTTTTGGCTGAGTAGGTTGATCTCCCGTTTGCCAGTGACCGGATTGATCGCGCAGGAATTGAATTCAAAAAGAAAAAGACCGCTAAGGATAAAAAAAGTCAAGTATTTAAAGCAAGTTTTCGGCATTGGATACCTCCGTGTATTACCTTGACATTCAGGAGCATGTTTGCTATAATGAGCTGTTTAATTCTGAGCTCGAAATTATACGATTTTTGTTTTGAAATGCAAAGAAAAAGTCATATTGAGACCGCTTGTATTTTGTGCTCTCCTCGTCAAATTATTAATACCCTATATTATTTATTCAGGAGGAAGAAATGACCCGGATTCGTTTTTGGATTGTTTTAACCGCTTCCGTTATAATGTTCTTTTCATGCGTAAAGAAAGAGAACGTTGAATTAAATATTCATGAAGACGTAAGCGAAATGCTAACAAGATTTGCGCCTGTAGAAATTACAACAGATATCTCTTTTCTGGCTGAAAATGAAAAACAAGCGCTTGCGAAAATAGTCGAAGCAAGTCATTATATGGATGAAATTTTTCTGCGCCAAGCCTGGCAAAAAAACCCGAAATACAAAAGGGCTCTGGCCGCGCGGAAAGATAAACTTGGTAAAGACGCCGCCGCTTATTTTGATATTTCAATTGGTCTTTGGGACAGACTGGATGAACATGAGAAGCCTTTTATTAATAGTCTAAGCAAACCGCTTGGAGCGGGATTTTATCCCGAAGATCTCACCAAAGAAGAGTTTGAAGCTTATGTCGGTTCAAACCAGACTCAGGCTGAATCATTGAAGGGATTATTTACAGTTGTGCAACGACAAGGCGCAGCTCTGGTGGCCGTTGATTATTCAGTTGTCTATGAAAAATGGCTGACACCTGCCGCCGCTCTTCTGCAAGACGCCGCCAAGCTGACTGAAAATAAATCGCTGCGCAATTTTCTAAATTTACGCGCCAATGCATTCTATTCAAATGATTACCATGAAAGTGATATGGCGTGGATGGATTTGGATAGTCCGGTTGAAGTGACCATTGGTCCGTATGAAGTTTATGAGGACAAACTCTTTGGTTTTAAAGCGGCTTTTGAGTCTTTTGTCACCGTAACCAACCCTGAAGAGAGCCGCAAACTTGCCAAGTTTAAAAATGAACTTCCGGCAATGGAAAAAAACCTGCCGATTCCGGAAAAAATGAAAAATATGAACCGTGGATCGGAATCGCCAATTCGGGTAGTCGATGTTGTGTTCACCGCAGGAGACACCAAGTCGGGTGTTCAGACAATCGCATATAACCTGCCGAATGATGAAGTTGTGCGCGAACAAAAGGGCAGCAAGAAAGTTTTGCTGAAAAATGTAATTGCCGCCAAGTATGACAAAATTCTTACGCCAATAGCAGAGACGCTTATTGCCGATGAACAACAGCAATATCTTTCTGCAAATGCTTTTACCAATGAAGTGCTGTTTCATGAACTTTCACACGGACTTGGGCCGGGCAAAATAACCATCAATGGTCGCGCAACAGAAGTTCGTCTTGAATTAAAAGAACTTTATTCAGCTATTGAAGAATCGAAGGCCGACATTATGGGCGTATACAATATCCATTATATGTTGGATAAAAAACTTTTTGATGAATCCTTTCGGAAAGAAATTGCCGTCACCTACCTTGCCGGTTTGTTTCGCGGCATCCGGTTTGGCATTGGCGAAGCGCATGGCAAGGGCAATGCGTTACAGTTGAATTATATGTTGGAAAAAGGCGCGATTACCTATGATAGCGCCACAGGCAAGTTTGCAGTCAATTTTAAATCTTTTGAAAATTGGGTGCGCGAACTTGTGCAGGATATCTGCATTTTGCAGGCGACAGGTGATTATGCTGGCACAAAAGCGCTTTTTGATAAGTATGTTGTGCTTACTGAAATTATCTCAGGTAGTCTCAGCAAACTAAATGATATTCCGGTTGATCTTAAACCAGAATACCCATTGGCAGCGCAACTTGCGCCTTCTAAATAGGACTTGCTCAATTACGGGCATGTTTGCTTTTCAACAGCGCTTGTATATTCGGTGAGCTTTTTTTTTGAACAGTGATTCATTTGGTTTTGTAAAGAGGTCAGCTTGAAAGAGTCGGGCAATATTTACAAAATGCCGTTTAGTGGGAATAATTGAACTTTTTATTACTGTTTGAAAAGCATGGTTTACTATTTGCTTCGGGTATGCCGTGGCGGCGACAGTTTATAAGTCGCAGACTTTTTCACACACTAAATATAAATGTCTTGTTTTAGGCAACAGTTCAGATATGACAATTAGGCTGGAACCAATTGGTTTTGTCAATTTCGTTTGTCGCAGATAAAGCGTTCTACCGGTCTGCTGGCAACGCATTTCAGATTCCGGTTTGTCAGTTGGTCATTTTTGCTGAGAAAATAAGAAAATGGAGGTTTTTATGATTGAAGTAATAAGTCCATCTAATGGTAGAAAAATAAAGACTTACGATGAATTTACACCGGAGGAGACTGCTACAACCGTAGAGTTGGCGCACCAGGCTTATCTTGAGTGGAAAAAAAGTAGTTGGACGCAGCGGGCGGAATTGATGAAAAAGGCCGCGATTGTTCTCCGGGAAAATAGTGCCGAATACACTGAATTGATGGCTGTTGAAATGGGCAAACCGATTCGTGACGGCAGGGGTGAGGTTGAAAAATGCGCCTCGGTTTGTGAGTATTATGCTGACAACGCTGAGCGTATACTAGGCAAAGAAGTCATAAAATCTGAAGCGGCAAAAAGTTATGTTTCTTTTCAGCCAATCGGGGTTGTGCTGGCGGTGATGCCATGGAATTTCCCGCTTTGGCAGGTTTTTCGATTTGCAGCGCCAGCATTGATGGCGGGAAATGCAGGTGTGCTCAAGCATGCTTCCAATGTGCCAGGTTCGGCGCTTGCCATTGAAAAAGTGTTTCGCATGGCTGGCTTTCCAGAGCATATTTTTAGAACGCTATTAATTGGCAGCCGACAGGTTGCGGCTGTTATCGAGAATAAATATGTCAAGGCCGTTACCTTGACTGGCAGCACGCCTGCCGGCAAAGCGGTTGCGGCAAAAGCCGGTGAAATGTTGAAGAAAACCGTGCTTGAGTTGGGCGGCAGCGACCCTTATATCATTCTTGCAGATGCAAACCTTGAGGAAGCGGTCGCCGCTTGCGTGACAAGCCGCTTGATTAACGCCGGACAAAGCTGTGTTGCAGCCAAACGGTTTATTGTCGTTGAATCACTTAAAAGTGAGTTTGAAAAACGATTTGTTGAACAAATGAAGGCTCGTAAAATGGGTGATCCATTGCAGGAAGACACTGTTATTGGCCCGCAGGCGCGCCACGATTTACGAGATGAGTTGCATGATCAAGTGGTTCGAACCATCGCTGGCGGGGCAAAATGCCTGTTGGGGGGAGAAATACCGGATTTTCCCGGCGCATATTATCCGCCAACCGTGCTTTCGGATGTTCAAAAAGGAATGACCTCTTACGAAGAAGAACTTTTCGGTCCGGTGGCCTCGATAATTCCGGTTAAGGATGAAGCCGAAGCAATCTTCGTTGCAAACGATACTATTTTTGGCCTTGGCGCCGCTGTATTTACAGCCGATCTTGCAAAAGGAGAGCGCATTGCAGCAACGGAACTAGAGGCCGGATGTTGTTTTGTGAATTCATTTGTCCGTTCCGATCCACGCCTGCCTTTTGGGGGCATAAAGGAAAGCGGATATGGGCGTGAGTTGGCAAATTATGGCATTAAAGAGTTTGTCAATATTAAAACAGTTTATGTGAAATAAGTTTGTTCGCTGTTGATTGAAAACGGGACTCAATGTTAAATTGTTTTTGTGTCAGTGCTATAACTTTTCAAGGTATAAATAAAAACGGCGCGGTCTCAGAGGATGGAAGCGTTTGCTGACAGCGCCTAAATGAACAACACAATAATTATTACCGCTGTATATTATTTGAAAGGTGAAATTGAATGAAAATAATATGCCAGGCATTTATAATGGTTGTTTTTTCTGTCGGCTTGCTGGTGAATTTTTCCTGTGAAAAAGAGCCGGATACAGAAGGGAAAAAAGCTCAAACCTCGCAAAAAGAAAGTGCAGTCAAAAATGAACCTGCATCGCGCCCCACGCTAAATGTAAAAGAAAATGATAAAATTGCTTCTCCTCTGTTGGTAAAAGTCAATTCAGAAGGAATTTGGCATGCGATGGAAGGGGAGCTGGGCTGGATTCAGCTGGTGGACGAAAGTGGGAATGAGTTCGCCAAAGGGATATTGTTTGCGGACGGGGAATGGATGGTAAGCGGCTCTGTAATGTTCTCAACCACCCTGACTTTTGATTCAAAAAATGCAAAAACAGGTCGATTGATTATTAGCCATGATCAACCTGGAGATGGAGAAGGTGACGAAGAAGGCGAAGTGATCAGCTTTGAGGTTCCTGTCACATTTTGATATGAAAGAGATAAACGAATTACAATATATTTGCTGTAATTCTTGTTCGACCTGAGTTGGGTTCACCTTTTTGAATCCAACTACATTTCCCCCCCTTTGAAAACCATGTCGCAAGTTTAGGCATTTGATCGAAATAAACTTGCCATCTTCCACTCCATCTGAACTCATAATTCAAGGTTTTCATGGTAATATTATTTTGACCTGAACCCTTAGTCTGGAAATCTGTCTTTGGATTCTTTGAAAGATGTCCAAAGCTCCTCATGCTGCAATCATTTAGCTGGATTTTGGCTCCATTGAGTTTCTCCGGGAACTGCCCTTGCAATGAATTATAGCATTGGTGTTATTGCGCAAGCTGTGGTTGAAAAAAACGACAGAGGCGTTTTTCAGGAAAACCGGCTTTCGTGACAGGCTGCCAACGCTTGCCGATAAAGCCAATCCTTTGCCCTGAATTTTAGAGAAAATTGACAAAGAACGCTTGAAAAATACAACCAAAATTTGGTAGCGACCGGACAGTCGAAAAAAGCGCCAACCAACAGCATTTGCCGCAACGGCAAACCAGCCCTTTTAAACCAGCAAGCCCGGCGTTGGAAGCGGCCGGGCCCGGGTGGTTGCGTTGATTAAAAAATGGTGGGTTCAAAAAGATGAACCCACACGACATTACTTTGACTACGCAATGTTGTCAACATTGTTGTTTTGACCTGATCTCTTAGCAAGGGTACCGGTACGACCGAGAATCACGAGTTTTATCATTCCTTGATTACGCCTAAAAGCATTAGTACACTTAAAATCATTAATAATGTAGCTGCAATCATTCCTAGAATAATCATCCCTTGAGTGTGACTACTTGTACTTTCCCAATTTTTCAGATCGTTCCTATAGCTAAAGAGAACCAGAATAAATAAGACAGTAACTGCATATATTGGTTCTATTCCACGTTCTTCAAAAAAAATGCGTAAAGAATGAGCTATTTTTCGCCTAAAGTCAAACATATATATCTCTCAAAGTATAGTGAAAGTTACTTTTTTTTGATTATTTTTGATGTGGTAAGGCCGAGACCCACCTTGGTTGCATCCGCTGCCGCAGTAATTCCAAATCCCGTGAGGTCTGAAACATGACGCGAACCCTGGGCAGCAGATCTTCTAAAAGCCCATCCTCTTAGATTTGAACTAGCATGTCGAACCAATACTCTTTTGGTTGCCCGATCTAGTAATTTCCCTCCCGCTACATTCGCCATAGTAACAAGCCCTTGCTCTGAAACAGCACTAAGGGAACCACCAAATGCTAAAAAGTCTACGGCTTTAAAGCCTAATGAGATAACATCGGCAGCAGTTCCTACCAAGAGAGCAGGCGCTGTAACGGCCAATAGTGAAGCTCCTTTTGTAAAAGGAGAAGCCACAACACCCGCAGCAACCACATATGAAGCTCCAGTAGAGGTGTAATCAGAAGCTTTAATACCTACTTTCGTTACAAGTTTGGCCGCTCCAACAGCATCATTCTTGACGCTCTCAGCAGTGCTTTGAACTCCATCTGCAACAGCCTCAGAGGCATCTTGCGCAGCGTCGCTAATTCCATTCACTATCGCAGCTAGAGCTTCGCCTGGGCCCATTCGCGCCGGGTTTGAAGTTTCTTGTTCTTCGGGTGATAAATTGCCGCTTTGACCATGAATGACACCATCGATAAAAAGTTTGAAGTTTCTTGTTCTTCGGGTGATAAACCGGTTGGATCTACTAAGTTGATTGGATTGTCAAATGTGTAGTGGTATGGGCTCCAGGCTGGCATTTTGCCGGTTAACGGATCCACTGTTCTGAAAATTCCAATCTGCGGATCGTAATATCTTGCCCCGAAATAATCCCAATTGAGGCCAAAGTCGTCGTCGCGCTCTTTACCGGTGAACTTGTTGGGCAGATCCGGCTCCGCGCTCCAGCTTCTTCCGGCCAGTTGCATGCCCCAGGGTCCATAGTCATCGTAGCTGACCAGTTGACCGTTTCCGTCAACCGCGGCGCGCACGCTGCCGAGATGGTCTTTGAGGTAGTAGATGGCATTGTTATACGGCAGGCTCCATTCAACTTCAAGGTAGGGCTGGTCAAATAGCGATGGCGCCGACTTTCTGGAGGCAAAGCGCAAATCCTTGGCGAAAATTGGCCGTCGGCCTGTTACTCATGTTTTTCCAGAATAATTGTTGTCATCAGGCGAGCAAGAATTTCTCCTCTATTGGCAAAAAATAACCAGCGCTTGTCTGTATCAACGACCGGCATGGAGTCTATATGCAACTCCTGCATTTTTTGTAATACGATTTTTGCTGAATCGTTTGGACGAACGGTTTGTTCATTTACACCAACGATTCTATTTCTAAGGTCGCTATAATTGACACTGTTCCGGTTTTCCGGAAGCTGGGCGACAAAGGCGGTTGAC
>Ga0316190_10002807_pt1 | contig 12661 bp, 9 predicted proteins | sample Eddworburrow2_MG_FD_204929 | JGI IMG/M metagenome (GOLD analysis project Ga0316190, IMG submission 204929) | Coastal sediment microbial communities from Maine, United States - Eddy worm burrow 2 | ecosystem: Environmental > Aquatic > Marine > Coastal > Sediment | place: USA: Maine | collected... | reverse complement strand
TTCAGGCCGCCGCGGTCAACTACGGTTCAGTGGACGGTTCCGGCGGAGTCGGGGACACCGAGCTGACGGTCAGCGGCGAGAAGATCTCTTCGTCCGGATTCATCGGCAAATCGGCCAATTGGACCGGCAACGGTGACCACGTCATCGAGATCTCGGTGGGCGTCGGCGACGCGAAGGTGACTCTGGAGTAGAAACCGACATCGATGATCTCAAAGCTGTAGGCACGTCCTTCAGGGCGTGCCTCAGAGTCTTGGTCGGCAAGAGATTCGTCGTCGTAGGAATCTCCTACCGGGATCAGGTCGAACCTGTGGATTCAGACCCCACCATTTCTGGATGTCTCTGAGGCGGGCCGTAAACGACCCGCCTACCGACGCTTCCCTCAGTCTGCGCCCTCCTGACCGTCGAGCATCCACTTCGCTCCCAGGCGCGCGAGGAGGAAGCAGACGAAGGCGAGGACCAGGAGCATGATCAAACCGACCATCTGGCCCTGGAAGCCCGTGTACCAGGCGTGCGCATGCTCTTCGAGCACCGCGGTGCCGGCCACGTCTTCGAGCCAGAAATCGACCCCGACGCTGACATATTGAATCAACGCGCCGAGCTTGGGAACCCGGAAGACCGCGCTGATGATGCCGAAGATTGCGGCGCCGGCCATCAGCCCCGACGCGATGAGGATCCCCTGCTCCGCCCGGGCTTCGCGAATCTTGTCGCTTCCACCGGTCTTCGATACAAGCCACGCGACCGCCGCCCCGGCCAGCACCGCCGCGTTGATGGAGATGGGGAGATACATCCCGAGGGCAAACGCCAGCATGGGAATTCCGCTCATCAACAGCATCAGAGCGACGATTCCCCCCAGCGCGTAGAGCAACCAGGGTTGGTTCGCAGGGTCGCTCATCAATCCATTGGAAACGGCAGCGATCATATTCGCCTGCGGGGCCGGCAGCACACGTTCGTTCGACACCATGAGCCCCGTGGAGGGATCCTCCACGACAAAGTGATAGGCGCTGTCCATGAGCGGGATGACCGCCGCCACCACAAATGCCGCCACCACCATGCCGAGGAACTTCCAGCGTTCCTGGTTCCGGGGAGTCGACCCGAGCCAGTAGCCGATCTTGAAATCCGTGATGACGGCGCCCGAGGTTGACAGCGCCGTGCAGACAGCGGTGCCGATAATGAGGGCGATGATCATCCCCGCCGTCCCTTTGAGACCGATGATGATCATGCAGCCGATGGCGAGGACCACCGTGATGAGGGTCATACCCGAAACCGGATTGACACCGACGATGGCTATGGCCTGGGCGGCGACCGGGGTGAAGAGAAAGCTCAAAAGGAACCCGACGATCATCCCGACGGCTCCGAACTTGAGGCTCGCGACGAGACCATAGCCGGCGGCCCCACCATCGCCGGGGGTCACCATGGCGACGACGAAGAAGAGAAGACCGAGACCGAGGGTCGCGGCCGCCTGGATCATCAGGACGTTCTTCGGCGACATGTCGAGCTGGGTCCGCTCGGCGCCCTCGGCATCGTCTTGAGATGCCTTCGAGAACCCCTTGAAGCCGAGAGTTACCGATGAGGCGACGATCTTCCACATTCGAAGAATGCCGATGAGCCCGGAGATCGCGATCGCCCCGATCCCGATGGGTTTGACGAATGCGCCGAAGATGGCCGAGGCGTTCATGTCGGCGATCTGATACGTGGTCCCGGCAAACGCGAGACCTTCGATCTCACGTCCGAAGACATAGATCAAAGGAACCATTACGAGCATCGCGAGGACCGAACCCGAGGCGATGATCGAGGCATAGCGGATCCCGATGATGTAACCGAGGCCGAAGAGGGCCGCGATCGCGGTCAACTGGACCTCGATTCGGAGATCGGAGCCGATCCCACCCAACAGGGTCGAGCTCGAGAGACCGGCGTTCCAGAGATGGAGCGCCTCGATGGAAAAATCGAAGAGGGCGCCGATGGCGAAGGAGATGAGCAGGATCTTGCCGGCGCCACCGGCCGAGCTCTCGCCGGTGACCAGGATGTTGTTGATCGCCGTGGCCTCGGGGAACGGCAGCTCACCGTGGAGTACTTTCGCAACGGAATGATCAGGACCACGCCGAGCGAACCACCGATGAAACATGCAAAGAAGATCTGCCACCAGGACACCGAAACCTGATTGATGTACATGGCCGGCACGACAAAGGTCGCACCCGCGGCCACCACCCCTGCAGCCTGGCCCACCGACTGGACCATCACGTTTTCCAAGAGACTGCTCACCGGCTGCCGCATCTTGCCGAAGAAGATGGCCAGGATCGCGATGGGGATCGAAGCCTCGATGGCGTTTCCGGCGCGCAGCGCCATATAAGCGCAGGCCGCGGTGAAGAGTACGACCATCGCGACGCCGACCCCAATGGACCACAGCGTCACCTCGGGCCGGAGATCATCGGCCGCGACGACGGGTTCGTAGACCTCGCCCGGTTCGAGCTTGCGGTAGGCGTTGGCGGGGAGCAGTTTCGAGTTGACCGGCTTCGATTCTTGCATCGTTCCTCCATCCAAGACTGCGGGAAATAGTAGCGTAGTTGTGGATTCCGGGATAGCGATCAAAGGTGGCGGCCGTTTGCCGTCCGACCTCAGGCCATCACGTCTTCCAACGCATCGAGGAGTTCATCGGCGCTGTCGAAAATCCGAAGATCCGCCGGCGAACCGCCCGCGGGGGCCTCGATCCCCCAGCTCCGCCAGCACCAAACCGGGATCGAGTTCTTGAGGGCCAGCGCGATCTCGGACAAGGTGCCCGTTCCACCGCCGATCGCAACGCACAAGGAAGCCGACAGAACGTTGAATGCGTTTCGAGCGTTCCCTGCACCGGTGAAGACCGGGAGATGAACCCACGGGTTCGGATAACCGCCGCCCGGGAAGGCCGTGGGGAGGATGGCCAGCGTCAACCCGCCGGCTTCGACGGCGCCTCGACTTGCGGCGGACATCACGCCCGAACCTCCACCGGTGAGCACCGCCCAATCGCACCGCGCAGCCATTGCTCCCACGGCTTCGGCGACCGCTTCCTCTTCAGCCGTGGCGATGTTCCCTCCGAGGACACCGAGAACCTGCATCCTGACGGATTTCATAGTGATGGGATTATCTCATTTTTCGTTAATCTTGTCCGGCGGCCGTTGACCGCCGGACAAGATTAACGAACCAAAAAAGCCCGGGCCGAAGCCCGGGCTCATATTCTCGTATGAAAACGATGAATTACTTCATGAGAACGAGGGCAACGCGACGATTCTGCGCGCGGCCTTCGCGGGTGCTGTTGTCGGCGATGGGCTTGTACTCACCGTAGGACGTCACGTTCATGCGATGAAGCGGGAAACCCTTCTCAGCGGCGAGATAGTCCATGACCTTCTTGGCGCGCTTGTAACCGAGGCTCAGGTTGTAGCTCTCGCTACCGATATTGTCGGTGTAGCCCTGGACTTCCACGTAGGCGCCGACGTTTTTGCTGATGACCTTCTTGGCGAAGGCATCGAGGGCAGCCTTGGCCTCGTCCGAGAGGTTTGCGTTGTCAAACCCGAACTTCACGTCTTGATCGGTCAGAATGACCTCGGCGACGAAGGTGCCTTCGGCAAGCTTGCCGGCCTTGTTGGCTCGATCGAGAGCCTCTTTGGCCGTCGCGCTCGCCTTGTCGAGTTGCTTCTGCATCTCGGCATCCTTCTGATGAAGGGCCGTGATCTCTTTCTGGTTGCCCTCGACCGAAGTCTGAACTTCACCAATTTTTCCGTTGGTGACCGATTCGCTGTTCGCGACCTGCTCCTGCACGTACTTCTTCGACGCACAACCAGTGACTGTGAGCCCTGCCACGAGCAGAATGACGATCGCCGGGGAAACGAACTTCCGCATTATCCACCTCCAGTATTCCGTTATCAAAGTTTCTCGATGCTATTCAAATTTGCATCGCGGGTCGAACTATAGCACAGCCTACGCTCTTGCGAAGTGCACGTCAATCACTACTTCTCACACCTCGTGAAGGCCGAAACCACGACACAAAGTTGATCGCTCAGTAGACATCCATGCAGATCGGGTTGTCGGCGGTGACCTCGGCGGCGCATTCAACCACACCATCGGCCAGCCTCACCAGCACCGGCGTCTGCAGAAACCAGTCGACCCCCGAGGGTAGCTCGGCAAGCCGGCATGAACCGCACGCGAACGGCTGAACTCCGACCGTCGGGTATCCGGTGCGCTCGGGCACGGCCACTGCGGTGGTGGGCAGCGGGACATCGTCGGCAAAGAAGATCTCCATGAGCTCATGGCAGTGCTCGCAGTCCTTGCGATAGAAAAGCACGTACTGCTGTCCCTGCCCGAGATCCTCTGGAAGACCTCGGATCCACCCCGCCAGATCGAGCCCGAGAAAGTCCTCTCCCTGCCAGGCCGTGTAGTCCGGCAGATAGTAGCCCTCCGTCGGCCCGGCCGCGGCCACTCCACCAGAAGGGACATTGGCGTTGTCGGGGGTTGTTCCCGACGAGGTCAGGCCGAAGGCCGATGCGACACTGAGCACCGACCACAGCCCCACCGCCAGCACTCGCCATGTCGGCTGCATTCCAGTCGTTTTCAACGCCTGGACACCTCGCGCGAGGAACACCAGTGACAGGAGGAAGACGAGATCGGTGACCAGGGTCACCCAGGGCGGAATCTGGACCGCACCGAAACAGCCGCAACTCGTGGCGCCGAGCGCGACATCTCCGATGAGAATCGGAAGGAAGGACCCAAGCATCGCGATCCCGGCGAGTCGAGCGAGGCCGGGCATCAAGACCATGACCCCGACCACAATGAGCTCGACCGCGATGGAGAGCTCGAGGATGAATCGAAGTTCAACACCGTTTCCACCGAGCAACTTCACGAGAGACGCCGGTAAATTGCTGGGACTGCCATCGATGAGTTTCAGCACCGCACCGACACCGAGCCAGAGGGGAATGATCACACGGGCCAGGACCACCGCCGCAAGGCTTCGAAGGTTGCCCGGACTGTCTTCTTCAATCTGAGTCATGTGCTGTTCCATCTCCTTGACGGACTCAGGTTAGCGTGGGCGACCCCGGGAGAAACCAAGTCGTCCGGAGCTTTTTACCGCTTGTTGACCGCGGAGTCGGTGGTGAGCGGAATCTGCGACAGTTTCGGGCATATTCTTCAAGACACACGATTCCAACGTGGATCTGTGATCGACGTTGCCCGTGGTTGCCCCCCTTGACATTGTTCGGCTTCGAAGATGAACCGACGACGATGCCTGACCAATCCGAACAATGATCAAGGACGGCACGCCCGTTCGAAGCCAGTTTCACAGACCCTCCACAGAACGCGGAATAGGGGCGTGCGGCGGGGTGCCAGGTACGTAAATGTGCCGGTTCAACGATCCGGCCGCGTGGGGCGTTGCGCACAATTACGCTACCTGGCTCCCTCGGGAGACGCGACGAACTTCGGCTCTCCCGGCCACGAAACAGGTCGCCGTTTGCGTCATCAACGTGGTCATCACCCTCCCCCCCCTTTACCACTGAATGACCGCGCTGATGGCGCAACGCTGGGCCGCCGCGGCCCAGAAGGCCGGCGCTGAAGGTCCCGGAGCCTACGGAAGCTCTCCTCCCCCGAGGAGACCCCAAACTTCGGCCTCGACCTCGGCTGCTGCCCCGGAGGTCTCCGCGAGTGCCTTGTCAGCCCGCTCGAGCATGGCATCAGCCTCGTCGTCGCCCGCCATGTCCTGGAGATTGATCCGCACATTCATGGCGGCGCCGAGGGCTGCAGCCCGCGCCATGGCGGCGCCCACTCCGGCGTCCGATGCCGAAGCCGCCATCCCGAGCTCGCGGGCTCTGGCGCACAGTTCCACCACGTCGGGGCAGGACTCGACGACCTCGAGGGGGACAAGAGCGGCGCCGAGGGTCGCCTTCCGCACCGCCGCCGTCTTGCCTTCTCCGGTCACCTTGTTGGCATCCATCAAACGCTGGAAGGACCATGTGTCCTCATCGATGGCGTCAAGCAACTTCTGTTTGAGCTCCTGACCCCGGACGGAGACCTCCTCCAGTTCGCCGCGAACTTTGGCGAAGGATGCCTTTGGATGGGGCAGATTGGCCACCATGGCTGCCAGCGACGCCGCAAGAGCTCCGGCCAACGCGGCCACGGATCCGCCGCCCGGGGCCGTGGAGTCGCGCGATGTCTCGTCTGCAAACTCCTGCAAGGTCAGGCTCGCAAGCGGTCGTTCCGGGGCGAGGATGTCCTCGACGATCTTCTCTGCCGGATTGAACTCGGAAACCTCGTTGAGCCCCAGACTCCGAATCGCCGTGTGGATGACGTCCACATCGGGCACACCGGGAGACCGCTGCATCCTGGTCAGGTAGTGGCGTCCCGCCTCGAGCATGGACCTTCTCGGGATCAAGCCCACCAGCTCCGATCCGGTGACGCGGATGCCCCGCTTTCGGGCCGATTCGTCACAGGCGTCGAAGGCCGCGTGGACCGGAGTCACGTCGAGATCGATGAGATTCATGGAGACCTGAGCGCAGCCGTACTCGGGGATGAACCAACCCATTCCTCGAACCGCCTTGAGCGAGCCCGGCTGTTCGATCATCGCTCCGTCGGGCCCCTTCACCATCCGGCCCTTCTCCCGCACGTCGAATGCGACCCGATTGGCCCACCGCTTGTCGGTGACGTTCAGGTCGACGTTGTAGGCGACCAGGAACTTCCGCGCCCCGGTCACCAAGACCCCAAAGGTCGGAACAAAAGTGGCGGGCCCGAAATCGGGGGCGAACTCCGGGGTCCTGAGTTTTTCTTCAAGGGCTTCGTACTCACCCTTCCGAATATCGGCGAGGGACCGGCGTTCGGGCCGGGTGGCCGCGTACTCGTAGAGATACACGGGCAGGCCGAGCTCCTCCCCCACCCTTTTGCCGAGCCGGCGGGACAGTTCGACGCATTCGTCCATCGTGACGCCCGACACCGGTACGAACGGGCAGACATCGGTGGCGCCCTGGCGACCGTGCGCGCCGTGGTGGGTTCGCATGTCGATGAGCTCGAAGGACCGCTTGACCAGTTGGAATGCCCCTTCGAGCACCGCTTCCCCTTCGCCGACGAAGGTGATCACCGTGCGGTTGGTCTCAACTCCGGGATCGACGTCGAGGAGCTCGACGCCCGAGACTGCTGCGGCGGCTTCGGCCACCGCATTGTAGATCTCTGGATCTCGGCCTTCAGAGATATTCGGAACGCACTCGACGATCTTCATCCATTCCTCCGTTGTGTCCCGCTCAGGCGCGGGAGACCTCGTCCATGTCGTGCCGCACCATCATCTCGACCAGCTCGGCGAAACCGACCTTGGGCTCCCAACCGAGCTCGGTCTTGGCCCTGGTCGGATCGGCCAACAACGCATCCACCTCGGCCGGGCGGAAGTGCCTCGGGTTGACCTCCACCCGGATCAATCCCGTGGCTCGGTCACGGCCGACCTCGTCGATCCCACTCCCGTCCCACTCGAGCTCCACATCGGCCGCATGGAACGCCAGGTCACAGAAGTCGCGCACCGAGTGGTCCTCGCCGGTTCCCACCACGTAGTCCTTGGGCTGGTCCGTCTGGAGCATCATCCACATGGCCTCGACGAAGTCACCGGCGAAACCCCAGTCCCGACGTGCGTTGAGATTTCCCAACCCTACCCGCTCACGCCGGCCATTGACGATCTCGGCCACCGCACGCGAGATTTTGCGGGTGACGAAGTTCTCGCCCCGCCGGGGAGATTCGTGATTGAAGAGGATGCCGTTGCTGGCGTGAAGATCGTACGCTTCGCGGAAGTTGACCGTGGCCCAGAAGCTGTAGAGCTTGGCCACCGCATAGGGCGATCTGGGGTGGAAGGGCGTCGATTCTCGTTGTGGCACCTCGGCCACCTTGCCGAAGAGCTCCGACGACGACGCCTGGTAGAAACGGGCCTCAGGAGCCTCGCGCCGGACCGCCTCGAGGAGGCGGACCGTCCCGAGTCCGGTCACATCCCCGGTATAGGTGGGCATATCGAACGAAATCGCGACGTGCGACTGGGCCGCCAGGTTGTAGACCTCATCGGGCTTCACCGTGGCGAGGATCGCCGTGAGCGACTCGGCATCGCCGAGGTCACCATAGTGAAGCGAAAACCGCCCCTCGAACTCAGCGCGGGATCGCAGGTGGTCGATGCGCTGTCGATTGAATGTGGAGGCGCGTCGGACGACACCATGGACCTCGTACCCCTTGTCGAGGAGGAGCTCCGCGAGATATGAACCGTCCTGGCCTGTAACGCCGGTGATGAGTGCTGTGGATTGCATGGCGCAGATTCTAGCACCGAGTCGGCGCTGCCTGCGGGAACGCATCACTCATTCAGGAATCGGCCGCGCTCGAGGCGATCGCATCCGATTCCTGAAGAGGAACGTGAATAAACGACCGATCGATTGGGTTAGTATCTCGGACGATGTGGGGAAAGAAAGACGCGCCCAGGGTAATTCAGTGGACGCTTATCGTGGTCGGTCTGGCCCTGGTCGGCTTCTGGGCGGCTGCACGCTTCCATGGTGTGCTCGGAAAGAACTCGGAGATCCGCAACTTCGAAGCCGCGCGCAGCGAGCTACGGGAAACGATCGATCCGACATCGACGCCGACCTCTGCGAAATCCCTCGAAACCGACCTGCCTGTGGACACGAGCCTGTGGGCCGTGGATCGGATCGAGGAGTACCGGGAGAGTCTCGAGCACGAGTTCAACGCCCCCCTGGCGATCTTGCGGATCCCCAAGATCGGCCTCGAAGTGGCGGTTCTCGAGGGCACGAGCGAACTGGCGCTCAACCGCGGGGTCGGTCACATCACCGGGACTCCCCAGCCGGGCGACGACGGCAACGTCGGCATCGCTGGCCACCGCGACGGCTATTTTCGCGGCCTCAAGGACATCACCGAGGGCGATCTCATCGAGATGGAAACTCTCGCTGGAATCGAGAGCTACGCCATCACCCAGCTCCTGCTCGTCGATCCACCCGATGTCTGGGTCCTCGAACCCACCGAGGTCCCATCGATCACCCTCGTGACCTGCTACCCCTTCTACTTCGTCGGCAGTGCGCCACAGCGCTACATCGTCCGCGCCGAGCGCGTCGGGGATTAGGGGTTTTCACCGCCAAGACGCGAAGGACGCAAAGCATCGCAAAACAGTCTCAGTCATCCGACGAAAAAATCCCGCGATGGTGCGATGGACCAATCACACGATGCCCTTTGCGATGTTCTTTGCGTTCTTTGCGTTCTTTGCGGTGAAACTGCGATGTGCGCCTTTGCGGTTCGATCTCCGCTCTACCGATCGATGCGGTAGTTCGGGGCTTCTTTGGTGATCACGACGTCGTGGGCGTGGCTCTCCTTGAGGCCCGCAGCCGTCACCCGGGTGAACTTCGCGTCCGTGTGGAGCTCGGCGATGGAGGCGCATCCGGCGAGACCCATCCCAGCCCGGAGACCGCCGATGAGCTGAGTCAACTGATCGGAAACGGGACCCTTGTAAGGGACCATGCCCTCGATTCCCTCGGGAACCAGCTTCGAAACGTCCTCGCCCTCCTGGAAGTACCGGTCTCGCGAACCCTCGGCCTCCTTCATGGCGCCGATGGAGCCCATTCCACGATAGGCCTTGAAGGTCCGACCCTGGTAGAGGATCTGCTCACCGGGCGATTCCTCGACACCGGCGAAGAGCGAACCGATCATGACCACGTCGGCGCCGGCGGTCAGCGCCTTGCTGATGTCGCCGCTGAACCGAATCCCGCCATCGGCGATCACCGGTACGCCATGCTCGTGGGCTGCCCGCGAACACTCCTGGATCGCGGTGATCTGCGGCATTCCCGCGCCGGTCACGACCCGGGTCGTGCAGATCGACCCCGGGCCGATCCCGACCTTGACGGAATCGACCCCGAGAGACACAAGGTCCCGCACACCGGCGGCCGTGGCCACATTGCCGACGATCAGCGGGGTGTCGGGAAAGTCCCTCTTGACCCGTTCGACGGCGTCGAGAACGCCCCGCGAGTGGGCATGAGAGCTGTCGAGACACAGCACATCGACCTGCCGTTCGATCAGCGCGGCGCATCGGTCGTCGAGATCGCCGGAAACGCCGATGGCGGCGGCCACCCGCAAACGACCGAGGTGATCCTTACACGCGTCGGGGTAGTCGTGGGCCTTCTTGATGTCCTTGACGGTGATCAGACCCTTGAGACTGCCGTCATCGGCCACGATGAGCAGCTTCTCGATGCGATTCCTGTGGAGCAGCGACTTGGCCTCCTCGAGCGTGGTTCCCACACGGGCCGTGACCAGATTCTCGTGGGTCATGAAGTCGGAGATCGGCCGCGCGTACTCGGTACAGAATCGGAGGTCACGGTTGGTCAAGATGCCCTTGAGTCGTCCCTCGGGACCGATGACCGGCAGGCCCGAGATATGGAAATGAGCCATGACATCGAGAGCTTCTTGAACCGACTGCTCGGGTCGGACGGTCACCGGTTCGACAATCATCCCCGATTCTGATCTCTTGACCCGATCGACCTGTTCAGCCTGCCTTTGGACAGGCATATTCTTGTGGATGATCCCGATGCCACCGTGCTGGGCCATGGCGATACCCATTTTCGCCTCGGTGACCGTGTCCATGGCCGCTGAAACGATGGGCAGATTGAGTTCGATTCCGCCGCGAGCGATGGTGGTCTTCACATTCACATCGTTGGGGTGAACCTCGGACCTGGCGGGCACCAGCAACACGTCATCGAAGGTCAGACCGACCGGAATTGAGTCGTCCATTCACTACCCCTTTGCCGCTGAAGCCCCACCGTGGCACTTCTTGTACTTCTTTCCGGATCCGCACGGGCACGGATCGTTGCGGCCCACCTTGGGTTGTTGCCGCCGCACCGTGACAGGTCCGGCAGGTTGGCCCACCGGAGTATTGGCCGCGGCCTCCTGCTGTTCGTGCGAAGCCCTCAACGCTTGGGCCTCCGGGTGGGACATGGTCGTGGTCACACCCTGCCTCCGGTGTTCCAGACGATCAACCGGCTCGGCGTGATAGAGGAACTTCACGACGTGGTCTTCGATCCGCTCCCACATGTCTTCGAAGAGAGCGTAGCTCTCGCGTTTGTACTCCACCAGGGGGTTTCGCTGACCATACGCCCTGAGACCGATTCCCTCACGGAGGTGGTCAAGGGCCAGGAGGTGGTCCTTCCACTGTCGATCAACCGTGTCCAAGAGCAGGAAACGCTCGAGCCGTGCGAAGTTCTCCTCGCCGAACTGCTCAACCCGCTCTCCGTAGTGTTGATGCGCACCGGAAACCAGGCGTTCCTCGAGATCGGGTAGCGAAATCGTCTCGAAATCCACTCCGAGATCCTCAATCTTGAGCCCGAAGTAGGAACGGTACTCGGTGTCGAGAGCGGCGGTCTCCCAATCATCGGGATCGGCCTCTGCGGGACAGAACCGGTCCACCAGCGAGGCGACGATATCCCCCACCACGCGGTCGATGTAGCCCCGCCCCTCGACCCCCTCGAGGATTCGCTTGCGAAGGCGGTACACCGCCTCGCGCTGCTTGTTCATCACATCGTCGTACTCGAGGAGGTGTTTCCGCATCTCGAAGTTGCGGCCTTCGACCTGTGTCTGGGCTCGCTCGATGGACTTGGTGACCATCTTCGACTCGATGGGGATGTCTTCCTCCATCCCGAGTCGATCCATCATCTTGCGCACGCCGTCGGACGCGAAGATCCGCATGAGGTCGTCCTCGAAAGAGAGGAAGAAACGGGTGGCGCCCGGATCACCCTGCCGACCCGACCGGCCTCGGAGCTGGTTGTCGATCCGCCGCGACTCGTGCCGCTCGGTGCCGATGATCTGCAGACCACCGGCCTCCAACACCTTCTCCTTGTCATCGGCACACTGAACGGTGTACTTCTCGAGCGCCGCGTCGAATCCTTCCGGATCCTTCGCCGGATCGGCTTCCATTCGCGCGAGACCATCGGGGTTGCCCCCAAGGACAATGTCGGTACCGCGGCCCGCCATGTTGGTCGCAATCGTCACGGCTCCGAGGCGGCCCGCCTGGGTAACGATGTCGGCTTCACGCTCGTGGAACTTCGCGTTGAGAACAACATGCTTGACCTTGCGACGTTGCAGCAGTTTGGCCAACCGCTCGGATTTCTCGATGGAAACGGTGCCGACGAGGACCGGTTGTCCGTGCTCGTGGCTCTCGACGATCTCTTCGATCACCGCCTTGAACTTCTCCTGCTCGGATCGATAGACGAGGTCCGGATGGTCCGCCCGGACCATGTCGACGTTGGTTGGGATCACCGCCACATCGAGGCCATAGATCTTCTCGAACTCCTCGGCCTCGGTTTCGGCTGTCCCGGTCATCCCGGAGAGTTTGTCGTACATCCGAAAGTAGTTCTGGAGAGTGATGGTCGCCAGAGTCTGGTTCTCGGACTGGATCTTGACCTTCTCTTTTGCCTCCACCGCCTGGTGCAGACCGTCCGACCACCGTCGCCCGGCCATGAGGCGACCCGTGAACTCATCAACGATGATAATTTCGCCTTCCTTGATGATGTACTCGCGATCGCGCTGGTAGAGGGCGTGCGCCCGCAAGCCCTGATTGACCGCATGCAAGAGGTCGGTCTGAGAAGGATCGTAGAGGTTCTCGACGTTGAGCAGCCTTTCGGCCCGCGCCATTCCGGCATCG
>Ga0316190_10002806_pt1 | contig 12661 bp, 12 predicted proteins | sample Eddworburrow2_MG_FD_204929 | JGI IMG/M metagenome (GOLD analysis project Ga0316190, IMG submission 204929) | Coastal sediment microbial communities from Maine, United States - Eddy worm burrow 2 | ecosystem: Environmental > Aquatic > Marine > Coastal > Sediment | place: USA: Maine | collected... | reverse complement strand
CTAATGATCAAATTGGTTACTCAATAAATCGATTTGAATTGATAAACTCTATGATGAAAGACGTAAAAACTAAATTCTCTAAAAAAGGAGAATCCTATCAAGAATTAAGACGAGCTTATTATATATTAAGTGGACAAAGGGCACGAGCAGCTAATGTAGTTTCAAGATTTATTGGGGGTGTTTATGTTGATAGGGCTATGGCAGGTCAAGATGGTGGTACACAACCGTATACGCCGGTAAGTTTAGAAGATCAAAAAAGAGCAATGAAAACCTTGAGCAAATACGCCTTTGCACCAAAAGCATTTAATGCACCAAATGATTTGTATAATCATATAGCAATGCAACGTAGAGGCTACAATTTCTTTAGCGGCCCTGAAGATCCCAAAATTCACAATCAAGTTTTAACTTACCAAAAAAATGTATTAAGACACATTTTACACCCAAATACATTACAACGAATTACTGATTCTGAATTATATGGTAATAAATACAAACTTTCAATGTTTATGACCGATTTGAATAAGGCTATTTTCAATGCTGACATCTATGGAAATGTAAATACTTTCAGACAAAATTTACAAGTTGAGTATACCAATATGTTAATAGGTGCTTTAACCGGGAAACAGAAAGACAGGTTTACCAACAATGCTAAATCAATGGCAATATACAATTTGAAAAATATTAGAGCTATGGCTGCACCGGCTGGAGATATTTCTTCAAGGGCTCATAAGCAACATTTAAGAACCTTAATTGATAATTCATTAAAAGAAATTAAATAATCTATCATTTTTTTTCTGTTTTAAAAGCCGTAACAGATCTGTTACGGCTTTAATTTTTATAAACATATTAAATTATATTAGCCGTATCATATAAAAACTTACAAAAATGGTCAATCGTCGATTATATGATACGGAAACTATGGACGAAATTGGGAACCATGAGAAACCAAGAACGAAGTTTTATTGGGAACATAACAAATATAGCAAGACATTCCAATAGTATGAAGACGCACAGAGCTTTACCTTACCAGGTTGTGGATGTGAAATTGGACGTCAATAAGTTCAATCACTAATACTATTTAAAATTAACAGTATAAGAAATATTATGTAAAATGTAAATCATTATTATTATGGAAAAGGCACTGCAAACTATGATCAATAACATGCCAGAAAAAACGGGTAAATCGTTGGAAGAATGGACCAAGATATTAAAGGCTAAAAACTTTGAAAAACATGGTGAAGCTGTTAAGTTTTTGAAAGCTGAACATGGTGTTACCCATGGTTTTGCGAATACCATTGTAACATTGTCTAAAGATTATCAAGAAAGTCCTAACGATCTCTTAACAAATCAATATAAAGGCAAAGAAGATCTAATACCTATTTATAAAAAATTGGTTGATGAAATTTTAAATTTCGGTTCTGATATTACCAAAACACCTAAAAAGGACAGTGTCAGTATGATTCGTAAACGCCAGTTTGCGTTGATAAAACCCGCAACAAAAACCCGTATTGACCTGGGATTAAAAATAAAAGGTAAACCAACTACAGAAAGGCTTGAAAATTCTGGTCCGTTCGGAACTATGTGTTCTCATAGGGTTCGATTATCAACAGTTGATGAAGTGGATGCTGAGCTTGTGGCATGGCTAAAAGAAGCTTATGAAAAATCGGTGTAAGTAATAATAGAAAAGCACTGAGCAATTATTCCCTCAACTTACCGCTAAATACACTTGCTTTAGAATTAAACGGGTTTCCTGAAGCTCTACGCAATAAAACAACCTGACCACAGTGCCAGATTGCATCGGCAATTGGACCATTGATATTATTCCAAAAAGGGTGTTCACTAGTCCCCGAATTACCTTTAAAAATAATGATGAAATTTTTCATTTCATCAGCACCTGCTTCTTTAAGAATTTCACTCGCTTGTTTTAAATTTTCCAATGTTTTTTGTCGCTTTTCCTCATAAGATAGTGTTGGTGACTTTATTGTGAAATCATTTATTCTCTTTTTAGTGGTGTTCAAAATAACATTAGATAACCCATAAATATGATCAATGGTTTGAGCACATGTTCTACCCTCTTCGCTTGGTTTATATTGAAGATCTAAATCTCTTAAGCCTTCGGTAGCCCAATAATATCTAAAGCCCAACCCATCAACCATCCTGGCAGCAACAGAGCCTGCAGTGTACGTTTCTGGATAATCAGGTATTTGGTAGTAAGGCAATTGAGAAGCTTTCATATCTTGGGCATTTATAGTTGATGAAATAAAAAGAATGCATGTAAATAGTGTGGAAAAAATTTTCATTATAAAGGAATTTTAGTTTTTATAAAATTTAAATATACTATCAAAAATTGTAAATTTAGACTTCTATAAGCTACATTTTGATGACAACACTACCAGAACTTTATTTTAAATCTTCAAAAGATTGGCGTTTGTGGCTGGGAAATAATCATAAAACATCAAATGGTGTCTTTCTTATTTTTTATAAAGTAGAAAGTAGTCAACCAAGTATGCGATGGGAAGAAGCTGTTAAAGTGGCACTGTGTTTTGGCTGGATAGACTCAACCGTTAAAAGAATAGACCATGAACGTAGACGTCAATACTTTTGTCCGCGTAAACCTAAAAGCACTTGGAGTAAACTCAATAAATCATATATAAAGCTATTAATTTCAGATAATAAAATGCATCAAAGTGGTTTGGATATAATTAATACCGCCAAACAAAATGGCTCCTGGGCAGCATTAGATAATGTTGAAAATATGATTATTCCCGAAGATTTACAACTAGCCTTTAGTGAAAACCCGAAAGCTTTGGAAAATTATCAAAACTTTGCAAGAGGTTATAGGAAAAGCTATTTATATTGGCTTAATCAGGCAAAGCGAAAAGAAACAAGACAAAATAGAATTCAAAAAATTATAGCATTTTGTAAAAACAATAAAAAGACCCCATAATGATTGTTGATAAATAAGAAATAATTAAAACTTTATAAACCGCCTAAAATATTTTATATTTGTTTCAACCCAATTGAACTAGCTACTGTATCTAGTTAAGAATCTTATGAAAAAAAATTACACTGCTTTTTTAATGGTGGTCCTTTTTATGTCTGCTATTATATATAGTCAACCTGCTACAGAGGTGTATCTTTTTGATTTCATTCAAAACGATAGTGTTTTTACCGTTGAAAATCCTGTGAATATTTCCAAAAATAAGGGATATGATAATCAGCCTTCGTTTTTACTGGACGGATCAGGTGTACTTTTTGCATCAACCAGAATGGATCAAACCGATGTTGCTTTATATAATATTACAAATGAAACTAAGATCTGGCTAACAAACACTTTAGGGAGCGAATATTCTCCAATTCAAACACCAACAAAAAAATTTTTTTCATCAATTTATATAGATAAAGACGGTACTCAACTCCTTTGGGTATACCCTTTTAATAGAAAAAAACCAAAAGTTTTGATTGAGAATCTTGAGGTAGGGTATCACGCTTGGTTAAATAAAAAAATTATTGTTTCATTTGTTTTAGGAGATCCGGCAACGCTTGAAGTCTCTAATTTAAAATTTAAGATAAAATATCCCATTGAAAAAAATATTGGCAGATCAATTCATAATATACCCGGTACTGAACTAATCAGCTTCATAAGCCATGAGAGTACTGATTTTGAAATTTATTCCATTAACCCTTTGAATAGCGAAAAAATATATATTACTGATGCACTTGAAGATTCTCAGGATTTGGCATGGACTCCAGACGGAACTTTAATTATGGGTTCGGGTGATACGCTATATAAACTGAAACCAGGAGTTGATAAAACATGGATTAAATTTGCATCTTTAAAACCTTTTAAATTAACTGGTATTACAAGATTAGCTATAAGCCCATTAGGGAATAAAATAGCTATTGTAGTTGATGAAGTAGTTGAGAATATTACTGAATCTGATGATTAAAATTAAATACTTATTAGTTTCGATTCAATTAAAAGGAAATAATTATTTGCTCAATAATTTTCCAAAACAAGACAATATCTTAAAAGCATATTTATTTAATAATTATATTAAATGTGCTGCTATTTGGGCTGCTAGTTTTGCATTATTGAAAACCAATTGAACATTTGCCTCTAGACTTTTTCCATAAGTAAGTTCTTTTACCTTATCCAATAAAAATGGCGTAGTTTCTTTACCCTTAATCCCGTTATCTTCAGATTCTAAAATAGCACTATGTATTATTTCATTAATTGAATTATAATCTAGTTGAAATTCAGTTGGTATAGGATTCGCTATTACAACGCCTCCTTTTAAATTCATTTCCCATTTAACCTTTAAAAATTTAGCAATTTGTTTTACCGTATTGAATTGATAATCAACTTCAAACCCACTTTTTTGTGTATAAAAAGCGGGAAGTTCTTTTGTTTTATAACCTAAGACTGGAACTCCATAAGTCTCTAAATATTCTAAGGTTAGCCCTAAATCTAATACCGATTTTACACCGGCACAAACTACAGCCACATTGGTATGAGCCAGTTCTTGCAAATCAGCTGAAATATCGAATGATTGTTCAGCCCCTCGATGAACACCTCCTATACCTCCTGTAGCAAAAATTTTTATACCGGCCATTTGAGCAGCAATCATTGTGGAGGCAACAGTGGTTGCACCATCTTCTTTTTTGGAAATTAAATAAGGGATATCTCGCCTACTAGCTTTTATAATTTTTTTTCCAGACCTTCCTAAATATTCAATCTCATCTTTAGCTAACCCCACTTTAAATTTTCCATTAATAATGGCTATAGTTGCTGGAATTGCCCCTGTAGCCCGTACTATTTCTTCCACTTTTAGAGCTGTTTCAACGTTTTGTGGAAAAGGCATCCCATGTGAAATAATGGTAGATTCTAGTGCTACCACCGGCCTTTTTTCTGCTAGAGCTTTTTTGATATTAGAATTAATATCAAGATATTTTGAATTCATACTATAGAATTTAAAACCATTTGCTCGCAAATATCTGGATGTACTGCATTTTTATGTTGTATTGTGATTTGAGCACAAGCAGAACCAAATTTTACCATATCATATAATTCCAACTTTTTAATTTCACCATAAATTAATCCTGCCATAAAAGCATCGCCTGCGCCATTTGTATTCACAGGCGAAATAATATTGTTTTTCTCAATAAATATTTCATTTTCATCACCATAAGCAACACCATCTGCACCCAGCGTTATAAATACTTTTTTTACACCCAAATTTAAAAAGTGTTCAACAATTCCTTCATGGTCGCTTTCATGTTCAATTTTTATATTGCTTAGTTGCTCTGCTTCTAAAGAATTACATTTTAAAATATGTAGTCTGTCAAGAATTGATTTAGCTTTTAAAGCTTTTTTAGCAGAAACAGCTTCTAAAGCAAAACGTGTATTAGGTAGTTTTTCGGTAACTAATTCTAAGGTTGATACGGGTAAGTTTGTTTCTAAAACACAATACTCATTTTGGCCAATAATATCCAAATTATCTAAAATAAAAGAATCAGGAAGTTCATCATATATATTCATAGCCGCTAGTCCTAATTCTAGATCTTTAAAATGATTCATAATAGCTACATATAATGATGTTTTACTATTATTTTTAGTTAAACTGTGTTGAATAGAGATATTTAGGTCATTGCATGAATTTATCAATGTTTTCGAGAATTCATCATCAGCAAATACACTCAAAAACTCGACATCAAAATCCAATCGCTTTAAATTTTCGGATATATTTCTACCAACACCACCAAGTATTGTTTCAACTGAGCCAATATTAGAATCTTCAAATATTAATTCTTCTTTTGAAAATCCTATCAAATCAATATTGGAAGCTCCAATTACCGTAACTTTAGGTGTATCTGCCATTTTATAAAACGTTAAATAAAAAAATCCTCTTAAATTTAAGTATTTTTACAATATATAGTAATAAACTTATGCGAAAATTCAAATCCATTTTCAAAGTCGGCAAACCAATCATTGGTATGATCCACTTAAAAGCATTACCGGGGACCCCAAAATTTAATAACTCTACAAATGAAATTATAGAGGCCGCAATCGATGAAGTTGAAATTTATAAAAATGCCGGAATCGATGCTTTAGCAATAGAAAACATGCATGATGTGCCGTACTTGAAAAATGATGTTGGACATGAAATTTCTAGCATCATGAGTATTATTGCGTATGAAGTCAAGAAAAGAAGTAATTTACCTTGCGGCATTCAAGTCTTGTCATCCGCAAATAAAGCGGCCTTAGCGATTGCTAAAAGTGCAGGACTAGATTTTATTCGCGCAGAAGGTTTTGTATTCGGGCATGTAGCAGATGAAGGATATATCGACGCCAACGGTGGGGAATTACTAAGATATCGTAAAAATATTGATGCTGAGAACATTGCTATTTTTACTGATATAAAAAAGAAACATAGTTCACATGCAATAACTTCAGATATTTCCATTGTTGAAACCGCCAAAGCCGCTGAATATTTTTTGAGCGACGGATTAATTATAACAGGAAGTAGTACTGCTGTACCAACCGATACCAATGAATTAAAGCAAATTAAAAAAGCATGCAAAATTCCTGTAATTGTAGGTTCGGGAGTTACTATTCAAAATGTCTCAAAATATTTATTAATTAGCGACGCACTTTTTGTAGGTTCTTATTTTAAGAAAGAAGGGTTCTGGGCAAATGCATTGGAATACGATAAAATTGCCAGTTTTATGAGCGAAGTTAACTCCTTACGAGGTTAATTGATTATTTTTCTAACTACTTTTTTTAGTAACTTTACTTTTATCTATGATTGAATTTATACTCAATAATAAATTAATTCAAACTACTGAAAATTCAGGCATTCCGCTCTTAGATTTTATTAGGAACAGTCAACAATTAAAGGGAACTAAAATTGGTTGTAGAGAAGGTGATTGCGGGGCGTGTACAGTTTTAGTTGGCTCATTAGAAAAGAATAAAGCTATTCAATATCAAAGCATTACTTCTTGTATTTCTCCATTAGGAAATGCTCAAGGTAAACATATTGTTACGGTTGATGGCACTAATTTACTGAATAAACTTACCACTGCTCAGCAAGCAATAACTGACTATGATGCCACGCAGTGTGGATTTTGCACTCCGGGATTCGTAGTTTCACTCACCGGATTAGCATTAAAAAACAACATTAATTCTTATGATGATGGGCTAAATGCCATCAGTGGTAATATCTGTAGGTGCACCGGGTATAAATCTATTGAAAGAGCAACGAAAAAATTAGTTGATTTCTTACAGAAAAAAGATGCTAAAAATCCGTTGAAATGGCTCATCGATAATGAATTTATACCGGAGTATTTTACTGATATCCCAAAAAGATTGTTTCAGATAAAGTCTAAAAAACAATCCTTTACAAACTTAAATTATGTGGCTGGCGGGACAGATATTTATGTAAAAAATGCTGATTATTTTTCTGAAGAAGAACTACACTTATTGTCTGTGAATAAAGAACTTAGTGGCATATCATTTTATAAGAACAACTGTGTAATTGGTGCATCAACAACGGTAACCGATGTCATGAATAATAATGCCATGCAGGTTTATTTCCCAGAAATACAATCGTACCTAAAACTGGTATCTTCTGAACAAATCAGAAATATGTCAACACTGGCAGGAAATCTAGTAAATGCTTCTCCAATTGGAGATATGACTATTCTTTTTTTAGCTCTAAATAGTAAAATAACCATAAAAAATACTAAAGGTAAACTTAGAACAATAGCACTTAAAGATTTTTACAAATCTTATAAAGTATACGATTTACACGAAAAAGAAATAGTTGTAAATATAACTTTTGAAGTACCTGATAAGTCCCATCATTTTAATTTTGAGAAAGTAAGTAAACGAACACATCTTGACATTGCTAGTGTTAACTCAGCTATATGTATTAAAATTAATGGCAACATAATTGAAAAAGTACATTACGCTCTAGGTGGAGTGGCTCCTGTACCAAAATATTTACCTAAAACATCCTCATTTTTTACAAATAAGGAACTCAACATGGAAGTTCTAAATGAAGCAAATACAATAATGCAAAAAGAAATTTCTCCAATAAGTGACATAAGAGGCTCAAAAGAATATAAACGATTACTTGCCAGACAGTTATTATATGCTCATTTTATTAAATTGTTCCCTAAAAAAGTAAATTTAAACGAATTAGTCACCTTATGAAAAGTATGACCAACATAGATTCATTTGGGCATGTAAGAGGTGAATCACTTTTTATTGACGATATTGTTGTTAAACGGAATACCCTGTTTGCACTCGTTTTTGATTCTCCAAAAGCCCATGGTAAAATAAAATATTTGGAGATTTCTAAGGCAGAAAAAATTGAAGGTGTGGTCAAAATTATTACCTATAAAGATATTCCTGGTGAAAACCAAATTGGAGGCATCTTACCCGACGAACCATTATTAGCTGAAAGTGAAGTGCATTTTGTTGGACAGCCCATTGCTTTAATAATTGCAACATCTGAAAGAAGTGCAAAGAAAGCCAGGGCCAGCATAGAAATTGAAATAGATGAACTTCCTATTATTACCATAGCAAAAGAAGCCGCAGCAATAAATCAGTTCATAAATGCGCCAAGAACCGTTAGTCTAGGTAATACTATTAAAGCATTTAATAGTTGCGAATATATATTTGAAGATGAAGTGTTTACAAACGGACAGGAACACTTATATTTAGAAACCCAAGGTGCTTATGCAGAGCCAATGGAAAATAGTAATATTAAAATTACTTCCTCTACCCAGGGCCCGACACAAGTTCAAAAAGCAATTGCCAATGTTTTAGGAATAGGTATGCACAAAATTGAAGTCGATGTTATTCGATTAGGTGGTGGATTTGGAGGTAAAGAAGATCAAGCGACACCTTGGGCTGTGATGGCTGCGTTGGCAACTTATCATCTAAAAAAACCTGTAAAGCTCATTTTAAGTCGTCATGATGATTTGCGAATGACTGGCAAACGACATCCTTATGAGAGTAATTTTAAAATTGGATTATCAAAGGACCTTAAAATACTAGCTTTCGAAGCAGAATTTTACCAAAATTCTGGAGCTGCTGCAGATTTATCTCCTGCTATTGCTGAAAGAACATTGTTTCATGCAACTAACAGTTATTTTGTTGAAAATGTAAAAACTACCGTTTATAGCTGTAAAACAAATTTACCTCCGAATACTGCTTTTAGAGGTTTTGGAGGTCCACAAGGTATGTTTGTCATTGAGGCTGCTATAGCCAAAGCTGCTCATGAAATAGGCGTTAGTGCTAAAGAAATTCAAGAAGTAAATTTACTTCAAGAAAATGACGAGGTATCTTTCGGCCAAATAATGACTCAGGTTGAAGCTGCTAATTCATGGAAATCAGCCATAAATGAGTTCAATTACAAAAAATTATCTCGCGATATCAAGGCTTTTAATAAAAACAATTCTGACTTTAAAAAAGGAATTGCACTCATGCCGATCTGTTTTGGTATTTCTTTTACCAATACTCCTATGAACCACGCCAGAGCTCTAATACATATATATCAGGATGGCAGTATAGGCATCAGCACGGGCGCTGTGGAGATGGGGCAAGGTGTAAATACCAAATTGTTACAAATTGCCTCCCAATCATTTTCTATACGTCCTGATAAAGTTAAAATAGAAACAACAAATACTACACGCGTTGCTAATACATCACCAAGTGCTGCCAGCTCAACTGCTGATCTTAACGGGAAAGCATTATTAAAAGCATGTTTGGCAATATTATCACGACTAAAAACTGTAGCGGCCAAAGAACTTGGAGTAAAAGAGAAAGAAATTTCTATACAAAATGAATGGGTTTTTGTCAACGAGCTTAAATCATCTCTTTCTTGGAAAGACCTGATTGCAAAAGCAATGATAGCAAGAGTCGCACTATCAGAAAATGCGCATTATGCGACCCCAGTTATTCATTATGATAAAACAAAAGAAAAAGGACATCCATTTGCTTACCATGTTTATGGAACAGCTATTATTATTTCAACTGTTGATTGTACCCGGGGTACTTATACTTTTGATTCGATAAAAATTGTTCATGATTATGGTAAAAGCATGAGTAAAGGTATAGATTTAGGTCAAGTTGAAGGTGCTTTGGCCCAAGGCATTGGCTGGATGACCATGGAGGAAATTGCCTATGATGAGCATGGAATTTTACTGTCTAATGCATTATCAACTTATAAAATACCTGATATTTTTTCTATCGCGGAAGAAATAGAAGTTTTACCTTTAGAAACTGAGGGAAATGAAATGGCTGTTTTAAAATCAAAAGCTGTAGGAGAGCCTCCACTTATGTATGGTATAGGCGCTTATTTTTCTATACAAAATGCGGTAAAAGAATTTAATCCTAATTATAAACTGAATTTTAATGCACCCATGACTCCTGAAAAGGTATTAATGGGTTTATATCAATAATAATTCAATATTTAAAATTTAGTTTGGAATATTTGGAAAAAAACGCTTATTTAATTGCTGATTTGGAGGATGCTATATCACCTTGTCATGTTTTTGGGGGAGAAAAACATTCCGCAGGTACATAATAATCCAAAAAGCCAAAAAGCATATCGCACACTAAGACCCACGGAATGGGAATTAAATGCTCTAAAATAACGTGTGATATTGCAAAAAATTATAATAATGTGGGATAGGAATAATATTTTTTTAATAAATGCAATTTTAAAGTACCTAATATTCAATCATAATTATGCATTTTGAAGTTACAATATAAACGTTCTGATATAATTAAGGGGTTATTGGTCTATAGCATTGGTGATAGCATTGCAGCCATTTTACTAGGAGAATTTCTAATTGCCAGACTATTAGGCGTTATGCTAATTGGCGCAACTGTTTATGCTTTTGAAATACCAAATTATTTTAATTGGATAGAGAGTAAAACCAACGCAAATACTGGACGTAAAAAAGCCATGAGAAAAACATTGTTGGCTCTTTTATATTTTAATCCAATATGGATTTTTAGACATTTACTTTTTTTAAAGATATTTTCATTTGAATTTGGGTTTTCTTTTAAAAATATATTAATTATTTCTTTTTACTCCTTTTTAGTCAACATACCTATTTCATTTTTTGGTAATTTTATAATCCAAAATAAAATCAAATTAAATCACCGCTTTTTAGCAAGTGCAATTTTTTCGGCATTAATGGCAGTATATTATGCCCTTAGTGAAACCATATTCACAACATGAAACATTGGCAGTTTATTGAACAAAAACTAGAACAGGATCGGTCAGTTTACCTCTTAACCGTTATACAACATAAAGGAAGTTCTCCCGGCAGGCAAGGCTTTAAAATGGTAGTTGCTGATGACTATGAAATTTATGGATCTATAGGTGGTGGTATTATGGAGTATAATTTAGTGGAACTCTGTAAAGAAATCCTAAAAAGTAAAAAACCTGCACCTTTTCTTAAACACCAAATTCATAAAGGCACGATCGTTGACGGCTCTGGCATGATTTGCTCAGGAGAACAAACTGTTATATTTTACCCTTTAAACAGATCACATTTATCAATAATCGAAGCGATTTTAGCAACATATTCTTATCAAGAGAGCGGCTTGTTATCAATTACTCCGGCTCATTTTTCATATACCCCAAATAAGAAACCAGTTTCCAAATTTAGTTATACTCATATTAATGAAAAAGAATGGTCATATGATGAGGAGCTCAATCATAAAGATATGGTCTATATTATTGGAGGCGGCCATGTTGGACTCGCAACGACAAAACTGCTGAATCAATTAGGTTTTTATGTTGTAGTTTTTGATAATAGATTACATATCAATACTTTCGAAGAAAACAACTACGCAGATAGTAAACAGGTTATTGATTATAATGATGTCTTTGATTATATCCCAGAAAATACGTCAGCATATGTTTTAATAATGACCAATAAATATACCGATGACAAATTAGCATTAAATAAATTAGTTCGTAACAACTATAAATTCATTGGCGTATTAGGAAGTAAAGCCAAACTAGAATTAATGTTTGAAGTATTACAAAAAGAAGGTTTTACTCAAAAAGAGCTCAGTAAAGTGCATGCTCCGATCGGCTTAAAGATACATAGCCAAACTTCTGAAGAAATAGCCGTGAGTATTGCTGCACAAATAATTGCAATAAAAAATAAATCTACTAGTTAAAGCTAAAATAAAGTTTCGAAATTATTCAAGGACGATTAATCTCTTAATTGCACTTGATCAGGAGCCCATGTGATTTTATCGCCGGTATACCCTTTTGTATAACTAACTAATTCTAATGATTCAGGTACAAACCGGATTAACAAATAATCTTCCTTTCTATTTTTGTAATGTTGCTCCCAACCTTCTTTCCACTTCTGTGATTTTATAGCTTCATCATTAACAATAAATGCATTCCCCATCAGGGAGACATAACTTAATTCAGTTTTATTGAAGTAGTTGACAGTTGATTTAGAGTTATTCTTTATTTGCTGAACTTTTCTGCTTTTTGGATTCGTAGCTAACCAAATTTCATAGTTATCATCTGGTTTAAAGGGTTCCATAACACGAACTTTAGGTTGTCCCTCTTTGTCAATTGTGACCAACGTACAGTAATAAGCGCTTTTAATA
>Ga0316190_10002803_pt1 | contig 12674 bp, 12 predicted proteins | sample Eddworburrow2_MG_FD_204929 | JGI IMG/M metagenome (GOLD analysis project Ga0316190, IMG submission 204929) | Coastal sediment microbial communities from Maine, United States - Eddy worm burrow 2 | ecosystem: Environmental > Aquatic > Marine > Coastal > Sediment | place: USA: Maine | collected... | reverse complement strand
CAAAGCTTTCATCTCAATCGCAGCAACGATCATTCACACAAGATGAACGTCAACAGCCCCTAATTGAAAAGGTCGCGGAAAACATACTTTCCGCTATTAAGAATCCTGAGGAAGCCGTTTTCAAGAGCAGCGTAGATGGCATCGACTTCTAATCTTTTGATGCTCCTTCCTGTGTTCCGCAGCCCCTGAACTGAAACATTTACCATCGCAAGGCAAGTTGTGCCTGATCGCCGCTCAAGACCAAATTGCAGAGGAACGCCGGCTGACACCAGAAATGCACCAACCTATGTTTAAGCTATTGAATTAAACATATTATTGGTAGCGGGAGGGAGGCTTGAATCCCGACTCGCGGATTATCATTCCGAGTGCTCCGATATCCGAACCGGATTTTTGGGATCAGGCTTCACGCTTTCCCCTTATGCACCGAGGCATTCTGGCCCACATGATGGCCGTCTGGCAGGTCGCTGCCGGCGGGAAAATCTTTCGACCCCAGAGCCTTGAACTTGCTGTCGTGGATGAGGCAACTCTGCCGGGCCGTGGGCCACACTTGCGAGCGCAGGAACCACTGATCGAGATGCCAGTTGGCCAGGGCGGCCGGCTTGAAATCCTTCAACAGGGTTTGCAGCGGCGGCAGCACGCCGCCGGTCCCGCCCCACATGCCGGCCAGCATGACTTCGGTGTGGGTCCACCAGTCGCGCATGACGTGGAAGGCCTTGCCGGACTGAAGCCATTCGCTGACCGCTGCCTGTTCGCGGCTGTTGATGATGCTGTCGGCATCGCGCACCAGAAAGTGCCTGGTGCGCCCGTCATTGGCGGGCAGGAAGCGCCAGAACAGGCCGTCGAACGGGTTGACGCGGTTCATCATCACCACTTCAGCACCGAGGGCTTTCAACTGATCGCGTACGGCTTCGGGAACAGTGTCATCGCAATAGAACCGGCATCGCCAGTCCGGATAGATTTCCGGTGCCAGACGGGCGTTCTCAAGTGCGCCGTTGAGGTACTTTTCGCCGTCACCCCACAGGGAGAACGCGATGATGTTCAGGGACGGATCGTCCGGAGAAAATTGCTCAAGCTGACCCGGCACCGGATGGGCCGTGCCGGTTTTTGCGACCGCTTCATCTTTCAGTTTCAGCGCGGTCTCTCCGTGATGACGGGCATCGTCAAACCGCTTCATCCGATACGATACCGACGCCAGCGCATCATGTGTGTTTGGTACCTCCGGCGCAATTTTCAGTGCCCGCGACAGAAGCTCATGGGCTTCTTCAAGCCGGCGCAGCCTGGACAGCACAACACCATAATTGGCCAGTGCTTCAGCATCGTCCGGCCTGAACTTTATGGCGTTTCCGAAAACGTTTGCCGCCGACGGCAGGTCGCCGTGGGCAAACAGAAACGCTGCCAGCCTGACCTGGTCTTCGGCGCTTTCAGGCTTTGTGGCGCCGATCTCGTTGACCACCGCCATTTGCGCCTGGATGGCCTCGACAAACCGTCCTGCCCCGTAATGCGCCAGCGCTGCGTCGCGTTTGGTTTTCAGGTCTTGTGCGCCGTCAGACAGGATTACCGCTCCCAGAAGATCTGCACCGCATAGAGATGATGGTTCACCTGCGCCGCACCGGTTGAGACATAGGCGTACCACCGGTTCATCAGGTTGCGTTTGTGGCCGGCAGAGTCAAGCCACTGCATGAACAGCCGCCTGGCCTTTTCCTTGTCGACCTCGCCGCGCTTGCGGTCACGGGCGGCGTTCTCGCCGAAGTCACCGCGCTGATCAGGATCTGCATAGGCTTCAAACCGCTTGCGGAAACTGTGGCCGCTGGCCGACTTGTGGCCGACGAAATTGCCCTTCACCATTTCAAGTGCCTGGGCGCGTGCCATGCTGCGTAAAAGGTCTGACCCTTCCACCGGCTTGCGCTTGGCACGGTAGCGCGCTTCTGCGGCCAGCAGGTCAAGGTAGGCTTCCAGATCGGGGCGGATCTTGGCGCCGCGCGGCGGAGACGCCAGCATGGCATCTGCGTAGGCGCGATAGCCGCTGGCGGCGTGTGCCGGCAGCACAAGCGCGCACGTGGTCAAGCCGCCGATCAATTCGCGTCTGTTGATGAGTAACATGGTCAAAGCTCCGTCAGGAAACTGCAGATGGCGTCCAGTACGGCGGCTGTTTGGTCCTTTTGTGGCGCGTGTCCGCAACGATCGAGAATGAGTTTCGTGACCGGGCCGCCGCAGGACCGCTCAATCGCGTCAAGCTGGTCCAGTGTTCCATAGTCATCATCACGGCCCTGTACAGCCAAAACCGGCACGATGATTAATGGCAGGAAGCCGGTAATATCCCAGACGCGGAAGCTGGGATGCAGCCAGCTGTCATTCCATCCCAGAAACGCGATGTCGACATTGTCACCATGATGCCGCGCAAGCCGGTCGCGCAGATCCGTTGTCGTCCAGGCATCGCGCGCGGCTCTGATGCCTTCGATCGAGATATCCTCAACGAAGACATGCGGCGCCATCAGCACCAGGCCTTGCAGGCCTGCAAGTGGCTCGCTGCCGGCATAGATGGCTGCGATGGAAGCTCCGTCGGAATGGCCGACCAGTACGTGATCGCGGCCTTGCAATTGTGAGATGATACCGGGAAGCACGTCGCCTGCTTCATCGTGCATATAGGTCAACGGGCGCGGCAGGCGTGCCGGTGATGATGCGCCATATCCGGCCCGCGACCAGACCAGAACCGCACATCCCGTGGCACTTGCCAGCAGGTCGGGAAAGTCCCGCCATTGACTGACGCTTCCAAGCCCTTCATGCAGCAATATCAACACTGGCCGGTCGCCAGGTCCGTCTATGAAACGAGCTTCAAGCCTGTGGCCTGCAACCTCAAGATACCCGTCCGGCGCGATCATGCACGCAACTTGAAGCGCTGGATCTTGCCGGTCGCGGTCTTCGGCAGGTCCGGCAGGAACTCGATCCAGCGCGGATATTTCCAGGCACCGGCTTGCGTCTTGACGTGATCCTTCAACTCGTCAAACAGGCCATCACCCGAATAGCCGTCATTCAGCACAACGAAGGCCTTTGGCTTGACCAGGCCCTCCTCGTCCTCGTGGGCAACAACGGCCGCCTCAAGCACTGCTGCATGGCTGACCAGGGCGGATTCCACTTCAAACGGCGACACCCAGATGCCGGACACCTTGAACATGTCGTCGGTGCGCCCGCAATACTGGTAGAAGCCTTCTGCATCGCGAATGTACTTGTCGCCGGTGCGGGCCCAGATGCCTTCGAAGGTCGAGCGGGTCTTGTCACGCTTGTTCCAGTAGCCGTTGCAGCACGATGCGCCGCATACCAGCAGTTCGCCTATTTCGCCGGCAGGCAGGTCCTCGCCTTTCTCCCCGACCAGGCGCAATTCATAGCCCGGCACGGCCTTGCCGGTGGTGCCGCGCTTTTGCGCACCGGGCCCGTTGGACAGGAAAATATGCAGCATTTCCGTCGACCCGATACCATCCCATATCTCTACCCCGAACCGCTTGTGCCACCCGGCTGATACCTCGGCAGGCAGGGCTTCGCCGGCAGATATGCACTTTGCCAGTTTGGCCGACCCTGTTTCGGGCGTGCAGGCCCTGTCGGCCAGCATGGCTGCATAAAGCGTTGGCACGCCGAAAAACATGGTCGCACTATGGGCATGCAGTTTTTCCTGCACGGCCTGCGGCGTCGGGCGCCCCGCCAAAAGGACGGTTGTCGCCCCGACTGACAACGGGAATGTCAGTGAATTCCCCAGCCCATAGGCGAAAAAGAATTTTGCGGCCGAAAAACACACATCGTTCTCGGAAATGCCAAGGGTACCGGCACCATAGGTTCTGGCCGTATCCATCAGGCTGGAATGCACGTGCATCACGCCCTTGGGCTGGCCGGTCGAGCCGGACGAGTACAACCAGAAAGCCACTTCATCAGATGACGTATCCGCCGCCTCATGCACATCGCTTGCAGACGCCATCAGCGTTTCGAAGGATTTATGGTCACCCGCTTCACCGCCGACCACAATGACGTGCTTCAGGAACGGCAGGTCGCCAAGCACCGGCTCAACCGCCGGCAGCAGGGCATGAGACACAAACAGGACCTGCGAGCGGCTGTCCGACAGCATGTACTTGTACTGGTCGGTGGTCAGCAGGGTGTTGAGCGCCACCGGCACGACACCGGTGCGCATGGCGCCCACGAATACTGCCGGCCAGTCGACCGTGTCGAGCATCAACACGGCAATCCTGGCTTCGCGCGCGATACCCAGCCCATCAAGTACATTGGCCACTCGCCGGGTCGCGACCGCCAGTTCGCCAAAGCTGATCTCGCGCGTGTCGTCAATAAACGCCGCCTTGGCCTCGCGGCCTTCATCCAGATGCCTGTCCACCAGGTCCAGCGCGGCATTATATGGATATGGATCACTCATGAGCGGTCTCCCTAATATCTTCGCCACACCTCTTTACGGGCGTGCTGAAAATGCCATGAAAATCAGGGGTCGGACCCCAGGTTCAGGACCCTAACCCTGCATCATGTTGCAGGACAAGTGCGGAATAGTGCATGGGCACGGACGGGCTGTCAGTTGGGCAAATGCGCTGCCTGGTGATGCACCAGGCGCCAGTTGTCACCTTCGACGACGAACGTGTTGGTAGCGATCAGCGACACCTGGCCGAGTTGCTCGGTGCAGAACACAAGTGCGGTGTTGCCGTTGCGGATGATGCTGGTATCGCTCACCTTGATGTCAGGCGTGTCACCCAGAACAAGAATGGAATACCAACTGTCCAGCACTTCTTCGCGCCCGGTAATGCCGGGCCAGCCCGGATGATAGCAGGACACCGACGCCTGCCGAGACCACAATGCTTCCATTGCGAGATAGTCACGCTGCCGGAATGCCGCGTAAAACGCGTCATTGGCTTCGAGAATAACTTCATCCTGCATAAGATCACTCATAACGATGATGAGTTTGCCCCAAGCTTGTGTCCTTGCCAAGTCACTCCTTGGGTAAAAAGCAGATGAGTAACCGCCTTGAAGGTGTGCCGGAAAGGTTCTAGAAGGCAGGCCTTGTGTCACTGAACCGCCCAAAGCTGCTGAAACCGCCCATGTCAAAAAACAAAAAACCAAACCGGCCAAAAGCCCGGCAGCCGCGTGGCTTCGTCGACCGCTCGGCCAGCGATATACGCGCTGTCGAGCAGATGACTGCCAGAATCAAGGCTGTCTTTGAGCTGTATGGCTTTGATCCGGTTGAAATGCCCATGTTTGAATATACCGATGCGCTCGGCAAGTTTCTGCCGGACAGCGACCGGCCGAACGAAGGCGTATTTTCGCTGCAGGACGATGACGAGCAGTGGATAAGCCTGCGCTACGACCTGACCGCACCGCTGGCCAGGCATGTCGCCCAGAACATCAATGACATTCAGCTGCCCTACCGGACCTACCGGGCAGGCTATGTGTTTCGCAATGAAAAACCGGGACCGGGACGGTTTCGCCAGTTCATGCAGTTTGATGCCGACACCGTCGGTGCGCCATCGGTCACGGCAGACGCTGAAATGTGCATGATGATGGCCGACACGATGGAGGCACTGGGCATTGCGCGCGGCGACTATGTTGTCCGCGTCAACAACCGCAAGGTGCTTGATGGTGTCATGGAGACAATCGGCATTGGCGGTGAAGAGCATGCCGGCACAAGACTGTCGGTGCTGCGCGCCATCGACAAACTGGACAAGTTCGGGGCCGACGGCGTGAAGCTGTTGCTGGGTGACGGGCGCTGGGAAGGCGGAAAAGAAGGTGCGGGCGACTTCACCAAGGGTGCCGGGCTCGATGAGGCCCAGACAGACAAGGTAATGAGCTACATTTCAGGCGTCGCCATTGACGGAAATGACGGTGTTGCCGAGCTTGAGCTGATCGAAACCCTGGTGCGCTCTGCCGGATATGACGAGGCCCGCATCAAGATCGATCCGTCCGTGGTGCGGGGCCTGGAATACTATACCGGGCCGGTTTACGAGTGCGAACTCACCTTCGACGTCACCAACGAAAAGGGTGAGACGGTTCAGTTCGGTTCGGTCGCAGGCGGCGGGCGGTATGACGGACTGGTGCAGCGCTTCACCGGACAGGCGGTACCGGCAACCGGGTTTTCCATCGGCGTGTCCCGCCTGATGACCGCGCTGAAAAATCTTGGCAAGCTGGAAACCTCAACACTGCCTGCACCCGTAGTCGTCTGTGTGATGGACCGCGATGCAGACAGTCTTGGGCGCTATCAGAAGATGGTCCAGGCACTGCGCGATGCTAAAATTCGGGCCGAGCTTTATCAGGGCAATCCCAAACAGTTCGGCAAGCAGTTGCAGTATGCCGACCGGCGTGGCGCGGCGGTGGCGGTGATCCAGGGCGGTGATGAACGCGCAGCCGGCCAGGTGCAATTAAAGGACCTGATCGCAGGGGCAGAAGCGGCCAAGGCCATTGAGAGCCGCGAAGAATGGGTCGAACAGCAACCGGCGCAGGTCTCAGTAGCCGAAGCCGATCTGGTCGCGGAAGTTCGCACCATACTTGCACGCCATGAGAATTGAGCTGAGCAGATGACCGGTAAATCCTCAACCCAGCGGCGCGCAACCGATGCGCTGAACGCCTGCATGACGCAGGTGTTCGAAGCCGCCGGCGCGGAGTACATCGAACCGGACATCATCCAGCCGGCAGATGTGTTCCTGGAACGCTCCGGCGAACATATAAGGTCACGCACCTATGTGTTTGCAGATCCGTCCGGCGCACAACTGTGCCTGCGGCCGGACCTGACGGTGCCGGCGTGCCGCTACCATCTGGAGCAGGCAGCCGATGTGATGGCAGCAACGCGATATTGCTATGCCGGCAAGGCGTTCCGGCATTCAAAGACAGCCGGAGACACAAGCTCAGGCGAGTTTGACCAGGTTGGCCTTGAACTTTTCGGTGACGGCAATGTTGCCGATGATGATGCCGAAACGCTGGCTCTGACGCTGGCTGCACTGGATGCAGCAAACGTGTCGGGTTACGCCATCCAGCTCGGCGATCTTGGATTGTTTACCGCGCTGCTGTCCTCAATAGAGATGCCGGAGCGCTGGCGCACCAGCCTGAAGCGCCAGTTCTGGCGGCCACGCGCGTTTCGCGATCTGCTCAACCGGCTGACCGGCAAGACGCCAAAAGCCAGAACGTCGATTTCCGACCTGCTTGACGAGATGGCAGACAGCCCGCTGGATGCTATTGCCTTCGTCGAACACAGGCTCGAGGCCGACGGGCTGGAAATGATCGCCGGGCGCAGCATTGAACAGGTGGCGGGCAGATTGTCCGAAAAACTCCTGGACCGCAGCGAACCTGCCTTGTCCGGCGACCATGCCAACCTGATCGATGACTATCTGTCCATCCGCTGCCCGCCGTTACAGGCGGTTCAGAAACTGAAACAACTGGGTGCAAAGACCGGCAGCGAGTTTGCCTCTGCCGTCGACCTGTTCGAAGCGCGCTTCGACGCGATACAAAGGTGCGGCCTGGAGACCGCTGACATGGAGTTTGCCGCCGTGTTCGGCCGCTCTTTGGAGTACTATACCGGCTTTGTTTTTCAGATCGACCGGCAACTGGCGGACGGCGCCAGTGAAACCATCGCCGGTGGCGGGCGCTATGACACGATGTTGAAGGATATAGGCGCCGACGCCATGATACCGGCTGTCGGCTGTGCCATCTATGCCAGCAGGCTGGTATCGGCCAGCGAGGCGGCCTCATGAGCAGCAATCTCACACTCGCGCTGCCGTCGAAGGGCCGGTTGCGGGAAATGGCCGAAACCATGTTTGCGCGCGCCGGTTTCGACATTGTGCGCACCGGCTCTGCACGCGGCTATCGCGGCGAAGTCAAAGGCCTCGCCGGCGTTGATGTCGCTTTCCTGTCAGCGTCTGAAATCGCCCAGGCCCTGCGCGACGGTACCGTTGATCTGGGTGTCACCGGCGAAGACCTGCTGCGCGAGACGATCGCGCCCAATGAGGCCATTGCGGATGTGGTGCTGCGGCTGGGCTTCGGTCCGGCAGATGTTGTGATCGCGGTACCCGAAAGCTGGCTGGATGTTGCGTTTGTCAGCGATCTGGATCAGGTGGCGGCCGAATTTTATGAAACCCACGGGCGCAGACTCCGGGTAGCGACGAAATACACGGGCTTGACCAGGCGCTTCTTTGCCGACAATGGCGTCACGGGATACCGCATTGTCGAAAGCCTGGGGGCCACGGAAGGCGCACCGGCATCCGGATCGGCCGAGATCATTGTCGACATCACCACCACCGGCTCCACATTGAAGGCCAACCGGCTGAAAGTTCTGGATGACGGCCTGATCCTCAAATCCGAGGCGATACTGGCGGCAAGGTGCGAGACCCTGACGCGACCCGTTGTGCAAAATCTCAAGAACCGCCTCGAGCTGGCAATCTAGAGTATACTATTTTGACCTTGTGTATTTATTCCCCACGGTAAACTTGTTGGTTTTCCAGGCAAGTGCTTGCAAATAAGCCAGCTGGATTAATCGGTTAGTAAATATTACATCTGGTCAGTTCAATTTCGCCGTTATATACTACTTCCGTATGAGAAGTCGCAGATAGCAATTTTGAACTTCTTCCATTCTTTGCGAAACACGTTCTGCTTGGGGGGTCTGGTAGACTGGAACACCTTATCTTGAACCATCGACTGTCGCAGCGGACATAGCTGGAAGCAACCTGTGGTTGTCGGGCTTCCCCCGGTTCCGATAGCTTTTTTACAGGCTCTACTGAAGCTGAGGCCGCTGCTGATGGCGAAGGGCCGCTCTGGCAACAGGGTGGCCCTTCTGCATGGACTTGATCGATGTTGTCTGGTTGCACAACTTATCGTGGTTTGGATTTATATCGCTCACGCAAGCAGCCTGCGGCTGCGCTCCGCGGGGGCGCACTTCGTGCGGCGCGCGGTCGCGCTTGCCTCAGCACTTACGTGCTTCGGAGGTGCTCATCACCAGCGTCATCCCCGTGAAAACGGGGATCCAATGCCAGCAAGTGCGCTGTATGCCGCCAAGTATGGATTCCGCTTTCGCGGGAATGACGAAGGTAAAAAACGGATGTTCAGGGTCGGAGAACGGCCCGCCGAAGGCGGACAAGCGGTTCGACCACAAAAGAAGCTGCAGCCGTCAGGCTGCTGGCGTGAGCGATATAAACCCCAACTAAATCGCGGAGACCGCAGCAGTGCGAATGGCGTCCATGTTGGCACCGTATCTGGCCGGATCATTGTTCTGGTAAACAGCAGAACCGGCCACCAGAACATCCGCACCTGCGGCGGCGACGATGCCGGCCGTTTTCTCACTGATGCCGCCATCCACTTCAATATGGATGTCGCGGTCGCCGACCATATCCTTGATGCGGGCGATCTTGGTTGCCATTTCAGGAATGAAGGCCTGTCCGCCGAAACCCGGGTTGACCGTCATGACCAATATGAGGTCGAGCTTGTCGAGCACATACTCGATCGCGTTTTCCGGTGTCGACGGGTTGAGTGACACCCCGGCCTTTTTCCCAAGCGACCTGATCAACTGCAGCGTGCGATCAAGATGCGGGCCCGCTTCGGCATGAACCGTGATGATGTCGGAACCGGCCTCGGCAAACGCTGCGATGAACGGGTCTGCCGGGGTGATCATCAGGTGTACGTCGAGCACCTTTTTGGTCACCGGCCGGATGGCTTTCACGATCATCGGGCCGATGGTGATGTTGGGCGCAAAATGCCCGTCCATCACATCGACATGCACCCAGTCGCAACCCTGTTCGTCAATGGCGCGCACCTCGTCTCCCAGCCTGGCAAAATCTGCCGACAGGATCGACGGTGAAATGAGTATGGGGCGCGCCATGACTTATCACTTCGCCTTGTGCAGGGCGATTGCGGTATCGGACATGCGGTTGGAGAAGCCCCACTCATTGTCATACCAGCTCATCACCCGCACCAGCGTGCCGTCCATCACCTTGGTCTGATCGAGATGCAGGATTGAAGAATGCGGGTCATGATTGAAATCGATCGACACATTGGGCTGATCGGTGACGCCCAGGATGCCCTTCAGGTCACCCCTGGAAGCCTTGATCATGGCGCGATTGACCTGTTCAACCGTGACCGGTCTGGACATGACGCACTTCAGGTCGACCACCGACACATTGGGTGTCGGCACCCGAATGGCCACGCCGTCGAGCTTGCCGTTCAGTTCCGGCAGAACCAGACCAACGGCCTTGGCCGCGCCGGTGGAGGTCGGGATCATCGACACCGCGGCAGCCCGGCCCCGGTACAGATCCTTGTGCATGGTATCCAGTGTCGGCTGATCGCCGGTGTAGGAATGAATGGTGGTCATGAAGCCGTGCTCGATACCAAACGCATCATTCAGCACCTTGGCCACCGGTGCCAGGCAGTTGGTGGTGCATGACGCGTTGGAGACCACCTTGTGCTTGCCGGTAAGCTGGTCATGGTTCACGCCGTAAACCACTGTCATGTCGGCATTTGCACCAGGCGCGGAAATCAACACCTCCCTGGCGCCTGCCGTCAGGTGCGCTGCAGCAGCATCACGCGAGGTGAAAATGCCGGTGCACTCCATCGCCACATCAACACCGATTTCTTTCCAGGGCAGCTTGGACGGGTCGCGCTCGGCGGTTACCTTGATCCAGCCGGTGCCACAGTTGATCTGATCGCCCTTGACCTTGACTGTGCCGGGAAACTTGCCGTGCACACTGTCGAAGCGCAGCAGATGGGCATTGGTTTCCACCGGGCCCAGATCATTGATCGCAACGACCTTTATGTCCTTACGTCCCGCTTCTGCAATGGCGCGCAAGATGTTGCGCCCAATGCGACCAAATCCGTTGATAGCAACGCGTACCGCCATGGTGATCTCCGATAAGTTTGGGCTTTGCCCGAAAGAGGAAAGGAATGTGTTCCCGCGTCTTATAAACCAATGTGGGTCAGGGTCAATTGACAGGCCCGTTTGCGTCAAAATGCGCAGGGTAAAACGCTGCCAGGCAATTGTGCAGAGTGTTCAGGGCTTGTGTCCGGGTTATGCCCGGCGGCGTATGGGCAAGTGCGACCCACAACCCGTCGGTCAAAGCGTTGATCACGCGGGCATCAAGCTTGCCCGATTGCGGTCTGTCGTAATTACCGTCGCTGGAAATATCAGCGCACATGGCTTCCAGCGTTTGCAGATATTCTGCTTCTTCCTCGCCATACACTTCATCATAGGCGGGCCTTGACTGGGCCTCCGCCCAGAAACTCACCCATGCCTGCAGCGTGCGCGGCGTACAGACATCTTCATCAAAGTCCGCGCTGGTCATGGCGTACAACCGGGCAGCAGGATCATCACCGGCCCGCTCGACCGCCGCCATCCAGTTGTCGCGATACTGGACAGCCAGGTATTTCAATGTGTCGGCAAGCAGTGCAGCCTTGGACTCAAAATGAAAATTCACAATGCCCAGCGACAGGCCGGCCCCGCGCGACACATCGGAGATGGTCAGGCTGGCATAGCCGCGTGTCGCCAGCACATCGATGGTTGCTTCGATGAGCTGCCTGCGGCGCACGTCGCGGGCCGCTTTTCTCGGCCTGGCTCTTTCCGACAACGTCATGGCTTTCGCCCGCGCACATGATGCGGGCAATGCTCGCCGGTCTCCAGTACCTTGATCATCAACCCCCATGTCTGAATATTGTGTTCGACATCTTCATGGCCCAGTTCCGCAACCGCTGCATCGTGCAATTCCCCTTGCAGCAGGGCCAGCTCCCGTTTGGCCTGATCGCGATACCACGCATTGCGACTGGTCAATGCCACATCAACAAATCCTGCCTGTTCCAGAGCATCTGCGTAAGCCGTCGGCGAGGCCATGACGAAACCAAGGTCCTCCGATGTCAGGTAGGCGCGCATCTCGGGCGAAGGCTCATCGTCATGCGATATCAGCCAGTCGGATGCCACGAACACACCGCCGGGTTTCAAAACACGAAACGCGTCCCTGGCCAGTTCATGCTTGCCCGGAATGTGGACAATAGAATCCTTTGAAAACACCACATCGAACATCTCGTCTGCAAACGGCAGTGGGCCCGGTTCGACCTGAACCAGTTCCACGCGATCGGAAATGCCGGCTTCACGGGTACGCTTGCGGGCTGCCGCCAGCACGGAGGCTTCCACGTCAATGCCGGTGATTTTTGCTGCGCCATAGTCTCTGACCAGCAGGCAATCAATACCACCGGCGCCACACCCGATATCGAGAACGTGCTTGCCGCGAAAGTCTTCGCCGTCAAGCAGTCGTCGAAGTTCATCCGGTCCGCCGGGCGACAGCCAGCCCCGTCCCCACAACATTTCCAGAAACCCGATGACAGGCTCCGGATAGAGTTCTTCAGACTGCGTCATCTCGCGTCTCACCTGTTTCCCAATTGATCCGGGCACGTTCAGATCAATCCCCATTGCTTGCAAGAAACTTTATCTGATGACTTGCAAGTATCTGCCCGGACTGATCATATTGCACTGGCGAGGGTCGGCGAAAGCCCAATTCGCGAACGGGATAACAGGGTGGGCATTTCGTGTTAAGCGTAGAAAAGCTGAGCAAGAGCTTTGGCGGGCTGCAGGCTGTACGCGACTGCAGTTTCAAAATTGAAGAAGGATCAATCACCGGATTGATCGGCCCGAACGGCGCGGGCAAGACAACCTTGTTCAACATGATCGCGGG
>Ga0316190_10002801_pt1 | contig 12675 bp, 10 predicted proteins | sample Eddworburrow2_MG_FD_204929 | JGI IMG/M metagenome (GOLD analysis project Ga0316190, IMG submission 204929) | Coastal sediment microbial communities from Maine, United States - Eddy worm burrow 2 | ecosystem: Environmental > Aquatic > Marine > Coastal > Sediment | place: USA: Maine | collected... | reverse complement strand
ACGGGTTCAACAGGCGCGGGAAATCCTGGACACCATCGGGATCGGTGCTGAACGGGCAAAAATGTACAACCTTTCATCCAGTGAGGGGCCTCTTTTTGCCAAGTATGCTTCGGAATTCACTGAAGAAATTAAGGCGTTGGGACCCAATCCACTAAAACTGGCCAAAAAAAAAGCGGCATGAAAACTAGGTTAACCAGTTAGCCCGTTTTCCGGTTGAGTAAAAACATCGGCTCACCACCCAACGGGCTAAACGGGCCAACGGGCTTAACTGGAAAACCATAATTATTTAGAGAGGTTCTTTTTATGATAGTTGCAGATAAGAAACCGGTTGGGGAAATTATCGACTACCTCAAAAATCACACGAACATCCTGATTCTCGGCTGCAATGAATGCGTTACAGTCTGTGAAGCAGGGGGACAAAAAGAGGTTCAAGTTCTGGCATCTGCCCTTAGGATGAATGCCCAGAAAGATGGAAAAGACGTTAAGATTGATGAGATCACCCTGGAAAGGCAATGTGATCACGAGTATCTGGAAGAGATCCGCGACGTCATCGACCAGTATGATGCCGTGGTTTCCCTGGCATGTGGGGTCGGGGTCCAGTTTATGGCTGAAAAATACACGTCTACAATGATTTATCCGGGGGTCAACACATGTTTTATGGGTGCCACTGAAGAAAGAGGTCTGTGGACGGAGCGCTGCCAAGGCTGTGGACAGTGCATACTGGCGACCACCGGAAGTATATGCCCGGTGGCTCGATGTGCCAAGCGTCTGTTCAATGGCCCCTGCGGCGGCTCGACGACAGGCAAATGCGAAATTAATCCGGAGACGGAGTGCGCCTGGCAGTTGATCGTTGATCGTATGAAGGCACTCGATAAACTCGACCAATACGAAAATCTATGTCCCATAAAAGACTGGTCAACCGACAGGGCAGGGGGCCCCAGAAAAGTCGTCAGGGAGGATGTGCAGCAATGAGCGTAAAAACACCGAGTAAACTTGAAAAGATTTTAAGCGAAGGTCATCTTGCCGTGACTTCCGAGTGTGGACCGCCTCGCGGCAGCAATCCCGAACCCATTATTGAGAAGGCGGAATTGATCAAAGATCATGTCGATGCCATCAATATTACCGACAATCAAACTTCCATGACCCGAATGAGCAGCCTGGCGGCCTGTATCCGTTTGAAGCTGATGGGATTGGAGCCGGTGCTGCAGATGGTTACGCGGGATCGTAACCGCATCGCGTTGCAAAGCGACATTCTGGGCGCGGCGTCATTTGATATCAACAATATTCTTTGTCTCTCCGGAGATCATCAGAGTTTTGGCGACAACCCCAAGGGACAGAATGTCCATGACATCGATTCCATGCAGTTGATCCAGACGGTTCGTCTCATGCGCGATGAAGGCAAATTCTTAGGCGGCGATGATCTGGACCGGCCCTTGGAGATGTTTGTAGGGGCGGCTGCAAATCCGTTTGCGGACCCTTTTGAAATTCGTGTACCGCGCCTGGCCAAAAAAATTGCTGCCGGCGTGGAATTCATCCAGACCCAGTGTATCTACAACCTCGATAAATTTGAAGAATGGATGAAGGGGGTCAGAGATCGGGGCCTACACGAGAAATGCTATATATTGGCCGGACTGACGCCCATGAAGAGTGTCGGCATGGCCCGGTACATGCAAAAAAGAGTACCGGGAATGGATGTGCCCGATGAAATCATCGACCGTCTGAAGGGTGTCGAAAAGGGTAAAGCGGCTGCCGAAGGCATTAAAATGTGTATCGAGTCGATCCAACGACTGAAAGAGGTCGAAGGCGTGGCCGGATTTCATATCATGGCCATCGAGTGGGAAGAAAAGGTGCCGGGGATCGTCGAAGAAGCCGGACTTTATCCCAGACCCAGCGTGAACTAATTAAAGTAAAATACTGCCCAAAGAGACATCCGGCCAGATATCTTCCTCGCCGTTCAATTCTGATCGTCGGATGTCCCGGGGCCTTGAACTTATCAGCGATACAGCAAGCCTGCCGAGCAGAACACTGCTGACTTCTTCTTGTTCTAAGGTTGTCATTAATTCCTCCCCAAATCGAATGCTCTCGCGCACCTTGTCATGGGTTTAGCGGATGCGTTCGATCATCTCATCGGCAATACCCCCTTTGTCTTCGATCATTTTGACATAGTGGTTCCAAATTCCTATGATTTTCCTATGAAATCAAAGCATTGAATCATTGACGATAACCGGAAAAATACCATATCAAAAGCCGATTATCATTGACATAATTTTCAGCAAAATGCTAATCTGCTCAATTCCGCGATATGGAAAAATAGGGATCCATACCGTTGCCGGCAAGGAGAGATTGGAACGTTGTATTCAAACCTTAATCAACTTAGAAATCCTGGTACTTTGGGCCAGGTCAGAGATATTCGGCTCTGCCTATGACAGTTTCAAGGAGTTATGGCGTATTGGAATACTGGAGTGATGGTCTATCGCTTGTGAACTCTATGTATCAGAGAATCTCGATGGCCTCTGGATAAAGTTACAGAAGATCGGTGTTGGGATTTCGTTTTTCCAATACTCCATTACTCCAACACTCCATAAGTATGTTGAGCCGAGCAGCGTTATGCAGAGCCCGCTTCCAGGGGGCAAACCAAAACCAGGTCCTTCCCCGCAAACTAACGCGGGATCTACGATGGGTCTGGATTCTTTACTTTTATTTATTATAATCAATATTAAACTGTTAAGAAATAGATACTCAGACAACACTCTAACTAATTTTTGAGTGGACGGAATGAACGATATAAGCAAAGACAACACAGTAGGATCAGTGATGGTAGTGGGTGCCGGTATCGCCGGTATGCAGTCGGCCTTGGATCTGGCCGAGTCCGGGTTTTATGTATACCTGGTGGAAGAGACAGCCGCCCTGGGAGGGCTGATGTCCCAGTTGGACAAGACTTTTCCTTCCAATGATTGCGCCATGTGAGTCATCTCACCCAAACTGGTCGAGGTCGGCCGGCATCTGAACATCGAACTGTTAACCAATACCAAACTGCTGGATCTTGAGGGCGTTCCGGGGAACTTCACGGCGACCGTCCACCAGCAACCGCGGTTTGTAGACTTGGCGAAATGCACCAGCTGTGGCGAGTGCGTCAAGGTATGTCCTATTACCTTGCCCAATGAGTATGACGAGGGCCTGTCCGATCGCAAAGCAATTTACAAACAATATCCCCAGGCGATCCCCGGGGCTTTTGGGATCAGCAAGCGCGGCACGGCGCCGTGCAAGGCAACTTGTCCGGCCCATGTGAGCATCCAGGGCTATATTGCATTGATTAATGAAGGCAAATACCGTGAAGCATTGGCACTTTTTAAAGAAGATCACCCCTTCCCCGGCATTTGCGGCCGGGTATGCCATCATCCTTGCGAAGAAATCTGTACCCGCAACGACGTGGATCAATCCCTGGCAATCCGGGAGTTGCACCGTTTCCTGGCAGACTGGGAGTTGGCCCAGGGCGACACATATATTCCTGAGACAGCAGCAGGACGCCCGGAAAAAGTGGCCATTGTGGGCTCAGGACCGGCCGGCTTGGCGGCGGCCTATGCGCTTGCCAGAGAAGGATATCAGGTAACGGTTTTCGAAAAATTACCGCTTGTCGGCGGAATGATGGCGGTAGGGATACCCGAATACCGTTTGCCCAGGGAATTGATTCAGGCCGAAATCAACGTGATCGAAGAGATGGGGGTCTGCATTAAAACCGGTGTCACCTTTGGCCGGGACATCACCCTGGAAAGTCTTAAAACAGACGGTTTTGCGGCGCTTTTCTTGGCCATCGGGCTGCACGGCGGAAGTCCGCTTGGGGTGGACAATGAAGAGATTGAAGGGGTTCTGCAGGGGGTGGATTTTTTGCACGATTGCGCGATGGGCAAGGATATCTCCATCGGTGAAGATGTCATCGTCGTTGGGGGCGGTAACGTGGCCATCGACGTGGCGTTGACCGCCAAGCGCAAAGGAGCCAAGAACGTCATCCTGGTGTGTCTGGAACGCCGTGAAGAGATGCCTGCCTGGGAATATGAAATCGAGGAAGCGCTGGAAGGTGATATCGAGATCATCAACGGTTACGGACCCAAGGCCTTTTTCATTGATAAAAGCAGCCGGGTTTCCGGCATCGAGTTTAAGACCTGCTCCGCCGTATTTGATGACGATGGACGCTTCAACCCCAGCTATGAGGAAAAGGAATGCCGACCGATTTTCGGCGATACAGTGATTATCTCCATCGGCCAGAGCGCAGACCTGGCCTTTATCAAAGAGCAAGGCATCACGATTACACCGGCCGGCGGTCTGGAAGCCGATCCGGCGACGCTACAGACCCCCATTGATTGGGTGTTTGCCGGTGGCGATGCCGTATACGGCCCCAAGTCGGTAGTGGAGGCCGTGGCCTGCGGAAAAGAAGCGGCCGAGAGTATTGACCGGTTCATCAACGGCCTGGATCTGCTGGAGGGGCGTGCTAAAAATTGGGAATTTGAAAAGCCCGATGTTTCCATGGAGGCTGAACGACCCAGAACGCCGGTGCGCTGCCTGGACGCGAATGCCCGGGGGTGCAATTTTCTGGAAGTCTCTTTCGGCTACGATGAAGCCGAAGCCAAAAGAGAAGCGGAACGGTGTCTGGAATGCGGGATCTGTTCGGAGTGCTACCAGTGTGTTAAAGCCTGCCTGGCCGAAGCTGTCGACCACACCCAGCAGGAGGTCGAAAAGCAAATCAAGGTGGGCGCTCTCATTCTTTCGACCGGCACCGACACCTTTGATCCATCAAGTCTGAAAGAATTTTATCATTACGGCAGCAACCCCAATGTGATGACCAGTCTGGAATTCGAGCGAATCCTGAGTGCTTCAGGTCCGACGATGGGGCACCTGGTGCGGCCGTCTGATGAAAAGGAGCCTAAAAAAATTGCCTGGCTCCAGTGTGTCGGTTCACGGGATACCAACAAATGTGGCAACGGCTATTGCTCTTCGGTTTGCTGCATGTATGCCATCAAGGATGCCATGATCGCCAAAGAACATTCCGACGACGACCTGGATTGCGCTGTGTTTTATATGGATATCCGCTCCTACGGCAAGGATTACGAAAAATATTACAACCGGGCAAGAGATCGTGCGGGCGTTCGCTTCATCCAATCCCGAGTACACACCATCTATGAGGATCCGGACACTCGAGAACTAAACCTGGTCTATGCCGATGAAAGCGGCCGGATAACGGAAGAGATATTCGACATGGTGGTCCTGTCGGTCGGTTTACAGGCCTCGGAATCCACCTTAGCCCTGGCCAATCGGCTGGAGATCGACTTAAACCGTTATAATTTCATTGATACCGATTCGTTTGCGCCGGTGGCGACATCCCGGCCGGGGGTATACACCTGCGGTAGTCTCCAGGGTCCCAAGGATATTCCATCGTCGGTAACCGAAGCCAGTGCTGCAGCCGGTGCGGCCGGCGCCGTCGTCGCCGCTGCCCGGGGCAGGGGCACCAAACGTCTGGATATTCCCGACGAAATCGACGTCAGCGACGCAGAAGCCCGCATCGGCGTATTTGTCTGTAACTGCGGCATCAACATCGGCGCCGTGGTGGATGTACCGGCGGTCAGGGAATATGCCGCCGGTCTCCCCAACGTGGTTTTTTCCGATGAAAACCTTTTTACCTGCAGTCAGGATACCCAGGAAAAGATCAAAGAGGTCATCAGGGAAGAAAAGCTAAACCGGGTAGTGGTGGCCTCCTGCAGTCCAAAAACCCATGCCCCCATGTTCATGGAGACCTTAGAGGCCTGCGGGTTGAACAAATACCTGTTTGAGATGGCCAACATCCGCAACCAGGATTCATGGGTGCATGCCAACAACCCGGATCTTGCCACCAAAAAAGCCAAAGACCTGGTTCGGGCGGCGATTGCGCGCGCCGCCACCCTGACACCGCTGCATGGAAAAGTGATTCCGATCAATAAAAGAGCCCTGGTTATCGGGGGCGGCGTTGCCGGAATGAATGCCGCCCTGGATCTGGCCAGGCAGGGATTCGAATCGACCATCATCGAGAAAGCGTCCGTACTCGGCGGAATGGCCCGCAAGCTGCACCGCATCATCCAAGGGTCCGACATCCGAACCTATCTCGAGCATTTGATTGCGGCGGTCGATGACGAGGATAAAATTGAGGTTCTAACCGATGCCCGGGTTATCGGATTTGAAGGCTTTCAGGGCAATTTTGTCACTGAAGTGGCCATCGGATCCAAGAATCAGACCCGATCCATCGGTCATGGTGTGATCATCATTGCCACCGGCGGCGCTCAATATCAGCCCCAAGAATACCTTTATGGCAAAGATGATCGTGTCGTCACCCAGCTGGAATTGAGCGACAGGCTTGAAGAAATAGGTGCGGCCGATCTCTCCAACGTGGTCATGATCCAGTGCGTGGGATCACGCAATGCGGAAAATGAGAACTGCTCGCGCATCTGTTGCCAGATGGCGGTTAAAAACGCTCTGACCATGAACAAACTTAACCCGGAAACTCAGATTTATATTCTCTACCGTGATATGCGTACCTACGGCTTTCTAGAGGATTACTACAAGGAAGCCAGGGAAAAGGGCATCATTTTCATCCGCTTTGACCAGCAGGCGCCGCCGGAGGTAAAGACATCTTCAGATGGACTTAAAGTTTTTGTCAAAGATCATGTTTTACGGCGGAAGCTGGCCATCAGCGTCGATCTGGTGACCCTGAGCGCAGGAGTGGTGGCCGAAGATACGGAAGCGCTGAGCCGTATCATGAAGCTGAACCGAAACCCGGAAGGATTTTTCATTGAAGCCCATGTAAAGCTTCGTCCGGTGGACATGCCGGGCGACGGTATATTTTTATGCGGCACCGCTCACGGACCCAAGCTTATATCGGAGTCCATCGCCCAGGCTCAGGCAGCGGCCTCCCGGGCCACAACTTTTCTGGCCAAATCAGAAATCAGGCTTTCGGCCATCACTGCCAAGGTTGATACGGATTATTGCATAAAATGTCTAACTTGTGTTCGGTCATGCCCCTTTGAGGTGCCGGCGTTTAACTCAGCTGTAGGTCTCATTGAAATCGATGAGGCCCTTTGCCACGGATGCGGTATATGCGCCGGCGTCTGCCCGCGGCAAGCCGTTGGATTGAGCCTTTACGAAGATGATCAAATACTGTGTAATATTGAAGCCTTGCTTACTGGAAGCTAGTGGAATGCGGCCTCCGGCCTCTCCGAGCTGTAGGCTCTACGAGCCGGAAGCCGTAGGGGCCATAGGTGCCATAGGGGCCTGCGCCCCGGAGGGAATGGGGAAGGTGGAGGTCGGAAGTCGGAATGCGGCCTCCGGCCCGTAGGGGCCATAGGGGCCTACGCCCCGGAGGGAAGTGGGAATGATGGCACTGCGTGTAAAGCAAGCTATTGGTGGTGACTGATTAGCTGCATAGACTAAGTTGAACGATTCATTGAGGTGGGAGGACTGATTTCCTTTAACTCAGTCAACCAGTCAACCCAATCAACTTAATCAACCAATATTTTATTTATTTAGTGAGAAGAAAATATGAGCGACGAGTTCGAACCTAAGATCATAGCCTTTTGCTGTGATTATTGAGGGTATTCAGCCGCGGACCTGGCAGGTTCCATGAGACTCCAATACCCTTCAACCGTAAGAATTGTCAGAGTGCCGTGTACCGGAAAGGTGGATGTGATCCACCTGCTGCGGGCCATACAAATGGGCGCTGACGGGGTGTATATCGTCGGTTGCCTGGAAGGAACCTGCCATTATAATGAAGGCAACTTTCAGGCCCGGGAACGCGTTGAGCATGTACGCACTCTGCTTGAAGAAATCGGCATGGAAGGCGACCGGGTTAGAATGTACAATCTTTCGTCCGGCGAAGGGCCGACCTTTGCGGCCTATGCCAAAGAGATGACGGAGCATATCCAGTCATTGGGGCCCAGCCCCTTGGATAAAAAATATCAACACCAAAAAACAACAAGAAAGGAAGGCGATCATGTCAGAAGATGTCATTGCTCTCGGTGGCAAGAAGAAAAGCATGTTAATCGAAGAAGTTAAAAACCTTATACCCGACGGCGGGAACCTAAATCTCTGCCTGACGTGCGGTGCCTGTTCCTCCGGATGCCCGGCGACGGGTCTAGGGGACATGGATCCCAGAAAATTTCTGCGCATGGCGGCCCTCGGATTAGACGAAGAAATCTTAAAATCGGACTGGCCCTGGATGTGCACCATGTGCCAGCGTTGTATCTATGTTTGCCCGATGAAAATTGACATCCCTCAGCTTATTTATAATATCAGAGGCATGAGGCCCAGAGAGGAGCGTCCCAAGGGAATATTAGGCTCCTGTGACATGGCGTTGAAAAATGACAGCTGCAGTGCCATGGGAGCCAGCCCGGAGGATTTTCAGTTCGTGGTCGAGGATGTCCTTGAAGAATATCAGGAAGCACAACCCGAATTTAAAGACATGCAAGCTCCCATCGACAAACAGGGTGCTGAATTCTTTTTAAATCAGAATTCCAGGGAACCGGTTACCGAGCCCGACGAAATGGTGCCGCTCTGGAAGGTTTTACATGCTGCCGGGGTTGACTGGACCTATGGCTCCAAAGGATGGGGTGGAGAAAACTACTGCATGTTTCTGTCCGACAACGAAGCCTGGGAGCACATTACCCGCACCACGGCCAAGCAGGCTGATGATCTGGGCTGTAAGGTCTATCTCAACACCGAATGAGGGCACGTAACCTTCTCAGTCCTGGCAGGACTGAAAAAATTCAACATCGAGCACAACTTTGTCGTTAAAAACATATATGAATACTATGCTAAATGGATCCGGGAAGGAAGGCTCAAGGTCAATTCCGACTGGAACAAGGACCTCAAGATTAAATTCACCGTCCAGGATCCCTGCCAGATCGTGCGCAAGACGTTTGGCGATCCCATTGCCGAAGACTTGCGATACGTGGTCAAATCGGTGGTCGGCGAAGAAAATTTTGTTGATATGGTCCCCAACCGGTCCAACAATTACTGTTGCGGCGGCGGCGGTGGTTTTCTGCAGTCCGGCATGAAAGAACAACGGCTGCAATTCGGCCGGCTGAAGGACGAGCAGATAAAAGCGACCGGTGCGGATTACTGTATTGCCGGCTGCCATAATTGCCATGCCCAGATTCATGAGCTTAGTGAGCATTACGGCGGCAACTATCCCGTCGTGCACATGTGGACGCTCATCTGTCTTTCGTTGGGCATACTAGGCCCGAACGAAAGGGTCTATCTGGGAGAAGACCTCCAGGATGTTCTGGTCTTCCATCCCGAATCGGCCATGTAATTACTCCGCCCTGAAAAAAAACGATAGCAGGCGTGGACCAAACACAGTTGTCTTTAAAATCTGGTGAAAATATTTTGATGTCAATCCGGGCGAATTAATTAATCATTTTTTTAAAAGAACTGCACAAAGGCGTACAAGAACTGAAAAGTTTTTCTAAATCCAAAAAAACACGAAATTTCAGATTCTTAAGTGATACTTTTTTTACATCAGCATCTGAGATGAAATTAAAAAGTCAAAAAAAGCATCAAAAAATGCGCAGCATAAGATAATTAATCCGCCGGACATTCAATCTAACAACTTTCTTTAGTTTTCAAAGAAAAATTTGCAACCATAAATGTGCTACTTTTCAGGGCGGATTAATTAGGAGGGAAAATGATCGTCGCCAAAAGAAAGCCTTTTGAAGAAATAAAAAATTTACTCAAGGATTACAAAAAAATCCTCAACGTGGGCTGCGGGACCTGTGTGGCGGTGTGTCTCGCAGGCGGCGAAAAGGAGGTTGACGTCCTCAACGCAGAATTGGATATGGCTCGCAAGCTTGAGGACAACCCCATTGAGCTGGGTGCACGAACAGCTGAAAGACAGTGTGACCGGGAATATCTGGCTCAGCTGGATGATGTGGTAGCAGACTATGATGCCATCCTGTCAATGGCCTGTGGTGTCGGCGTACAGTTTCTGGCGGAAAGATATCCGAACATTCCTGTTTTTCCTGCTGTGGACACTTCCGGACTGGCGGTGAACCAGGCCGTGGGGTGGTATGAAGAAAGGTGCCGTTCATGCAGCAGCTGCTTGCTTGGAGTGACCGGGGGGATTTGTCCGGTCACCATGTGTGCCAAAGGAATTTACAACGGCCCCTGTGGCGGAACCAATTTGGGCAGCTGTGAAATCAATACAGAGCAGCCCTGCGCCTGGTATCTGATATATGAGAGGCTGGAAAGACAGGGACGGCTGGATTGTATCCTGGAGTATACCCCGGCGGTGGACTGGCACGACCAGGTGCCGCGTTCCCTGGTTCAACCCGGATATAAGAAACCGGAAGAGCCGGAACCTAAAAAATGACGAATGACAATTGACGAGTGATGAATGATGGAATCGCTTCGCTCTATCAATTATCCGGTCTGTAGTCAATTCACAGATTTCGCAGAATACATGAACTGTCGAATCATCTGATGAACAATGCTAATTCTTTAGGATTTATTCCGCTTTTAATCAATATAGGAAATTGATATGAAATCAGGCAGTAATCTGGAGAAGGTCTTGAGGGCAGGCCATTTTGCATTTACCGCTGAATTGGATCCGCCCCGGGGAACTAGCGCCGGCGAAGTAAGGGCAAAAGCCTCCCATTTGAAAGGCAATGTGGATGCAGTCAACATCACGGACAACCAGACCTCCATGGTGCGCATGTCAAGCTGGGCAGCGTCGCTTATTTTGATCCAAGAGGGTCTGGAGCCTAACTATCAGATGGTGTGCCGTGACCGCAATCGCCTTGCCATGCAAGCCGATATCCTGGGTGCCTATGCCCTTGGGATCAAAAATATGCTGTGCCTTTCAGGCGACCATCAGCAATTGGGCGATCACCCGACCGCCAAGGGCGTCTTTGATATCGATTCCATGCAGTTGATCCACATGGTAAAGTGTATGCGGGATGAGGGTAAGTTCATGAGCGGCGGAGACATTGAAGAGCCACCCCGAATTTTTATCGGTGCGGCCGCCAATCCGTTTGCCGAGCCCTTTAACTGGCGGGTGTATCGCCTGGCAAAAAAAATCAAGGTCGGTGTCGATTTTATTCAAACCCAGTGCGTCTACAACATGGACAAATTCCGCAAATGGATCCAACAAGCCAATGATATGGGACTGACGGAAAAAGTTTATATCCTGGCAGGTGTCACGCCCATAAAAAGTATTGATATGGCTATGTACATGAAGGCCAAAGTTCCAGGAATGGATGTGCCCGATGAAATAATAAAAAGGCTGCAGGGTGCCAGCAACGGAAAGGTCGCGGACGAAGGCATCAAGATGGCCTGTGAGCAGATCGAAGAATTCAAAGAAATGGAAGGTGTCGCCGGCGTTCATCTAAGAACCGTCGAGTGGGGGCACAAAGTGCCGGAAATTGCCGAAAAGGCTCGAGTGCTGCCAAGACCCCAGGTTGACTGATGGAAGATATGAGCACCGCCCTTGGCTGCGAGCGACCAGTCTGACTGGAAAAGAAACTCCAGCAAGACAAATGACGAATGTCGATTGACGAATGTCGAATTAAGGAATTCTTTCTATTTTATTTGTTAAAGAAGAGCAGAGCGAGCCTACTCCGCCGAAGTGGCTACAAAGGCCGGGAGCAAATCTACTCTTCGAAACTCTGCGGTTCGCTTGTTATAAAATCGATAAAGCGTAGCGTCATCAATATTGATATGGCCGCAAAAAGGCACAAAAAGCACAAAAATAAAATTTCAGGGCTCCTAATTTCAATGGGTTCCAATGAATAGAAATCGAAATTATGACTTTTTACGAGTTCATCAATATTCGACGTTCGATGTTGGGCGTTCGATGTTCGACGTTCAATCTGGTCACTGTTCCGGGCAGATGGTATCTCATGCGAAGTTTCATATAAGATCCCTATGAACACCATTGAACAATTAGAGGTTAGTGGCAGTCATCGGGAGGTCGGCCGCAACATTGGTCATCACTTTGCCGGTGCTATTCATCGTTTTTTTGATAATTATATCTTTCTGCAAGAACAGCTTTTGCCCTTCCTGAAGAGCTCGACCGGTCAAAGCATTTTCCAATCGTATCTCAAAATGAATTCGGCATTTTGCACTCTATTAATAATGTCGCTCCGCGGCCCGTAAACGTCGGATTGGCGCGCCACTTTATCGCCCGCTCACTGCTTGAAGCAAGCTCGTTGGAGGACGCCCTTCGGCGTGTTGCAATACCCGACCGGGCGGCGGGATTCAATTACAATATTGGCTCCCATGCCGAACGCCGCATCATCAGTGTCGAGGTTTCACCTGATCGTCATCATGTCCATGAGGTCCAGGGCTATTATACACATACCAATCATTATTTCGAACTTAACGACCAGAAGCAAAATATTACCCTGTCAAGTCGAAAGCGACTGGAACGTAGCATGGCCCTTTGCCGGTCGACATTTCCCAGCAATTCCGGACATGTATTGGCGTTGCTGGCTGATCAGGCCGATCGCGATTATCCGATTTATCGTGACGCGACATTTCCGGATGACAATGCGACCCTATGTTCGGGACTTTTTGACCTGGACAATCGTCAGTTGCACATCTATTGGGACAACCCGCAAAGGGAACCGGAGAAGTATATTCAAATAACCATGTAACGAT
>Ga0316190_10002800_pt1 | contig 12675 bp, 8 predicted proteins | sample Eddworburrow2_MG_FD_204929 | JGI IMG/M metagenome (GOLD analysis project Ga0316190, IMG submission 204929) | Coastal sediment microbial communities from Maine, United States - Eddy worm burrow 2 | ecosystem: Environmental > Aquatic > Marine > Coastal > Sediment | place: USA: Maine | collected... | reverse complement strand
TTACTCAAAAGGATATAGACTCTGCTGTTTACAACCTTAATCATCGTCCTAGAAAACGTCTTAACTATCTCACCCCTCACGAGGTCTTACTCCTTAGTTAGTTGCGTTTTAAACTGGAATGTAGGAAAAATACTTAACTTAAATTTTAATAATTTCTAAAAAAATTAAAACCATTAAATTTATAAACAAAAAAATAATATTTTAAAAAGTTAAATTAATTAATTTTTAATTTTAGCTGCACCAAGATACACTTTAGTTGTATTGAAAAAATCTACTAATAATGCTCTAACCGACCTACTTGTCGGTAACCGTAAAGAAATCCAACTCTGACCACCATCAAAGGATCTTACTAACGCATCATTAGTTGCATAATATATTTCCTTACTTGAAGCTGGATTTATAGCCAAAGCCCTATAAATTATAGATCCAGATGGAGAGATTGTTGGAATTTCATACCACTCCGTACCACCATTGTCGCTTTTCAAAAGTCCAAACCTAGAAGCGTAAAGAAGTGAACTTTGTCCTGTAAGATCAAAAATTAATTGATGAAATTCATTAGCTCCTTTAAAATCTTTATAAAATTCACTGAGTCCTTGCCACGTTGCACCTTGATCAGAAGATAAAAATATTCCCTTCCTTGCTGTACCTACATAAAGAATTGTATTATCTTTTGGGTTTACTAAAATCTCTCTTATAGGGCTACTAAAATTATTCATTACTCGCCAACTTTTTCCAAAGTCTTGACTCACAATTAAATCACCCGAAGTATTTCCAACATAAATACGACCATTATCCGTTGGGTCTACTATAACATCTGATAATAATACATCTTCTCTTGATTCGAGGTATTTTTGTTCCCATGTTCTACCATTATCAGTTGTTTTTAACATTGATCTCTCAAAAAGTACATACAAAATACCTCGTACCTCAGGGTCTAAAGTAAAATCAGTTACTTGTCCAGTACTAAATACACCACTCCACTTATCAGCAGCATTTTCAGTAAAATAAATTCCCTGATTAGTACTTGCATAAATAATTTTTGAGTCCTTACGGTGACTTTTTAATTCTGTCACATTTAACTTACTGATACTCACAACCTTGTCATTATCAGAACTTATAAATGATTTTTGTTCCCACGACTCACCTTTATCAGTAGAATACCAAACCCCCCCGTCTCCAACACCTCCCGTAATACTAATATTATTACTACATCCAGCCCCAAGTAATAAAGGAACTATTAATAGTGTACCAAATTTAAATAAATTATTTTTTGTCATAATCTATATAGATAAAAAAGTGTTACTAAGTGATAGTTTTGTGTTCACATTTGAAACCATATCTTTTAAGGTAATTTGTAAGGCTTCCTGTAATTTAAATACTTTTTTTATATTTAAAAATTTTACTTGTTTTTCTATATCTTTCTCTGCCCATTTATGAGTCATTCTTTCTTTAAGCCCTAAATTATATAATGCCATATCACGCACTACTTCACTCCAAGTGTTTAGGTGAGATAGTATATTGACATTTTTTTTATCAATGTCAACTTTCTTTTCAAATAAACCATCTAAAATAAAAAACCTTTCACTTACCCTGGACTCCAATACTCTAAACAACTCCTTTGCTTCACTCTTTTTTCTTAATAAAAACTCCTCATCAAGAGCAAGTTCTATGGCTAAGACCGGTAACCCTCTTGCCAAATCAATCGCTTGCTCACTTTTTTTTATACCCTCAACTACCAGAATCTCCCTCAGCTTCTCTTTTGTGTGTCGGGTCATACTCACTATCTGGCAACGTGATTTTATAGTATCAGGAATTTGCTTAACTTGTGATGTTAGGAGTAAAAATAAATTTTTAATACCTGGCTCTTCTAATGTCTTAAGTAAGGCATTTGCTGCCTCTTGAGTCATAAGCTCTATATCTTCTATAACATTAACTCTAAACCCTCCTTCAAAACTTGATCGTTTCACTCTATTTCTAAGGTTACGTATTTGTTCTATCGATATATTTTTTTTATCTTCATCTTTTTTAACTCTTATTAAGTCTGAGTGTATAACAAATTCCTCCTTATCAATTTTTTGAATTTTTTCTAAAGACAAAACTCTACCAGCAATCCAATTAGCTATCTTTTTCTTACCAACACCTTTTGGTCCAGATATAATATAAGCATGGGCCAAAGCGTCTCCTAAGATTACTCTATCAAAAAAATTAACTATTTTATCGTGACCAAACATTCAAATTAAAAAAATAATAGCATTCATTAAGTACATTTTAACAAAGTTAATCAAATTTTACAAAAAGATAAACAATATTCAATTTTCTAAAGAGTTTTTACTAGTTTAAGTTTATTACTAGTTTCCATTCACTAGATTAATAGACTCTGTTACGTGTTTCTGTTTGTTAATCCTTTTTTGCTCAAAATTCTGATACAAAATAGGTATTACAAATAAAGTCAAAATTGTTGAAAACACCAACCCGGTAGCTAAAGCAACCGTCAAACCAAACCAAAATTCATCTGCAAAAGCAAGTGGGATAACTCCGAGTACTGTAGTAATAGTTGTTAGTAGAATTGGCTGTAAACGAGCTTCACCAGCCTCGGTTATAGCTTCTATTAATTCCATATCACGCTCCTTAATATTCTTATTAATCCTATCAATCAAAACAATAGCATCATTTACCACAATACCAGTAAGAGCTACTATTCCCAAAAAAGTAGCAAACCCAAATGGCAAGCCAAATATTAAAATTCCTACAATTACTCCAATAAACCCTAACGGTAGTGTCATAAGCACTACTAAAGTTTGACGATACGAATTAAACTGTACCACCATTAGAAAAGTTATCAACATAACTGCTACAATCATTGCGTAGTACAGATCTACAAAAGCTTGTTGTTCATCTTGAAACTCACCAATTGTATCTATTCTGTAACCACTAGGTACTTCAAAACTATTAAGCTTACTCTGTATATCTGTTTGAATTTCTCTAATCGATCTTTCTTCGTTCTTGGCAGTTACTCTTACGAACCTTTCTCCATTATCATGCCTAATTATTTCAAGAGCAGGTTGTAGACTAAATTTTGCCACTGAAGAAAGTTTTACAAGTCCCCCATTAGGTAATGGAAATTCAAAATTTTGTAATTCATCAACACTCATGTCCTGTGGGACTGAAAATTTAATATTGATATCAATATCTTCTCCTTCAAATTCAAGTGTAGAAGCTGTAATACCAGCCAATGCACCTCTCATGCCCTGAGTTACCTCAGCTACTGTTAACCCAAAACGACCAATTCTCTCATGATCTAATTTAAATGAAAATTCAGGTGGTAATGATTTATCAGTAGACTGAATATTTACCACTCCACTCACCTCCTTTAATACATCTTTTATTCTATCTGAAACTTTAGATAATTCTGACAAATCTGGACCTACAACTCTAACCGCCACTGGCTCTCCTGTTGGTGGCCCACCCTCAGGATCTTCTATTGTTATTCGAGCTTCGTCTTGCATATCAGATAAAACCAATCTAATCTCATCAGATACTTCGTAACTTTTTAGATTTCTTTCTTTTTCATCTACTAAGTTTACTACTATTGATCCAATATTAGATGTTACAGAAGTGGTTTCCCCAACATCAAGTGAAAAAGAAGATCCAACACTTGTTACAAAATTTTCCACATCCTCCCTATTCACCAATCTTTCTTCAATTTTTTTAATAAAACTATCAGTTACACTAAGTGCTGTACCTCTCGGCATTTCTATTTCAATTACAAAAAAGTCTATATCAACTCTCGGAAATAACTCTGTCTTAATAATACCCGAACCCACCAAACCAAGTGAAATCAAAAAAAGTACTACCAAAAAACTCATGAAATATTTTCGTATTTTTTTAACTGTCAATAACCTATATATCAAAGGCTTATAACACCTAACTAAACGTAAAATAAACTTTCGCTGTACATAAGTTGCACGAATAGGTTTTCTACGCATGAACTTAGCAAGAAAAACAGAAGCTAATCCAGGCATAATAACAAGAGCCACAACAAGCGATGATCCAAGTACAGCCGAAATAGTTAAAGGTAAAGTTTTTAAAAATTCACCTACAATACCACCCACCAAAAACATAGGAATAAATGCTGCGACTGTTGTCAGTACCCCAGCCGTAATCGGACCCTTATATGTCTCTATAGAATATAACGCTGCTTCTTGAGTAGTATACCCCTTGCGTAAAGCCTCATAAATACCCTCTACCAACACAATTACTGTATCCACCAATAACCCTAGAGAAAGCACAAGAGAAAATAAAGTCAAAGAATTTAAAGTTACTCCTTCAAGTTGAATAACTCCAAGACTCATCAAGAAAATAATTGGAATAGATATCGTTGCTATTACTGCCATTCTTAAAGCCAAAGCCAAAGAAAGAGCAATAAAAATTAATATCAAAGTCTGAACTCCACTTCTACCTAAAGTAGACAAGTCCTTTCGAATAAGTTTTGAATTATCATTCGTTACTACTAAGTCTACAGCCTCTGGAATTACTTTTTTCTTTCTCAAAATTTCAACTTTACTTAACGACTCATCTGCTATATTTATGATATTTCCTCCAGTACTCTTAAACACCTGGAGAGAAAGTGTATTACCAGGCTTATCCCCTGCTATTGAAATACGTGAAATTGTTTTAGCCTCAGATAATTGATCTGAAATTACTCCAACATCCCTAAGTAGCACTGGTCCAAACTCAGTTTGTTTCAATACTATATCTCCAAACTCATCAGCCTCAACTATTCTACCAATCGCAAGCAAAGTATAATTCTTCCCATCTAACTCAAAATCCCCAAGCGGTAAGGTGATATTAGCTTGAGTTATACTTCGACTTACACCCGTAATAGTAAGTCCAAACTGTGCCATTCTTCCAGGGTCAAGTTCTATGAGATATTCACGCTTACGCCCCCCAATAATCTCAACTTTTGAAACCCCATCTATCAAACTTAATTCATTCTTTACTCCTTCAGCTATACCTTTAAGATCTTCGGGAGATAATTCACCCACCAATGAAAGAGTAATAATTGGAATATTTTCAAATCTTACCTCTACCACTTCTGGATCATCAGCATCCAAAGGTAAATTAGAAACTTTTTGTACCTCGTCTTGTGTCCTTCGTATAGCTTCATCTAAGTTTTCATCTGCCTCAAATTCTACCTTTACGACTGACACACTAAAAAACGAAGAAGAGGTAAGACTTTTAAGACCTTGTAAATTCTCAAGTTTTGCTTCTATCTTATTTGTCACTAACTCCTCAACCTCTAGTGGGGAGGCACCTGGCCACGTAGTTGTTACTATTACTACTGGAATTTGAATCTCAGGATTTGCCTCACGCGGTAAAGTTGCTACTGCAAAAAATCCCCACAAAATAATAAATAAAAGTAAGAAAGAAACAATCCTCTGCTTACGTAAAAAAAATCCAAAAATTCCATTAGAAGCTTTCTGAATTCTTTTAGCAAATAGATGTCTTTCTTTATTAGACATGTAAGCATGTTCTTTATCTATACGAATATCATTGTTTTCCATATTAATATTAAATATTCAAACTCACCTAACTACTCAGTAACCTTAACTCCTTCACCAACAGTCAAAAATTCACCACTAGACATAATAACTTTATCACCCGAATCAAGCCCACCCACAATCTGAACTTTAGAATCAAGCACCAACCCGGTTATTATTTGTTTTTTAGTAACTATGGAATTCTCTACAACCAATACGAAAGATTCTGTTTGAGTAATTGTTACAGCGGATAGTGGGATTACAAATGAAGATTTTATATCCAAACTTAAACTAAGCTCTACTTCAGCTACATCTCCTCCAGAAAATATATTATCAGAGTTATCCACTGAAACCGTTAAGCTAATTTTACCAGTTTCTAAAGAACCAGATGGAGACATCTCAGTAATTATTCCTTTAGTTTTTCCATCAATTAAAACTTCTTTTTCCTTATCTACTAATTTTACATTTTTACTATCCACCAAAACCTCTATTTCAACTTCTTGTAACTGACCCATTTCTAACAACCCTTTACCAGCAGATACTTGATCCCCCTCATTTGCTCTGTGTGAAATTATTATTCCAGAAAAAGGAGCTCTAAAAGTCAAATCATCAAACCTACCTTGTGCCTGAGCGAGTTGCAAACTTGCAGAATTGACCTGACCACTACCGGAAAACTCTCTAATCTCAGCCTGGCTTAATGTACTTTCTAAGCTAGATTTTGCATTATCTCTAGCTATCTCAGCTTGTACTAATGAATTCTCAGCAGTTAAAAGTGACGAAGAATTAGAAATCTTAGTTGAACTTAATAGTGTTTTTGCATTTTTAATAGAGGCGTCCTGTACATTAATTTGTGTCTGAAATAAGATAACCTGAGCCTGGTACCTATTAACCAAGACCTGTGTAAACTGTCCATTAATCCGTGGTAAAGAAAAACTCAAAATTCTAAATACCCTATCATTGAATAACCTAGCCTCTTCTACTACATCCTCCATTAGAGTTAACTCTTGTTCTAAATTATCAAAATTAGGAACTTGTCTTAATTTTTTAAACATGTCACGTAAATGAAAATATGCCCCCTCACTTGATCCTAAAAGACTTAGGTTTGCTGTTGGTGTTCTTTTTAAAATAAAATCTGTCATAGTCCCTCCACCCCAAAAACTCAAAACTTGCTCCATAGAATTATAAGCCCCAGAATAAGCTACTGACGCACTATTTATAGCTTGTTGTAACTGTTCTTGACTGAGACTTATAGAATTTTTTAGTGACTCAGATGCAACTTCTACTAACGCTTCAGTAGAATTTAAGCTAAGCTCCGCTTGATTTACTGTTTGAAGATTCAAAATCTTTGTTTCAGAAAAAGAGCCTTGAGAATCTGAAAAAGTACCCAAAGCTGAAGTATAAGCTCTAGAAGTATCATTATCTACTAAACGTGCAATAACTTGTCCTACCCTTACTTCACTTCCAATTGGCTCTAAATACTCAAGACGTGCTGAAACTTGACTTCTAATCTGAGTGAATTTTTTAGGTCTTATAGTTCCCTGTAAGCTAAGTTTTGTTTCTATTTTATCTGTTTGTTCAGCTGCAAAAACCTTTACTTTACGAGGTATTAACTCTGTATCATTATGACTAACTTCATTATGTTTACCACTTAGTACCAAGATAATAATAATAATAATAATCCCTAAACCCAACCCCCAAAGATGCTTTCTTTTTATATTTTTTAGTATATTCATAGAAGTCTAATCTTACACAAAATCATATTTTAGTCAATACCTCTTTCGGAGTAATACCCACACCAACCAACTTCACAAAGTAAAAAACTTCTCCTAAATCTACCTATTGTAAAACAATAACAACCCCACTACCAGCCGTACTACCACCAAGACCAGACACCTAAGTATCCACCAAAGGTCTTACATACCTAGTACTCAAAAATCCAAGCAATGAAAACTTCACCAAAGCTTTTCAAACAAAATCCAATGAAGATCCTGCCATACCATCAGACGAAGCTTACGACGCGGTAATAATATTGGCAAAAACTCTCAAAGCTTGCCCAAATCAGTCCCCCAACTACATTCGACAAGACATACTAAACACCAAGAACTACCCTGGTGCGTCTGGTACATTCTCATTTAACGAAAACGGAGAGATAGAAAAAGAATTTGTAGTTAAAACCATTTGTAATGGAGAGTTTGTGTTTATTGAATAATTCTATTCATTATCAATACTCCTCAACAACCGAACGAGCTTGATGATGTCGTATGAGTATTTCATACCTAGGTACACAAATATAGAACTGAACATTTCGTCTCCATGTTTATCAAAAGCCTTTGACACCTGGTCAAAGGTTTTTTGATCTGGTGTCAAATAACGTATATCGATATCTTGCCCCGAGGCTACTAGTTTTTCTATATGACTAATAATAGTCCCCTCCTTCACACCATGCTCAAGCGCCATATCCTCAAGCGACTTCTCCTGCTCTATGAGCTTCTTAGTTTTAATATATCGCGCATCAGCAATAATTGAGCTTTTACACACACGTTGACGAACAGGAGCAGAACGAAGAAGTGGCGCAGGATCTGTTTCATTCTCATTTTGATACTCCTTGATTGATTTCATAAATATATCACCATACCGCTCTAACTTCTGAGAGCCAACACCTGACACCTTGATAAAATCATCATCTGACTGAGGCATATACCGCGCCATTTCATAAAGCGACACGTCACCAAAAATAACAAAAGGAGGAACACCCTTGTTCTGCGCAATCTTCTTGCGAAGCTTACGTAGTCTCTCAAACAACCCTTCATCGTATTCAAGTTCCCCTACTTGTTTCTTACGCGTACTCACTTCAACTCCTTCTATCTTTGGTAGTTCAAGAGTCGCGTCCTTAGTGTTGAGCCACATCGCTGCTTTATTAGTAATAGAGAGTGTTGGGTACTCACTCATACTCGAAATCAAATACCCCATAGGGATAAGTAGGGAAATAATATCTCTCAATTGTTCTCGTGTATAGTCAGACACCATACCGAACACTGATAAATTCTGATGCCCATTACGGAGAACCTGATCTGTCTCCTTGCCCTTGAGGACATCAATAAGGTAATTCTTACCAAATCTGTTTTCTGTGCGAATAGATGCTGATAGAATCTTCTGAACGATAACCGTAGAATCGAAAAGCTCAGAAGGATTGATACACACATCGCACCCACCACAATTATCAGACTCATAGACTTCCCCAAAATATTTCAATATATGACAACGACGACAAGTGCGCAGTGAAGCATAGTCAATCATTTGCTGAAGTTTCAGACGAGCATTCGCCAGCTCTTTCTCATCTCGTATGTCACGGAAAAAGAATTCATGCTTTGACTTGTCACCGTATGAGTAAAGCATGGCGCACTCTGCAGGAAGACTATCACGACCCGCACGACCGATCTCCTGATAATATCCTTCCAAAGACTTAGGAAACGTATGATGCACCACCAGTCGAACATCCGGTTTATCGATACCCATACCAAAGGCAATGGTCGCAACGATTATGTTTACTCGATCGGTAACAAATGCTTCTTGGTTTTGTTTCCGCACCATAGGGCTCAAGCCCGCATGATATGGAAGCGCACTATACCCATCTTCAACTAAATCAACAGCAATCTTCTCCGTGTTCTTACGCGAAGAACAATAAATAATAACTGACTCACCTTCATACTTATCAATCAACTGAGTTATCGTGTCATACGCTCCTTTTTTTGGGTACACGTTCAAGGTCAAGTTCTCTCTATTGAAACTCGATACATATAGCTCAGAGTTTTCAAGTGAGAGTTGAGTGACAATATCCTTACGCACTTTTTCTGTTGCCGTAGCAGTAAGGGCGATGATAGGTACCCCAAGAAACTGCGACTTAAGCTGGCGCAAATTTCGATAGTCAGGACGAAAGTCATGCCCCCACTCAGAGATACAATGCGCCTCGTCAATAGCTATAAGACCGATAGATAACGAATGTAAAAACTCTTGAAAACTTCCCAGTGAAAGGCGCTCAGGCGCAACATACAAAATATCCAGCATTCCACTTCTAGCGTCCGTCATGATAGTACTAATCTCTTCCTTGCCCAAAGTCGAATTAATATACGCAGCACTGACACCGTTCTGCACCAACGAATCAACCTGGTCTTTCATAAGTGCAATCAGGGGGGATACAACCAAAGTCAATCCGTCTTGCACTACTGAAGGAAGCTGATAACATAACGACTTTCCTCCACCCGTTGGCATAAGGACAAAAGTATCCTTCTTATCAAGCACATTTAAAATAGCCTCTTTCTGATTAGGTCGAAACTCATCATACCCAAAATGTTTTTTCAATATCGCGTTAAGCTCAGTCATAATTACTATATCATTGTGAGATAGTCATACAGTCAGGATGATTTCAACAATCTTACTGATTTATGATTACTTACCGTCATCACAAATACTTACATATTTACAACAACTCACAACTCAAAATTTTATAATATGTAACTCTGTTCCTATAAAGACCTTCATATTGTACCCTCCACCACTCCATAAATCAAACAAAAAAGAGTCTCAACTTTGACTCAGTCATTTATAAGCAATTTTTATTTTAAAAAGTATCCAACCAAGTACATCCACACGATAAATTACTAACTTATATTTTAATAGAATAAAAAGAGTGCAAAAAGAGTTACAACGATACCCATCACCCTACGCAATGTAACTATCTCTTTGTATACCACCACCGAAAGCAATACAACTATAACACTCGAAAATGAATATATTACCGATACTATAGAAAGTGGACCTAAAATAAGCGCTGTGAGATACGTGGATATTGAGATGAAAAACAATATTCCAATACCCACTCCCATTATAATTTGTTTATACTTAAGTTGGCATACAACCGGACTATTTGACTCGGTACGCAACAAACGATGAGGAACCATCAAAGACATAAATGTTGCACACCAAAAAGCGAGCATCATAAAAAGGTAATGTTGAGATATATGCAATGTGGCAAGCTTAGGAACTCCCCAAAAAAAGATGGCACAAAATATAGTAAGTAAAAGCAGCACAAACCCTTTATTTATATGTGGAAAGTGTACCCAATCACCTGGATACTGCTTCTTAAGAAGTATAACTGAAATAGGGACCAAAAGCATACCCAAACCCTGATACAAAGTTAGTGACTCATGAAGATACAGGACAGAGAACAACACCACAAATACTACTGCAATCTGCAAAAGCGGATAAAAAATTACTGTAGGCAAGTATCTAAGCGCCACAAGTCTAAAAAAAGTAAGCCCTACGAATGAAAGTCCGTACACTAAAGAAAGAACAATAAGAATCTGAGATATAACAAATGTTTCAGATGATATGATAAAAAACACCATAGAAAGAACAGCAACAGTAAGTGTAAGCCACACGGAAACTAACTTAACCGAATACTGTTTCTCAACAGATACTTTAAGTAAAAAACGCTGAAATCCTGCTGAAAAGAGAGAAATGAGTGCGAAGAAATACCAGTCCATAAAATATAAAAATTACATAAAAAAATACAAACGTCTCAGAGTAGTTAGTCCTTATTACTAAGTATCTATTGAGTAGTATAATCTTCTTGTAAATTTCGTCAAAGAAAATACAAAGAACTCAAAAACATAAATTTATAATAACAAAACTCTCACTCTTTTCTATCAACTTATATTTCTACTAAATTTATATTTAGATTAAATTAGCTGATACTTAGAGTATAGTCTTCATATCCAAACTCCTTCATGTAAGCCCTTGTTTCCACTGTAGCTTTCTCTAACTTTTCATCAATTTCACTATTACCCCATTCAAGACCTTGTTTTTTGAATCAACCAGAACCACTACAAAACCTTCGTATTCACCATTTATCTTTAATATTCTGCTCATCTCTTGTAAAACCTCTGTAAGATCACTTAAGCTATCATCTGACAAACCTAACCATTCTTCTTTAAACTTGATGATCTCTTTAAAAATAATTTTTTGAATCCTTTTAAACTCTTCACTTCTTTTCTTGAGTGTCACCTCACCACGTAACTCATCAGGTAGATATTTCTTGAGAAAATCTTCAATATCCATTTTGCCTTAGGCAAAATCATAAGGCAAACGTTTGTGTTCCTTTAGGTAGTCTAGAATTCCATCACGCATATTACCATGCTTATCAAATATCTGACCCCAATATCCTGGTTGAGTAAAAGGATTATCTTTTTCGGAATATTTATCAGTACCAAATTTTGCTACTACTTCTGTATTTAAAGTTTCAGTAACTGTAAAGCCAAGTTTTCCGGCTATCGAACGACTCATTATCCAAGAACTTCCTGTAACCACCGTAGTCTTAGGGTGATTTCTTACTATATACCCAGCCAACAGTGACAATGAATCTTTTTTCGTATTTTTTAACCTCATCAGCTGAGTAAGATTCTTTATACTTAGATGAACAAACACCAAACCTCTCAGACTCGTTCTTCACACTTTGTGACTCTTGAGCCTTATCATAAATTTCACAAACTATTTTTATAACTTTTTCATACCAACCTTCAGAAGAAGGGTCACTTAATTTTTTTAGTTCTTTATTAACACCAAGGAGAGTATATCCAGGTTTTTTTAAAAAATCTCAGTAATATCAAAAAGACCACCTAGAGTAGTATGCTTAGTAATTAATTTCTCCATATCCATGTCCTCTTGCTTGAACATGAACTCAACAAACTTTAGCTATACACCAAATTCCTTATGTCTAATGTCTTTCTCTATTTCTTCAGGTTCTCTGAAAGATTCTTGCTTTTGAAAACAAATTTTATTCTCTAATGAACTCATAAAAAAATTAACTAATACTATAACTTTTTTAAACTACCTTTACTATTAAAATAACAACAACATCTACATCACTTATCATACACCCTTACAACCATGGGTCAAAGAAAGATCTTTATAATAAATACACAGAAAAGTACAATACATGTATTGATTTGGTCAAGCCCAAAGTTAGCAAGAACTAAATACAATACTATACAAAAAGTTTTTTCATATCATCCACACACTTACATATTACCTTGTACGTATAAGGATCTTGATATACACTATATTAAGGTAAGTCTAT
>Ga0316190_10002798_pt1 | contig 12678 bp, 9 predicted proteins | sample Eddworburrow2_MG_FD_204929 | JGI IMG/M metagenome (GOLD analysis project Ga0316190, IMG submission 204929) | Coastal sediment microbial communities from Maine, United States - Eddy worm burrow 2 | ecosystem: Environmental > Aquatic > Marine > Coastal > Sediment | place: USA: Maine | collected... | reverse complement strand
TATTCTGGCCTTTATTCTTTCTGCAATTATAGACAACCTAACAGCTACTATCGTTCTGGTAACCATATTGCAAAAAGTTATCAAAGACCGTGAGGTAAGGCTTTGGTTTGCGGGGATGATTATAATAGCTGCGAATGCAGGAGGGGCATGGTCTCCTATTGGCGATGTTACGACAACAATGTTATGGATTGGCAATAAGGTGTCTGCACTACAACTTATTGAACATGTGCTGGTGCCGTCCATAGTTTGTATGGTTGTACCCGTTCTATTTGCTTTGAGGTACAAGGTATTTAAAGGAAATATTGATGCAGAATTGGAAGAAGAAAAAGCAAAATCCCCTTTTGGAGCTACTATGTTATATCTGGGGTTAGGTTCTATTGTATTTGTTCCTTTTTTTAAGACCATTACTCATTTACCACCTTATGTGGGGATGATGCTTTCACTGGCTGTTGTAGCTGCGTTTGCAGAAATATATACGAGCGCAAAGTTCAGTATTTCCAGTGTGGATGGAGCCGAGAGTCAGGAAGGAGCTCACCATAGCGCTGTGCATTCTTCCTTGTCAAAAATAGAACTTCCAAGTATACTTTTTTTCCTTGGGATACTTTTGGCGGTAGCCGCTCTGGAATCTTTAGGGATGCTATTTCATTTTGCAGGTGCACTAGATACTGCCATGCCCTTTCTTGGAACTGAAGCGGCAGACGGAACGGTTTCAGATTTAGTAATACTGATACTGGGTATTGGTTCCGCCGTCATAGACAACGTACCTTTGGTTGCTGCAAGTATGGGGATGTTTTCAATACCATTAGATGATTCTGTCTGGCATTTTATTGCCTATTCTGCAGGAACAGGTGGTAGTATGTTAATTATAGGATCTGCAGCGGGTGTTGTAGCCATGGGTATGGAAAAAATTGATTTTTTCTGGTATTTCAAAAAAATTGCATGGCTGGCATTCCTTGGTTTTATTGGGGGCGCGGTCGCATTTGTGCTAATGCGAAATTTAGTGTTAAACGCATAATTTAATCGATATTAAACCGTTATAAGGGCAACTTTTAATAGGGAAAAATATGGTATTGTTACAGGATCTTGTTGATGAAACACAAGTTGGGGAACTTGTTTCAGAAGAAAAAACGCTTTCAGTGATTGATCTCATCTTTAATGGGGGAGCCGGGAGTATTATAATTATTTCAGTTTTATTTGTGATGCTGGCGGTTGGATTATATATTTATTTTGAACGTTTACTAGCTATAAAAGCGGCCTCACAAATAGATAAGAATTTCATGAATCAAATTCGCGATCATGTTATGAGCGGTAAACTGGAAGCGGCCAAAATATTATGTGCCCAAACAGATTCACCCGTGGCGAGGTTAACAGAAAAAGGAATATCCAGAATTGGCAAGCCCCTTGATGATATCAATACAGCCATTGAGAATGCGGGAACCCTGGAGGTTTACAAACTGGAGAAAAATGTAAATGTCCTTGCTACCATTGCAGGTGCAGGACCCATGATTGGGTTTTTAGGAACCGTTATTGGTATGATTTTAGCATTCCATCAAATGGCCAGCAGTGGGGGTCAGGCAGAAATGGGTGCTTTGGCATCAGGAATATACACAGCCATGACTACTACAGTTGCTGGCTTAATTGTTGGTATTGTGGCTTACATGGGCTACAACCATATTGTAAATCGTACGGATAAAGTAGTGCATAAAATGGAGGCAAATGCTGTGGAATTTCTCGATTTACTCAACGAACCTGTTTAAGACAGTCTTATGAAATTTAAAGGAAGAAATAAGATCAGTCCGGAATTTAGCATGTCCTCAATGACGGATATTGTATTCCTGCTACTGATTTTCTTTATGTTAACAGCTAATTCACCTAATGCGCTTGATCTGCTTTTGCCCAAGGCGAAGGGAAAATCAACGAATACCCAAAATGTATCCGTCACGATTAATAAAAATCTGGAATATTTTGTGAACAGTGAGAGAATAAACGGAGAATATATAGAAATTGAACTAAAAAAAGCACTTGAGGGTCAGGAAAAGCCCACTATTATTCTAAGGGCAGAAGAAAGCGTTGCCATTAAAGAAGCGGTTAACGTGATGGATATTGCCAATAGGAATAGTTACAAGGTGATCCTGGCTGTGCGGCCCAATTAATGTCGTTTTTAGACACGAGACACAAGAAAAAATCATTTACGCTTACAACCATTTTGTTAAGCGTGCTCCTCCTTTTACTTTTTTATATTGGTCTTACTTATATGGATCCACCCATTGAGAACGGAATCACCGTAAATTTTGGGACGATGGAATTTGGTATGGGAGAAAAGCAACCCGTTAAGAAAATAAAATCCCAGCCTGCAGAACCCGTGAAAGAGATAGTAGAGAAGGAGGTTGTTGAAGAAGAACCTGCTGCTCAACCGGAAGATGTAGCCGAGGAGGATGTTACGGAAAAAGCTACGGAGAAAGTACTTACACAGGAAGACGAAGAATCTATAAAAATTAAACAACAGGCGGCTGCCAAGCGCGAGGCCGAAGAAGCGGCAAGAAAAGCCCAGGCCAAAGCTGAACAATTGGCCAGGGAACAAAAGGCAGCGGAGGAAAAAGCGCAACAGGAAAAAGAAGCCAAAAAGAAAAAGCTGGATGAACTTATGGGTGGCCTTAATGAATCTGATGGCGAGGTTCAGGGTAGCGAGGGTGATGATAACAGAGCAGGGGATAAAGGACAACCCGATGGGGATCCATATGGCACAAGTTATTATGGCAGCCCCGGTTCGGGAAGCGGGACAGGTGGATATGGACTTAATGGACGTTCCTTAGTGAGTAAGGGAAAGGTTCAACAGGAATGTAATGAAGAAGGACGAGTAGTTGTTAAAATCACCGTAGATAGAAACGGTAAGGTGGTGAGTGCCACTCCGGGAGTAAAGGGTACTACCAATAGTCATCCTTGCTTATTGGAACCAGCGCAAAAAACGGCATTGCTGCACAAATGGAACCTGGATTCCAAAGCACCCAGCCAACAGATAGGGTTTGTCGTGGTCAATTTTAAATTGGGGGAATAATAAATGACCTACAAGGAGACCCTGGATTGGATGTTCGCTCAACTTCCAATGTACCAGCAAAAGGGGCCAAAAGCCTATAATGGTAAATTAGACAATAGCCTCTCTTTGGCTACACATCTTAAAAACCCACATCTAAATTTTAAAAGCATTCATGTAGCGGGGACAAATGGCAAGGGCTCCAGCAGCCATATGCTGGCATCTGTCTTGCAGGAAGCAGGGTATAAAGTTGGTTTGTACACCTCTCCCCATATGAAGGATTTCAGGGAGCGGATTAAGATTAATGGAAAACCTATTAGTCAAAAGAGTGTCATAGAATTTATAGAAAAGAATAAGGCATTTCTGGAAAAGAATAAACTTTCTTTTTTTGAAATGAGCGTGGGGATGGCATTTGATTATTTTTCTAAGAAAAAGGTATCCATTGCGATTATAGAAGTAGGTTTGGGTGGACGTTTGGATTCTACTAATATTATAAAGCCTGAAGTTTCTTTGATTACCAACATTGGTTTAGACCATACAGACATACTGGGTGATACACTGGCAAAGATAACAAGGGAAAAGGCGGGCATAATAAAGCCTGGTATTCCCGTTGTGATTAGTGAATGTCAGGATGAGATTGCCCCTGTTTTTGAAGAAATTGCGAAGGAGAGAAATTCAGATATAGTCTTTGCTGAAAAGGAAGATCTTAAGCTGTATAAAACGTCACTTTTAGGCAGCTATCAAAACAAGAATATGAAAGGGGTGTTGGCCGCCATTAAACGGCTTAAAGGGTTTGCTATTAGTGAGGAGCATATTAAAAGCGGACTTATGAAAGTGGTGGAGAATACCGGGCTTCTGGGAAGGTGGCAGGTACTTCAGGAAAACCCAAAAGTTGTGTGTGATACGGCCCACAACAGTGAAGGCCTTACTCTGGTGCTGGAACAGGTAAAACGGCAGGAATTTAAAACGTTACATATTGTTCTCGGTTTTGTAAAAGAGAAAAACCTGGATGTGATATTGCCATTATTCCCGAAAGATGCCATCTATTATTTTGCCAGACCCGATATTCCGAGAGGTTTGGATGTGGAAATTCTAGAGAAGAAAGCTACTGAAGCCGGTTTAAAAGGGTCAATCTATGATTCCATACCGAATGCTTATAAAGCTGCACTAAACAAGTCGGCTAAAGATGATTTTATCTATATAGGGGGCAGTACATTTACGGTTGCAGAGGTGCTGTGATTTTTTCTTATTTTTTGTTTTGGGTAACAAAAAACTATACTATATTTGCATCCCCTTAGGGGCTCTTAGCTCAGTTGGTTCAGAGCACCTGCCTTACAAGCAGGGGGTCACTGGTTCGAATCCAGTAGGGCCCACATCAAGCAGATAACCTGCGCCAAACGGCGCAGGTTTTTTTATTCCCGACATAAAGCCAAACTCGCTTGAGCTTTTGTTAGGGAATAAAAAAAAGCAGGCTTTTAAAGCCTGCAAGTCATCTATTTGCAGGAGCGGATTCCCAAGGGATATGCAATCCAGTAGAATTGAGGAATAAAAAAAAGCAGGCTTTTAAAGCCTGCAAGTTATCTATTTGCAGGAGTGGTAATGATCTGGATCACAGCGCAGCTGTAATCCATCAAATTCCAAGGGACAAACTACAAAAGACAAGTTTATAAGGAGTAAAAAACAGATGCGGCGCGTATGCGCCTTATGATTTTCTACCATGCCTACGGCCTTCGTCCGCCAAAATGGCTACATGAAGTCGAGGCAGGCAGGTTTGCAGGAGTGGTAATGATCTGGATCACAGCGCAGCTGTAATCCATCAAATTCCAAGGGACAAACTACAAAAGACAAGTTTAGAAGGAAAAAAAAGCAGATGCTGCTGCTCGTTTAGTTTCATCTTTTCTATAGAAATAAATTGTCTGAAAAGATATTTTACTTTTGTTATATCCTTGCCATTTGAAGGAAATGCAGACAATCTTACATGATCAGTTTTCGGATGGGCATTTATTATTTTATTCTTCCAGAGCAGCATTTGCAGCAGCATTCATTTCTTCTTCAGACAACCAACCGCCACCTAATGCCTTATATAGATTTACATAGGCGTTGAACAACTTCTGTGTGGTTTCCGATAAACTAAGTTGGGCTTCGAATGCCTGCCGCTGACTTTCTATCAATTCAAGGAAACTTGTAACCCCTTTATCGTATCGTTCACCCGAAAGATATTGTGCATTTTGGGCCGCAGCAACATGGTCTCTCCTTGCCTGCAATTCTTCCTTCAGGGTACTTATTTCAACCAGGGCATCTTCTACTTCCTGAAAGGCTGTAATTACGGTGCGTTCGTATTCATATACGACCTGTTCGGTTATCTTTCTTTCAATTTCCACCCGTCGTTTATTTTTACCAAATTCAAATAAGGGTCCGAGAAGGCTTCCGCCAATTGCCCATGCTGCCGGATTAGCTGTTAAATTGGAAATGTCACCACTAGCAACACCCAAAATCCCGGTCAGGCTTATAGACGGAAATCGTTGCGCAACGGCTACACCAATCCTTGCCGTTTGAGCATGTACGAAAGCCTCAGCCTGCAGTATATCCGGTCTGCGCTCCATCAGTAAGGAAGGTAGGCCTACAGGAATGTCCGGGGGTAAATGTTGTTCGTCTAAATCTGCTCCGGTAGTAATCGGGCCCGGGCTCCTGCCTAACAATATGCCCAAAGCATTTTCTGTTTGCGCCACTGCCCTCTGGAAAATAGGCACGGCTGCTGCTGCAATAGCCCGTTGAATCTGAGCCTGATTCAAATCAATTTCCGGCACAATACCACTATCGTATCTAGCTTGAATAATATTCAGGGATTTTTGCCGTAACTCTAGTGTTTTTCTGGATATATACTCCCGCCACTTAAAATCCAGTAACTGATAATAGGTTCCGGCAATAGATGCTATCAATCCTATTTGTACCGTGCGCTGACCAAATTCGGAAGCGACTAATTCTGCTTTGGACGCTTCGTTTGCGCGCCTGAATTTTCCCCAAAAATCCAATTCCCAGCTAAGGGTCCCAAAACCGGTAAATATGTTTTCTGCAGAAAAATCCGGAGTAGGAGCCCCGCCAACGATATTCCCTCTAAACGCTTCAGCAGAATAGCCAATCTTGGGCCAGAGATCTGCTCTCGTAAAACCGAGTTGTGCCATAGACTGTTCTATCCTTGAAGAGGCGATAAGCGCATCTTTGTTTTCCTTCAAACCAATGCCGATTAATTCGTTTAAAACAGGATCATCAAACAGTTCCCACCAACTTATGTTGAGCACAGAATCTGTCATGGCCAATTGAATGCTGTCATAACGGTAGACAGCTGTGGAATCTATTTCAGTACGTTGTGTTTTAAAACTGGGGCCTACCTTACATGCTTCAAATAAAAAGACGGGACTCAAAGCAATAAGTATAAAGAAAATCCTGATTTTCATTTCTTTTATCTTTTTCATCTTAGTCCGTAGTTACAGTTGAGGTTGTCATTTCTTTATCTCGCTTTTTCTCATATCCGGCAATCTTTCCAATAAGGACAAACAACATAGGGTAAAAGAACACCCCCAGGACAGTTGCCATGGACATTCCTCCAAGTAAAGCCATTCCCATAACTTTCCTCGATTCTGCTCCCGTACCCGATGCTATTACCAATGGGAATACCCCGAGTATAAATGAGAAAGCTGTCATAAGAATAGGCCGGAATCGGGATTTTGCCGCTTTAATTGCCGCATCAAAGAGGCTCAAACCAGCTTTAAATTCTTCATTGGCAAATTCTACAATCAGAATTGCATTTTTGGCGGCCATACCTATGAGCATCACAAATGAAACCTGGGCAAAGATGTTATTTTCAAAAGTTGGGCTAAATATCCTGGCAACCCAGAGGAAAATAAGTGCTCCAAAAATAGCAAATGGTGTGCCCAAAAGGATTGAAAGAGGCAGGGACCAGCTTTCATACTGCGCAGAAAGGATCAGGAATACGAATACCAAAGAGAAGGTAAGAATAATGCCTAAAGAACCTGATGCTTTCTTTTCCTGAAATGACATAGCATTCCAGCTGTAACTCATATCTGAAGGCAATACCTCGGCGGCAACTTCTTCCAAAGCGTTCATAGCCTGCACAGAACTATATCCAGGGGTAGGTCCTCCTGTTACCTCAACAGATCGGTATAAATTAAATCTATTTGTATAATCCGGCCCTGAAATAGGCTTTACGGTTGCAATGGTGGCCAATGGCACCATATTTCCCTTATTATTTTTTACAAAGAAATTATTGATTTGTCTTTCATCAACCCGATATTGAGGTTCTGCCTGGATATAGGTTTTGTATAGGCGTCCAAACCTTGTGAAATCGTTTACATAAGCGCCGCCCATAAATGCGCCAACAGTGGTGTATAAATCCTTTAAAGAAACACCAAGTTTAAGCGCTTTTTCTTTATCGATTTCCATGAATCGTTGTGGTACATTGGCCTGGAAAGTAGTGAATGCACTTCCAATTTCAGGTCGTGAATTTGCCGCTTGAATAAATTTCATAGTATTTTCCGCCAGGTAAGCGGGTGTATTTCCAGCCCGATCCTGTATCATAATACTAAAACCTGAGCCGTTCCCCAAACCTGGAATAGCGGGTGGGCCAAAAGAAATTGCCTGGGCACCTTTTATTTTTTCCGAGAGCTTTTGGTTGATTTCAATTATCATATCTTTGGCAGTACGGTCTCTTTCCCCCCAATCAACTAAAGAAACAAACATGGACCCGGTATTCGGAATCATCGATCCGCTTAACATGCTATATCCCGTAGCATTCAATACATATTTGACTTCAGGGTATTCCAGAAGGATCTCTTCAATTTGACTTGAAATAACTACAGTTCTTTGTAATGAAGCTGCATTTGGTAATTGAATGTTCACAAAGAAGTAACCCATGTCTTCTTCCGGAATAAATCCTCCGGGCACCAATTTGCCAAATATGCCAGCGCCTATAGTTAATATAACAATGAATACCACACCTCTTTTAAGTTTTCTGGACACCACATTGGTAAGACTCATGTAGGCATCTGTGGACTTGTCCATTCCTTTATTGAATTTAGCAAAGAACCAACCCAACGCCCCTTTGTACGGAACCGGTTTTTTCAGGAGGATGGAGCAAAGCGCGGGACTAAGAGTAAGGGCATTTACGGAAGAAACTAGTACCGATACGACAATGGTAATGGCAAATTGCTGGTACAAAATACCTGTAATACCTGCCATTCCTGCCACCGGGATAAACACGGCAACCAATACAAGGGTTGTGGCAATCACCGGGGCGGTAACTTTCTTCATCGCATCAATAGTTGCCTGGCGTGCACTCATTCCTTTATCTATATTCACCTGAACAGCTTCAACTACTACAATAGCGTCATCTACTACAATCCCGATAGCAAGTACAAGCCCCAGAAGTGAAAGCACGTTAATAGTGAAACCAAGCATGGGAAAAAACATAAAGGTTCCAATCAGGGAAACCGGAATTGCGAGGGTAGGAATGAGAGTAGCTCTCCAGTCCTGGATAAAAACAAAAACAACTAATATGACCAGCACGAGGGCTATAATTAGTGTGATGACAATATCTCTTATTCCTGCTGTAATAGGTAAGGTAGTGTCAAGCCCAACTTCATATTTTAGACTTTCAGGAAAGTCTTTTGCAAGCTGGTCCATTTCTGTAATTATGTTTTGGGCAAGTTCAACTGCATTTGATCCCGGAGCCTGATATAAGGCAATGAGAGCGCAGGTTTGCTGGTTAAAACGAGGAACCATATTGTACGTTTCCACGCCCAGGTTTACAGTGGCAATATCTCCGATTTTTACCTGTGAACCATCAGGCTGGGTCCTTACAACTATTTCTTCAAATGCTTTAGCCGAGTTAAATCGTTCAGGCAAACGAACGGTATAAGTAAATTCCGTACCCGGTGGTGCAGGCTCATCGCCAAACTTACCTCCCGGAACCACAACGTTCTGTTCATTGATTGCTGCTAGCATCTCAGGTACAGTAATACCCATTTTCGACAGCTTATCGGGTTTCACCCAAATTCTCATGGAGTAGTCTGCAGCGCCCAGCACATCAACTCTTCCAATTCCTTTTACACGTGCCAGCTGGTCTTTTATATTAATTAGCGCATAGTTGCCCAAAAAATCCTGATCATATCTTCCATCGGATGTCAAGGCTATAGCCATCATTATATTCGGCAACGATTTTTTCGTGGTAACACCATATTTTGTGACATCCTGCGGTAGTTTTGCCGAGGCGGCTGAAACCCTGTTTTGAGAGAGAACTGTATTCATGTCCGGATCGGTACCTACGTCAAATGATATTTGAATGACCATACTGCCATCATTTGCATTGCTCGATTTCATGTAAAGCATATTGTCCACACCGTTGATCTCCTGCTCCAATGGCGTGGCAACAGATTCTTCTACCGTGATAGCATTGGCTCCGGTGTAATTTGCTCTCACCTCCACAATTGGCGGTGTTAAACTTGGGTATTGTTCTATTGGAAGATCAATTAATGAGACCGCTCCAACAATAACGATCACAATAGCTATTACCATAGCTACAATAGGTCTGCGAACAAAGAAGTTACCTGAGTTTTCAGTCATAGTTTAATTAATTTTCAGTAGATTGACTTTTAAACTCTGTAAGTATTGGTTTAATTTCCATGCCAGTCGAAACTTTTTGTAAACCATCAATTACGACTTGTTCATTTTCTTTTAATCCTTCGGTGATCAGCCATAGGTCGTCAATCCTTCCACCAGTTTGGACCGGTCTTGATTTTACAATATTGTCTTCGCCTACAACATATACAGAATATTGACCCTGCAGTTCTGTAACGCATTTTTGAGGCACAAGAATTGCACCTTTGGCTACTTCAAACTCTACACGTACTTTTGCGTACATTCCCGGTCTCAGTAGTCCTTTCTGATTGTCAAATGTTGCCTGTACCAAAATCGATCCGGTATTTACATCAATTGCTCTGCCCAGGAATTCAACACTTCCTTTCTCTTCATATACAGTTCCGTCCCCAAGGATCAAAGTCAGATTATTTTCATTTTTCGGGTTCTTACGATCTTTCGTTCCTTCATCCGCCACAGGTTGATTAAATTCCCGGGCTAGTATTAAATACTCTGCTTCTGTAAGAAAAAATTCAACTCGCATTTTACTAATATCTGATACAACGTTTAGAATCACAGGGTTAGGCTCGCGCCCGACAAATTCCCCGGTTCGCGCCTCCGTTTTACCTATAAGGCCATTAATTGGTGACAGGATTCTCGTATAACTCAGATTTATTTGAGTCATTCTTAAATTTGCTTTAGCGGCTTCTACTGAAGAAATCGCTGCATCCCTGCTCGCCTGCGCTGCATCCAGATCACTTTTACTTACCGCATTAATTTCAGCCAGTGGTTTATATCTGGCTAATTCATTTTCAGCATTGACCAGATATGTCTGAGCTTCTGCAACCGTACTTTCCATGGAAGCAACTGCTGCAGCGAATGGCTGTGAATCTATGGTATAAAGTAATTGCCCTTTTTTTACGGGATACCCTTCATCAAAGTGCACTCCTTCTAAAAACCCTTCAACCCTTGCCCGTATGGGAATATCCTGAAAACCATAAACCAGTCCCACAAAATCTTTTTTTAACGGGACGTCTTTTTTAATGGCTTTAATAACTTGTATCTCTTGAAGAGGCCCGGTTTCTGAGGCCTTTTCTTTACAGGATGTAAAAAACAGTAAACCTCCCAGGACTATTATTGAAATTTGAAAAAAATAGTTGATTTTCATATAATAGATGGTATAATTATACTTCAAATAAGAAGTGAGCTAAAATACATTAAAAATTCTTTTAATTAAAGGATTTTGAATTAAGTCAATGGCTGGATTTGTGCTTTTTGAATTTGAAAGAAAAAACCATAAATAAATAATTATGATTTCATAATTATTTAACTTGCATGTTCTAAGGGCAGAAATATTTCAAATTAACAATTGAATCTTAAGAAAAATGAAAAATATACTATCCATTGTCGTTTTTTTAGTCATTTTCAGTTCCTTGTATTCCCAAACCGATGGGGATAAAAACCCCATGCTTACCGATAGATTTTTAGCAAGAGCAGCTTTGTTTATACCTGCAAGAACGGTTCAGGTGGGTGCAGAGGGTAACATTCCTTCAAATAACCTGGGTGATATTGATTTTGATGAAAGCTTTGGTATAGGGGGGACTCAAAACACACTTAATTTTGATTTTATCTGGAGATTTTCCAGGAATAAATTTTGGTCAGTACGCGGACAGTATTTTAGAGTTGCCTCGGAAGGTGGGGCAGTATTAGAACAAGATATTGAATGGCAGGATTATACTTTCCAGGCAGGAAGTTCAGTCACAGCAGGTTACGGACTGTCTTTATACAGGATCTTTTTTGGGAGGGTTATAAGTACCGGACAGAAGCATGAACTGGGTGGGGGATTAGGTATTCACGGACTTAATACGTATGCTTTTATTGAAGGTGAGGCCTTTATTAATGATATTTCAACAGGATTCAGAAGAGAAAGAGTAAAAGGGTTTCTTCCCCTGCCAAATATTGGTGTATGGTACATTTGGGCTCCTACTCCTAAATGGGCATTTTCAGCCACAGTGGACTGGTTTGGTATTAAAATTGGTGACTATTCGGGAGGTTTATGGAATCTTAGTCCGGGGGTTACTTTCCAGGCCTTTAAAAATATAGGATTTAGCGCTAATTATCATTATCTAAATTATTACGCAAATGTTACACAAAATTCATGGAACGGCAGTTTTGATATGACCTTTAAGGGTCCTTCCTTTGGTGTTACAGCTAACTTCTAGGGCATTGGCATATGACCTCACTTAGCCATAAAAAAAGGTAAAATGAAAGTCCAATGGTATTCGTGAAATATTGTAAATTATAAAGATACTCTCCAACAAAAATCGCAAAAAAAAAGATTAATATGATTCTCAATTTTTGTATTTTCACTCCATAATATGAAAATAAATAAAGAAAAATGAAAACAAAAACTATTTTACTGGTCATCGGGATGATTATGATGATTAATCCTGCATTTTCTCAGTCTTTTGATGACTATCTTGAAGTCGTACGGGATGTTTTAAATACGGAAAAAAAGGTCATAGTAGCAGAAACAATGACACTTAATGAGACTGAGAGTGGTCCGTTTTGGTCTTTATACAATGAATATAATGCTGAATTATACAAAGTCCATACAGAACGCGTTAACATTATTAAAGATTTTGCGGCCCAGTATGAATCAATGACTGACGAAAAGGCGGATGCTCTGGTTAACCGTTCACTGGCTTATGAAACAAAACTACTCAAGTTAAATAAGAGCTATTACAAAAAATTTAAGAAAATCCTTCCTGCTACCAAAGCAGCCCTTTATTTTCAGGTAGAAAGTAAAATTGATGATTTAATAAGTGCTCAACTTGCCACTGAGATACCTTTGGTTAATACGAATTAGGTAAAATTACATAAGTGTTCTATTTGTTATAAGCATAAATGTATTCTGAGTTATCAGATATATGTAGATTTGGCTTATAACAAATAGTTCATTTAAAGGCGCTTGAACTGATATTTAAAATCAATTT
>Ga0316190_10002796_pt1 | contig 12680 bp, 10 predicted proteins | sample Eddworburrow2_MG_FD_204929 | JGI IMG/M metagenome (GOLD analysis project Ga0316190, IMG submission 204929) | Coastal sediment microbial communities from Maine, United States - Eddy worm burrow 2 | ecosystem: Environmental > Aquatic > Marine > Coastal > Sediment | place: USA: Maine | collected... | reverse complement strand
GAACACGTCGCTACGTGAATGGAATAGCAACTCAGTGCAAAAACTCTCACCGAATTAAATCTAAGCCGCAATTTACAGTAAATATATTCAGGTGAAGACGTCTCATTTTAGTTTTCACACACTCTGGACCCACAGCAGCCATTCGCTACCACCAGGTTTTTGCCGATTAGAGTTTTCACCTGGACGGCTCTTCAATACACTAAGTAGCCATTCAACAACTCTATAAATCAAGGTTAGAGTGCCACTAGTTTTAAAGCGCACGCTTCATGGAGGCTATCAGTTGGTTAACCTGTATCGGCTTGGTCACGTAATCAATAAACCCCGCCTTGATTCCTTCTGAGACATGCTCCGGCATAGCATGGGCACTCACGGCAATCACGGGGATATCTGCCGTTTCGGGGGCAGTATGTAGCTTCTCCAGGGCCTCGAATCCATCCATCCCTGGCAGATCAAGATCCATGAGAATCAGGTCTGGGGGCTGTTCTAGGGCGATATCAAGGCCCTGTTCCGCATCGGGAGCAGACAAGAGTTCATGGTCTGACAACTTTTTAAAAATCAATTGCATTAGATCTATACTGGCAGGATCATCTTCTATATAAAGGATCTTCCGCATACTTTGTCCGGCATTAAGCATGGTGGCAGATAATGCTGCGGCATCCTCGTCTGCTAACTCTGCTGCTATTGGCTGCGCCTGGGGCAGCTCGATCCAGAAAGTACAGCCCTGGCTGTGCTCACTCTTGACTCCAATGCGTCCATCCATAGCCTCCACTAGCTTTTTTACGACACTGAGGCCGATACCGGTGCCTTCAACTGGCTCACCTTTAAGCTCGATACGGTAAAAAGGCTCAAACACCGCAGCCTGGTTCTCTGGCTTTATACCGATGCCGGTGTCGATGATATTGATACGTACCAAGCCTTCCAATGTACTAGCAAAGGTAATGGTCACTGTGCCTCCCTCGTGATTATATTTGATGGCATTACTCAGGAGATTGACCATTATCTGTTTCAGGCGTTTGGAATCTGCATGAACCCACGGCATTTCCATGGGCAGTGCATGTATGGTTACGCCCTTTTTTAGCGCCAGATTTTTTACCAGCATCATGGCGCTACTAAATACAGCATCCAGCGGGAGATCCTCAATGGAAAATCTCATCCTTTGGGCATCTATCCTGGCGATATCCAGTATTTCGTTAATGAGATACAGTAAATGCTCACCAGATTCTGAGATATGCTTCAATCCTTCCCGCTCCTCCTCATCCATTAACTTATCATCAACACGCAACAACTGGCTGAAACCCAGGATGGCATTCAGGGGTGTGCGCAATTCATGGCTCATGCGAGATAGGAATTCTGATTTGGCTTGATTGGCACGCTCTGCCTCCTGTTTGGCAGCTATTAGGTGTTGCTCGGCCTGCCTCTGCTCGGTAATGTCGGTATGTGTCCCTATCATCCGTAGCGGTGTGTCATTGTCATCCCGCTCTGCGACCTTCACCCTGGCGCGAATCCAAACCCATTCACCCTCTTTGCGCTTGAATCGAAACGCTTCATCATATGAAGGAGCTTCTCCAGCTATGTACGCCTTAACCGCCATCTCGGTCTGTGCAAAATCCTCTGGATGCACCCTTTTTGCCCATTCATCAAAGGTGCCCGGAAACTCATTGGGTTCATAGCCGGCCATGGTGTAGTAACGAGGGCTGAAATAGACATTGTTTGTCGTAAGATCCCAGTCGAACATCCCATCGTTGGTTACCGACATGGCCAGGTCGAGTCGCTCTTCGTTTATTCGTAACGCCTCTTCCACCCGCCTACGCTCCTCAATTTCACGCTGTAAGCGGTGGTTCCAAACTATGATCACCAGAAATACTACGCTGATGGCAAGGATTAACGGTGCCAGCTTTTTTGCCAAGGCCACTAGATCAATCTGATGCTCCAGTTGGACACTCATCCAACGGCCACGGATTGCCCGCGCTTGCTCAGGTTCAATGGAGGCTAAAGCTTTTTCCAGAATCGAGACCAACTCTGGCCAGTCTTTGCGAACCCCCATACCCAGTGGAAAAGAGTAGGGGGTGGGTGCAGCCACTTTTAGATTTGTCAGGCCAAGATGATCGATAGCATGGGTGATGGCAGCTAAATTTCCAACATAGGCACCTACCTCACCCAAGGCGACCCCTTGCAACCCCTTGTCAATATTGTCGACCAAAATCAGATCCAGACCAGGATGGCTAGCCTCCAGTAGATCCTGGGTGACATAGCTGCGCACAACGGCCACCTGTTTGCCAACCAGATCATCCAGACCCGCTACGAAGGCCCCGTCAGCCCGTGTAATAATGACCATAGGGAAATCGAGATAGGGGGCCGTGAAGCTCAAGTACTCTTCGCGCTGGTCACTCTTCATAACAGCAGGCAATACATCCAGGCGGCCCTGTTTAGCGTACTCAATCACCTTCGCCCAGCTCAAGCCTTCCTTGGTTCGTAACTCTACGCCGAGTCGATCGGAAAGGAGACGAATATAGTCTGAGGCCATACCGCTGTATTGGCCTTCCGTATCACGGTACTCAAACGGCGCCCATTCGGGGTCAATACCTAAGTGGATCACCGGGTGATGCTCCAGCCAGGTCTGTTCAGCGTGGGTTAATTCCAGTTCGGAGGCAATAACTGGTGCAACACAGCAGGATAGCAGGGCAGTTAGAATCAGCTGTCGGAATGTCGTGAAAAAGACAAGGCAGTGAGTTTGGATAGAGAAGGAGTTGGGAGATAGACGTTGATACATCATTTCACTCTGACTCTGTTTTTTAGGTGCATACTACTATAAACAGTAGGGTTAATACCCCGCCAAGTCAAGGTGGTGCTCCGAGAGATTACACGGCAGATTCTGCAAAAATTGAGAGCTTTCCTACCAGTCCGTCCACTGCCTGTTCAATTCATGTCATACATTCTTGCTACACTGCTATGCAAATCAGCCCTCCTGCCTATTTGTCATATTCCGGAATTGCCCCAGCTTTGTGATATTCCAGATAGCAGTTTTATGAAATACGAGAGGGAGAAATTTACGTAATAATTAAAGGGTGCAGCACTGGATTTATATATTGTGTAAGCATCTATTTTATAGTTAGCAGTATCGATTCGGTTCAAAGTTTATGAATGCCTGCTTACACTGGACACCGCTATTCCCTGACGCTGGTTTGTTACCGCAAATCTGTAATTTGACCTGAATTGGCTCTTCAGGGCGTGAAGCAGTCGTTTAGATGCCGGCGGTGTTTGGCAGTTACTGACCAGCAAGCGGTCACTAACTTAAAATAGAAGGTTCTACGCTTAGTTCATTGTGAGTGGGTAGACGCTACTGTTTCATGAACAATCCGCGGTTTGCGATATACTCTGGAAATGCAATTAGGAAAAAGAATAGTAGCAAATAGCCCCTTCTTTGTTGGATTCCTTCTTATGCAGATTTCCTTGTTTGGATACTCTTCCGTTACAAATGCAGATGATTTGATTCAACAGCAGCGTAGTACAGAAAGTCCGCAATGGAATGGGGAAAGCTTCCAAAACCCTGAACTGGTTCCAGATGTTGAAGAGGGAGAAAGCCTGAAGACCTTCTGGGATTATTTCTTCAATAAACCAGAAGAGTCTATAGCTAGCCCCCCACTGCCTTCGGAGCCATTTGATATTTCTCAGTGGGATGGGCAGCGAGGCTTACAATTCGCTTGGCTAGGACACGCAACCTTCCTCATCAAAATGGATGACAAAGTGATCCTGACAGATCCCATGTTCTCTCACCGGGCAGGCCCCTTTGGATGGTTGAGTCCTAAACGATACTCTAAAACGATTGGTTCAACGGACAAGCTGCCTGTGCTCGACGTGGTATTAATTACTCATAATCATCCTGACCATCTGGACAAGGATTCTATTAAGGCACTAATTTCCAAGACCAAGCACTTCATTGCACCTCTGGCAGTGGGGGAGCTATTGGAAGAGTGGGGTGTATCGCAAAAAAAGATAACCGAACTTGATTGGTGGCAAACCAAATCTATTGATGGTTTAAGGATTACCGCAACGCCGGCCAAACACACTTCCGAGCGAGGAATGTTAGATAAGAACAAAACACTTTGGGCCTCCTATGGTATTCAAGCGCAGAAACATAACATATACCTTAGCGGAGACTCGGGTTGGCATAAGGAGCTCTACGAGATAGGTAACCGACTGGGGCCTTTCAATGTGACCTTCTTTGATATCGGGGCCTACGGTGAACAGAAAGGTTGGAAGGAAGTTCATTACACTCCTGAACAGGCGGTCAAGGCACATCAGGCCGTCAAGGGTAAACTGATGGTGCCAAGCGGCTGGGGCACCTTTGATTTAGCATTGTTCCCTTGGCACGAACCGATCGACCGGTTTTTGGTTGCAGCTAATCAAGTTGGCGTTGATTATCTTACCCCTAAGATTGGAGAGGTGGTCAATCTTGGGCAGGTAAATGGCAGTGAGGCATGGTGGAAACCATTTATCAATAAGAGCCACTGAACTTCAGGTTCATACACAAAGCAGACATTTTGCTACTGATGGCATTCGGCAGGTACCGACACTCTAGAGACATTTAGGGCTACCGTATATAGGCTCATTGCTCCCAGCTCCATCATCGGCCACCAACGCAGCGAGATTAACTGAGACGGCCAAAATCAGGGCCGTAATGAGTCCCCTTCCGACTCGTGTCCACATAGGGCTCACCTGAGATAAATGCTCGGGGTAATACTGGAGAGCGTTAAACCTCTACAGGAAAGGAATAAGGGGGGGTCGTTAGACGAAAATAGCCCTGTTTCGGCCCTCTCCCCCCTACTCTATAGTCAGCACCCGAATGTAGTCGGTTCCGCCGCTAATCTGATGCTGGCCTGCGGTGATTAGAACCACATCCCCCGACCCTAGATATCCCAACTCTTTAGCCCGTTCGATACCACGATGCACCTTCGCCTCATCGGTAAGCTCCCCCTGGTGCAGCAGGGGACGCACCCCCCAATTCAAAGCGAGCCTGCGGGCCTCCGTGGCAGAAATGGTAACGGCCAATATTGGACAGCTAGGACGGAGTTTGGAGATTTGGCGAGCGGTAAAACCGGTATCGGTCAGACAGAAGATGGCAGCAGCCCGAAGATGGCTGGCCATGGTGATTGCCGCCTGACACACCGCTTCGGTAATCTTGTTGGAGGGGTTAGGGGTGATCTTCTGCAGCAGACCATACTCAGCCAGGGAGGCCTCAGCCCTCTCCGCCAGCTTAGCCATGGTGCGCACCGCCTCAACGGGATATCGACCCATGGCGGTCTCGCCGGAGAGCATAACCGCTGAGGTGCCGTCGAGTATGGCGTTAGCTACGTCCGACGCCTCGGCTCGGCTCGGTTTTGGATTATTCTCCATCGAGGCGAGCATCTGTGTGGCGGTGATGACCGGTTTACCGGCGCTCACCGTGTCGCGAATCAGGCTTTTCTGCATGGCAGGCACATCGGCCAGAGGAAGCTCCACCCCCAGATCACCACGGGCCACCATGATGCCGTCGGCGGCTTCGATGATTTCCGCCTGGTTGTGCACTCCTGCCCTATTCTCGATCTTGGCGATAATGGCCGTTTCAACCCCTTTCTCGGTCAACACTTCACGCAGGCGATGGATGTCATCGGCGGTCTGAATAAAGGAGGCAGCAATGTATTCGATACCGTTTTCGGCGACAAAGGTCATCTCCCGATCCACAACCTCACGGGTCTCAGGGCTTACTGCACTGAGTGAGAGCTGGGTCTCTGGAAGATTGACACCTTTATTTGCGCGCAGAGTGCCACCGTTGATGACCCTGGTCTGTATGGTTGTTCCCTGAACGGCAGTTACCTCCAGTTCGATCGCACCATCATCGAGCAGAATAGGGCTCTTTACCTCCACCTCCGTATATAGCTTACGGTAGGTGACTGAGACCCCATCAACATTTCCAGCCTGTTCATCACCATAGAGATCGAAGCGACGGTTTGGCTTTAGATCAACAGTGTCCTCTTCCAACTTGCCAGTGCGAATCTCAATACCTCGGGTGTCGCCCATAATGGCAACATGCTGACCGCACTCCTTAGCAGCTTGACGGATCCGTTTGACCCGATCCACTTGATCCGGCCCAGACCCAAACGAGAGATTGAGCCGTGCCACGCTCATCCCCTCGTGGATCATCTCCTTGAGGATCTCCACGTTGTCACAGGCGGGGCCGATGGTGGCGATGACTTTGGTCTTACGATGGGAGGATGGGTGGAACATTTTTTATACCGGTAGGGTTAGGAATTTAGGGATAGGAATTTGCTTTCAGCAGATACGGTGCTTTGCACCATCAGTACGCCCAAGATTCCAGCCGCAGCCTATTTAACATAACCAAGAATTGTACGCAATTGAGAACGGGGCTTAGGCTCCCGTTTTTGCGTTAGCCAAGGACAACAAAAATGGCAGCTAACGCTGGATCTCAGCCCATTGGAGATTCAACCTGAATTGGCTCTTCACTACACAGAATTGTTGGAGCAGACTCCAAAACCAAATTGCTACTAGACTATAAGATAGCAAGAGCATCAAAACGGCCATAGACTCCAACTACTATCCAGTTCACTCTCACATTGGCTAATTTGCTTCCGGTATCTCATTGCACGCCATTCAACTTTACGCGCCACCGCTGTCAGCCATTTTTTATTGTTATAGGTTTTACGTTTATAACCACCGTGGCCTTCATGATAGGCCAAATACTGGTTATAGGTATCCCATTTTGATATCCCAAGGGTCTTATGGGTGTAATTTCCATACCATCCGATGAAATCAGTAACAGCCTCAAAATCATCCCGATCTGCACCGCTATTTCCAGTTTTGTCCATATACCAGTCCCAAGTGGAATCCTTTACCTGAGCATAGCCATAGGCGGATGATTTTCGCCCCCAAGGGATAAAACCTAGTAAGGCATCCTTAGGTGCCTTGGCTTGAGCTTGGAAACGCGACTCCTGCCAGATAATGGCTAACTGCACATGGACTGGGACCCCCCATTTATCCTGAGCATCTTTGGCATAGATATACCAGTCATCTTTTTCTCTAAAAATCGAGCACCCATCATTAAGGTTATGGGGCGGTGCCGTGGAACATGCCACCAGCAACATACTCATACTTAGTAGGATTAAACGCAGGTAGCTCATGAATGAAGTTAACCGTTGGGTCGTCAGGTTTTTTAGCCTATACCGACAGTATCAGACGCATTCAAGTCATAAAAGAATGAATTGACCAGAATATACAGTAAGCCATCTTGTAGTCCCTTAATTTTGGCAAATTAGAGCGTGTATATAGCTCGTAGGTTGGGGTTAGCGTTCTTTGTAAATCCCAACGTGCCAGCATAACAATTTACCTTTAACATATTTAACCCACCACTAATAATTTATTCTATATTGAACATTATTAAATATTTTTTATTCACCTTGATCATGTTGGGCTTCGTACCTCAGCCTAATCTGCAAAATTAAAAGAGTTAACCTCAAAAATACCAAGCTGAATGGAGCCATTTTCCTTAAAGGCTTCAATCTGAAGGAAGATCAATGACCACACCAGGAAATCTCTCATGCCTCAATTCAACAGTTTCCCCAAAGATACTATTCCTTTTCTAATAAACCTGGCAGAAAACAATAACCGGGAGTGGTTCAACGAAAACAAACCTCAATACGAATCAGCAGTACGGGAACCTGCCCTGGCCTTTATTGAAGCCATGGGGCCAGAGCTTGAAAAGATCTCTCCCCATTTCCGTGCTATTCCAAAAAAGGTAGGTGGCTCTCTGATGCGGGTCTATCGGGATGTCCGCTTTAGTAATGACAAACGCCCCTATAAAACCAACATTGGCATCCAGTTTCGTCATGAGTTGGGTAAGGATGTGCATGCCCCTGGTTTCTATCTGCATATTGAGGCGGGTAACTGTTTTATTGGAGCAGGTATCTGGCGACCAGAGAGCAAGGCGCTCACCAAACTCAGGGATTTTATTGTCGATAATCCCACTTCATGGAAAAAGGCAATAAATCACAAGCCCTTTCAATCCCACTATCAATTGGAGGGGGATAGCCTCAAAAGAGCACCCCGTGGATTCCCAGTTAATCACCCACTGATTGAAGATCTCAAACGCAAAGACTTTATCGCCTGCGCCAATTTTGATGATGCTGAGATTGGTAAAAAAGGTTTCTGCAAATATGTGGCAAAACGCTTTGCCCAGGCTGATCCTTTTATCTCTTATCTTTGCACGGCTTTAGAGGTGCAATATTGAAAAAGGTCTATACACATGAAAGCTTGATGTTTGTTCATAATGCTAAACACTTTGTTGAAGAGGCAGGCATAAACTGCATCATGAAAAATGAGTATGCCTCTGGTGGAGCGGGTGACCTGTCACCTTTTGATACCTGGCCTGAGTTATGGGTGGTTGATGACAGCGATTACGAACAGGCTGTAGCGCTATTGCAAAAGGTGTTTGAAAAAGAGCAACAGACTACTGAGTGGCAATGCCCCCAGTGCGGTGAAACAAATGGACCTGCATTTGAGTTTTGCTGGAAGTGTGGAAGCGAGATATTGGAGGATCTATCTGAGGAGGGCAAGTAGCCACCCTCCTCAGCTCTTTTCTGCTAATCAGCTATCAAATGGATGGCGCAGTATCATGGTCTCATCCCGGTCTGGGCCGGTAGAGATAATATCGATGGGAACGCCACAGATCTCTTCAATCTTCTTCAGGTAGTTCTGGGCATTCTGTGGCAGCGCATCAAAACTCTTGGCTTCAACTGTAGACTCAGACCAACCAGGCATCTCAATATAGACGGGTTCACAGCGGGCAAAACGTTCTGCTCCAATTGGCGGAGTATCAATCTCTTTACCATCAAACTTGTAGGCCACACAGAGGCGCAGTGTTTCAAGCCCATCCAACACATCTAGTTTGGTGATGCAAAGGCCGGTCACACTATTAATCTGGAATGTACGGCGTAATGCCACGGTATCCAACCAACCACAACGACGACGGCGGCCTGTAGTGGCACCAAACTCGTGCCCTTTTTTACCCAAGTATTCACCATCTTCATCAAAAAGCTCAGTTGGGAAAGGACCTGAACCAACGCGGGTAGTATAGGCTTTAACAATACCTAGAATATAATTTAGATCACAGGGGCCAAGACCACTGCCGCTTGCAGCTCCACCCGCTGTAGTGGTTGATGAGGTCACATAGGGGTAGGTGCCGTGATCGATATCCAACATCGAACCCTGTGCGCCTTCCAGCAACATATTGCCACCATTTGCACCCGCCTGATGCATAGCTTCGGGAACATCCACGATCATAGGTGCAATCTGTTCGGCTTGAGCCAGCGCTTCATCCAGAGTTTGTTGAAAATCGACTTTGCCCACCTTGTAGTAGTGCTCAAGCGCAAAGTTGTGATACTCCAGCACCTCATGCAGACGGGTTTCAAAATGGGCAGGATCAAGCAGCTCACCCAGACGAATACCACGCCGGGATACCTTGTCCTCATAGGCTGGGCCAATACCGCGCCCTGTGGTACCAATGGCTTTATTGCCACGTGCGATTTCACGCGCCTGATCCAATGCTATGTGATATGGCAGAATGAGAGGGCAACCTTCGCTGATGCCCAGACGCTCTCTGGCAGGTACACCACGCCCTTCCAGCATTTCAAGCTCTTCCAGCAGAGCCGCTGGAGAGAGCACCACGCCATTGCCAATGTAGCAACGAACACCTTCTCGCAGGATACCGGAAGGGATCAAGTGCAGAACAGTTTTCTCTCCCTCGATAACCAGGGTATGGCCTGCATTGTGACCACCCTGAAATCGCACAACACCTGCTGCGCGATCTGTTAGCAGATCTACAACCTTACCCTTACCTTCGTCACCCCATTGGGTACCTACGACAACGACATTTTTGCCCATGTTGATTCTCTGTTTAATGTTTTAAATACTGGATACGACCCAGGTGTTACCTTGCTGCTTGAGGATTTTATTACAACCCATCTCAGCAGCACCACCTGTTTGTCCAGGCAATGCACAAACTACACTCTTGCCCTGAACTCTTAAATTTTCAATCTCTTTTAGCAGTGTGGGATCATTAGACCAGGGAGCATAAATGCGCTCCTCTTCATCTGCCTGTTGCGTGGCCCATCCACCCAATTGCAGCAACGCCTTTAGGTCAGCGCTAAATCCGGTGGCTGGACGTGAACGGCCAAACATCTTGCCGATGGCATCATAGCGCCCGCCCCGGGCTATCTCCTGACCGCGCCCTGGAACAAAGGCGGCAAAAACCACACCGGTTTGATAGTGATAACAACGCAGCTCACCCAGATCAAAATGCAGAGGCACATTAGGCAGTCGTTGTTGAACCATTTTTGCAACCTGCTCAAGGTAGGTCAACGCATCCTGTACTTCTTGATCTGCCTCTGCCAACACCGTTTTTGCCCGTTCAATGGCATCATCACCATTCAATTCTGCCAATGAGGCCAGCATGCCAGCGGCGGGTTCCTGCACTTCCAGATCTTTCAGCAAGGTATCAATTTCCGGCATAGCCTTACGTTGCAGTGCATCAAACAGCGCCTGCTCACCCGCCTCATCCAATCCAGCTTGGCGTGCCAGTCCACGGTAGATACCCACATGCCCAAGATCAAGATAGAGATCATTAACACCGGTACGCTTGAGCGTCTCTATCATCAGACAGAGTACCTCAACATCACTCTCTGCCCCGGCATGGCCGAATAACTCAGCACCAATTTGCAATGGGTTGCGTGAGCTGGCAAACCCATCGGAGCGGGTATGCAATACAGTACCCAGGTAACACAATCGGGTAGGCACATCACGACGCAATTGGTGCGCATCCATGCGTGCTGCCTGGGGCGTCATGTCAGCACGCACACCCATCAGCCGACCTGTTATTTGATCTGTCAGTTTAAAGGTTTTCAGATCCAGATCACTACCCGCACCTGTGAGCAGTGAATCCAGAAATTCAATAAAAGGAGGGATGACCAGCTCATACCCCCAACTGCGGTAGAGGCTTAACAGGTCACGTCGTAGATTTTCGAGGTTCCAGGCCTGTGGAGGAAGAACCTCATCTACACCTTCAGGCAGTAACCAGCGTTCATTATCCATCTAAACTCTCAATTAACCAGATACAACGTTGCAACACCGATCAGCATGCTGATCAAGCCGGTCATGCGCAAGGCTTTGTCTTCCATCTCTGACATCATGCGCATCATATTACGCATGCCGTTTGGATTGAGGAAAGGCAGTATCCCCTCAATAACCATCACTAATGCCAGAGCAACTAATAGATCGTGCCACATATACACAAAAAAGCCGGGCAATCGCCGCCCGGCTAATCCTTATTTATCAAAAAGGCTCATATTCAAAGATGGCTTCAGAAGAGTGACTACTTGGCACCCTTCAGGTGATTAAAGTATTTAAAAAACTCTGAATCAGGCTCAAGAACCATCATATCACCACCGCCACTAAAGACAGCGCGATAGGCATTCAAGCTCCTGTAGAAGGAGTAGAATTCACGATTCTGATTATAGGCAGTCGCATAGATGTCGGCAGATTTAGCATCTCCAGCACCACGTAGCTGCTCAGCCTCTTTATAGGCACCAGCAACGATGACTGTGCCCTGTCTATCTGCATCAGCCCGTATCTTTTCAGCCTCCTCTGCGCCTTGCGCCCGTAGCTCACTGGCAACTCGTTGCCGTTCAGCACGCATGCGGTCAAATACAGAGCCGCTAACCTCTTGTGGCAGATCAATCTGTTTGACCCGAACATCAATAACCTCAACACCAAGCTCAGCTGCTTTTGCATCCGAATCTTTGGTCAACAAGGCCATGATTTCTGCGCGTTCCCCTGAGATAACCTCTTGAATAGTACGCTTACCAAATTCATCACGTAGACTGGTATTGATGCGTTCTGACAACAACCGCGACGCTGTTGTGATGCGGCCACCTGTAGAGCGGTAATACTGCGCTACATCAGTAATGCGCCATTTGGCAAACGAATCCACGATCACATCTTTTTTCTCAGAGGTGAGAAAACGTTGCGGCTCGGTATCCAATGTCTGGATTCGCGCGTCAAATTTGCGGATATTATTAACGATAGGCACCAAAAAATGCAGCCCAGGCTCATATTGTGAATCCACAATCTTACCCCAGCGCAACTTAAGCGCCAGTTCCCATTCCTGTACCTTAAAGGCCGCAGAATAACCCGCTACAGCTACAATTAGCGCAAGCGCCAGAACACCCATTTTATTGGTACTCATTAGCGTACCCTCCTACCACGATTCACATCGCGTATACGTGTATCAGCTGGTTGCTGTTGCAGCGGTGCTGTCAAACCATAATCTGAAGTTATTGGTGAGACAGTAGGATTCCCTACATCTGTGCCTCGCGATTTAATCAATTTATCCAACGGAAGATACATCAGGCTATTGCCACTCTTGACATCCAGCATGACTTTACTGGTCTTACTCAGCACATCCTCTACCGTCTCAATATAAAGACGCTCACGAGTCACTTCAGGTGCTTTTTCATATTCCGTTAGCACAGCAAGAAAACGACTACTCTCACCTTCTGCCTCTGCAATTACCCGCTCTTCATAAGCTTTCGCCGCTTGAACCTGGCGAGCCGCTGCACCACGAGCCTGTGGAA
>Ga0316190_10002795_pt1 | contig 12682 bp, 10 predicted proteins | sample Eddworburrow2_MG_FD_204929 | JGI IMG/M metagenome (GOLD analysis project Ga0316190, IMG submission 204929) | Coastal sediment microbial communities from Maine, United States - Eddy worm burrow 2 | ecosystem: Environmental > Aquatic > Marine > Coastal > Sediment | place: USA: Maine | collected... | reverse complement strand
AATTGCGCAAGGTTCTGCTGTATATACTGCAAGGTACTGCCGGAACCACTACTAAACAAAAGCTGCTGAAACGTAACATATACAAATATTACGTAATAATCTACTTTTTTTTACTACTTTTTAGCGAAAAGATGCTCAAAAAAATCATTGTTTTTCAATCATGTCTCCTTACAACGCATCTAAATCGCAAAAGATTATCTTTTTCAATTGCACACAAGCAGTTAAGTGTGCAGCTCTGCATGGACTTGAAAGTCGAAAGGAAAACTCATCCAGAGAAACTATAGGCACCCTCTAAAAGAGCTATTTTCTTAGTTTAACCAATGGTTTATATTCTCAAGATCAACCTGTGACAGGCTACCTGCCGCCAACTTTAGCCGTAGACCGTTCAGAATATAATCATATCGCACGCGGGAGTAATCACGACGAGCCCGATAGAGGTTACGCTGCTCTGCCAGCACATCAACCATGGTTCTGGTTCCCACCTCAAAGCCAGCTTCTGTTGCCTCTAATGCGCTCTTTGCAGAAACTGTTGTAGCCTTCAAGGCATTCACTCGGCTGATACTTGAAACTACGCCACGATAGGCATCCCGAACCTGCCGCTTAACAGCCCGGCGCTCTTTATCCAGACTCTGCTGCGCCTTTTCAAAGTCAAAACGAGCCTGACGGGTGCGTGAGCTTGTACCCCCACCTGAGTATAAAGGCACGTTCAATTGCAGGCCTATGCTGCTGGTATCTGTATCTGAGGCGCTCGAAGCATCGTTTCGGTTAAGCGCATGCGATCCCACAAGCGCCAGCGTGGGATAATGACCTGATCGCTGAAGTTCAATATTTTGTCGCGCCACTGTTGTAGCACTGCGGCGCGCCACAAGCTTTGGGTTCTGATGAAACGCTGTTTCACTCCATTGGTCTATTGAATCCGGCACTGGCATATTCAATGGCAATTCTGCGGCCAATGATGCCAAAACCTTTTCACTATCACCAATAATCTCATGTAGTGCTTCCCAGGTATCACCCAGCTCATTCTCAGCCTGAATCTCATCTGCCCTGGCTTTATCATATGCCGCTTGTGCTTCATGCACTGAGGTAATAGCAATTAACCCTACATCAAATCGCTGCTGAGCCTGATCAAGCTGTCGCAATATTGCCTTGGTTTCCGCATGCGCAAAACCAAGGGTATCCTGCGTAGCGAGCACATCAAAATAGGCTTGAGCAATACGCATAATCAAATCTTGCTGCTCTGCTACATAATCGGCCTCAGCCTGCGCAATCTGATTATCAGACTGCTGCAGTTGAATCCAATAATCCTTGCGATAGAGAGGCTGGTTCAGGCTCAATGAGAGTATCGTTTTATTGTAAGTACTATCTGCCGTACCACTCGGGGAGGATCTAACATCACTATGGGTGCGATTGACATCACCATTAGCAGATAGCAGAGGACGTAATTGCGCTAGTGCTTGCGGGCGGTACTCACGAATTGAATCACGCTCGGCACGCATCACCTGTAACTGAGGATCATTTTGTAGCCCCAGCTCATACGTTTGGATTAAGTCCAATGCATAAACAGGTAAAAACCCAGGCAGTACAAAGACGGCCCATAGAGCAAATATCTTCTGCATATATATCACAATCCCGTTACTATTTTTCGACTTAGCACCACATACTCGCAGTAGCATTTAACAGCCAGGTTAGCGTATTGGTTTAATAGCGTAATGATAGCAGATGCTTTGTAAGATGCATTCATCCTTGCAATAGGTTGGCAATAATAACCACAGCAGCTTTTTCAGGCAGTTTGTTAATCAGATAAAGCCATGATAGATCAGTCTGGTTTAATTGTAGGTAGCCCAGTTGATCACGCCAGCTTTTGCAGTTTAATAAGGCGCTCCGTTAACTATTGGAGTTATAGCGCTCACCTATTTTTACAAACTCATCCAGATGGGCCAGTAAGGTTTGCACCAGTCGGGGATCAAAATGCTTGCCTTGCTCCTCCTCAAGCCAGGCCACAACTCTATTCAATGGCCAAGCCTCCTTATATGAGCGCATTGAGAGCAGCGCATCATAGACATCCACCAGACCTACTATTCTGCCGTAGATATGAATCTCTTCGCCCTTTAATCCCCATGGATAACCTGTCCCATCCCACCGTTCATGATGCTGATGCGCAATCACTGCCGCTGCCTTTAGCAATTTCCGCTCAGAGTGCACCAACATTGAATAGCCAATGGTGGTGTGATTTTTCATCGTCTCAAACTCTTCAGCTGATAGCTTACCTGGCTTCAATAAAACCTCATCAGGTATACCTAACTTACCAATATCATGCAGTGGTGCTGCTGAGGCAAGCAGCTCGACCTCTTCATCAGGCACCCCAAGCTTTGATGCCAATAACCGGCTGTATTCAGCTACTCGCCTAGTATGGTTTTTAGTCTCTTTTGAACGCCGCTCCTCAATCACCCCCATGGTGAAAACAGTCTCTCTCAATGTATTTTCAATCTCTTTATTAAGATCAACCAGGCTATGGTTCATCTTTTTAAGCAACTCCTGATTAGCAATAATATCCGTATTAAAATGGTTAATCTCTTCTGCAACATTCATAAATTCAAGCGAATCAAACTTCTCTACATTAACCGGTTTATGCTTCTTATAAGCCACCTTAGCTCTTTCAATAAGGCTCTCTAATGGCTCTTGCACATAAACCTGAACAGTACGAAAGGTATTGGCGATAACCAATAAAATAAAAAATAGTGAGACAAGCAAAATCAGCATCAAAATCCATGACGCCATATTGCGATATTTCAATAGGTCCAACTCAATATCCACAGCCCCCAACACTGTACCTTCAGCCACTTTATGGCAATTCAGACAGTTAAGGCTGCTATGGTTAGCGGCAATATAGGGCACGATAGCCCTGATGCTAGGAGATGCTCCAAAGTCATCAATCACAAATAGCGGTGATTTTGATTCGAACGCCTTCTGGACCAGTGGCGTCACCGCTGCTTCCATGTGACCTGCTCCAAACTGCTTCTCAACTGCTGGGGCACGCACAATAGCGATTCGGTTGATGTCATGCAGCGTTCTTATCTCATTTAAGAAATAATCTCGCTTATCCATGATTCCTGCTTTCATATGCGCCGTCAATCCGGCTTTAACCATTTCAGCAACAGCCAGAGCCTCATTTTTTATAATATTGTGAGAGAGCGCTCTAAAGTTAAATCCAATAATGATGGCCATTACTAATGCAGCCAATAGCAAGAATGCCAGGAGATTTTTTACCGTAATGGTTTTTATACTTGGCTTCAGCATTTGTTATCTATTTGCCTGTTGTACGTCAGTGGGCAAAACCCAGGCTTAATTAGTAATGCGAGAAGAAAACGCTTAAAAGAAAGTATAGGACAAGACACTATAGTTAGAGCGGGACTGTTCAGGAATCAGGCTGATTTTTATCGCCATGTACAAATGCATCCAACAACATCACCACCACACCTACTGAAATAGCACTGTCAGCGATATTAAAGGCGGGCCAGTGACACTGGTTTACACTCTCTTTTGCCACAGCGCCAAAGAATGGCAGACAGCTCTCAGAGATATAATAAAGATCAATAAAATCTATGACATAGCCATAGATTACGCGGTCAATCAGGTTACCCGCTGCGCCACCAATGATCAGACTCAATGCAATAGCCACCAATCTATCGCCTGCATCAATCTTTAGTAGCCACACTGTAAGACCAATAGTCGCCAGGGAGGCCACTACTATAAAGAACCAGCGCTGCCACCCCCCCTGATCACTCAGAAAACTAAAGGCGGCACCTGGATTAAACATCAGTGTCAGATCAAAGTATGGAAACAGCGGCACCGGCTGATAATGTACAAGAGAAGCCAGTGCCCACTGCTTGGTAACCTGATCCAGTCCAATGATGACAATGGCTATCCACAGCCAGCGCAGCATTTTAGACGAAACGGCGAAGTTCACCTGACCCTGCTACATTTTCCACACAACGACCACAGATCTCAGGGTGATCTGTATGGCTACCGACATCAGCCTGATGATGCCAGCAGCGCGTACATTTCTCAGCATCTGACGGAGTGATGATAAGAGAGAGACTGGGAACATCTGTAGCCACTGCTCGCTCTGGTCGATCAGCCACTGTATGCAATCGAGCATAGGAGGTGATAAACACAAAGTGCAACTCATCTTCCAGTTTTGCTAACTGCTGATGAAGTTTCTCACCACAGTAGAGGTCAACCTCTGCATTCAGCGCTGAACCAATGGCTCCCGCCTTGCGCGCATCTTCCAGATGTTTGCTCACAGCTGAGCGAACAGCAATCATCTCATTCCAAAAATCCGGATCAAAACTACTGCCCTCATCCAGTGCAAACAGGCCGTCATACCAGGTCTCTAAAAAGACTGCCTCACTGCGCTCACCCGGAATATGTTCCCAAATCTCATCTGCGGTAAAGCTGAGGATGGGCGCCAACCAACGCACCAGCGCCTCAACAATGTGGTACATCGCCGTCTGAGCAGAACGCCTGGCCAGACTGTCAGTCTGGGTGGTGTATTGGCGATCCTTGATGATATCGAGATAGAAACCACCCATCTCGGTTACGCAGAATTTCTGTATCTTTTGGTAAATAATATGGAACTGATAATCACGATAGGCCGCAACAATCTCTTCCTGCAACTGCAATGCGCAATCGACCGCCCAGCGATCCAGTGCCAACATGGACTCTGGTGCAACTTGATGTTGCGCTGGATCAAAGCCATCCAAATTAGCCAACAGAAAACGGGCTGTATTACGAATGCGCCGGTAAGAATCAGCGGTGCGTTTAAGAATCTCATCCGAGACAGTCATTTCGTAGCGGTAGTCACTGCCCGCTACCCACAAGCGGATAATATCCGCCCCCAGGTTTTTGATCACCTTCTGTGGTGCAACCACATTACCGACCGATTTAGACATCTTGCGGCCATTGGCATCCACAGTAAAACCATGGGTAAGCACCTGCTTGTAGGGTGCCGCACCTGATACACCAATAGAGGTAAGCAGTGAGGATTGAAACCATCCGCGGTGCTGATCAGACCCTTCAAGATAGAGATCAGCTGGAAAAGCCAGTGCCTCGCGCCGTTTCAATACACAGGCATGGGTCACACCTGAATCAAACCAAACATCCAGGGTGTCGCTTACCTTGTCATAATCAGCAGCCTCATCACCCAACAGATCTTCTGTCTTCAACTGGAACCAGGCCTCAATACCATCGGCCTCAACCAACTTGGCAACCTCTTCAATCAGCCGTGGCGTCTCAGGGTGCAATTCGCTGGTCACCTTATGTGCAAACAAGGCAATCGGCACACCCCAGGTACGTTGACGGGAGATGCACCAGTCAGGACGACCTTCGACCATGCCCTCAATGCGTGCCTTACCCCAGTCAGGGATCCATTCAACTTGATCAATATCTCGCTTAGCCGTTTCACGTAGCCCCTGTTGATCCATGCTGATGAACCACTGCGGTGTCGCGCGGAAGATGATGGGGGTTTTATGTCGCCAACAATGGGGGTAGCTGTGATTCAGACGCTCTTCATGCAGCAAGGCACCTTTGGTTTTCAGCACTTCAATCACATGCTCATTGGCTTGAAAGACATGCTCGCCTGCGAACAGCTCGGCACCCTCAAGAAAACAGCCATTGCTACCAACGGGATTGTCCACTGGCAGGTTATAACGTGCGCCAACCACATAATCATCCAGGCCATGACCGGGCGCTGTGTGTACGGCACCGGTACCGGCTTCTGTTGTGACGTGCTCACCCAGAATGACAGGAACCTCTCGCTTGTAGAAAGGGTGCTGTAGTTTCAGCCCTTCCAACACCTCGCCATTGGCATAACCAACCACGTGGTACTTCTCAATGCCGTAGCGAGCCATGACATCTTTAAGCATGGCATCTGCAATGATCAAACGCTCATTACCATGCGGCCCTTCACACTCAACAACCGCATATTCCAGCTCAGGGTTGAGCGCGACAGCCTGGTTAGCAGGCAGGGTCCAAGGCGTTGTTGTCCAGATAACAAAAGAGATAGGGCCGCCTTCATGGCCACTGCGCACATGCTGACAGCGGGAGAGCAGTGCCTCTTCATCCAGCACAGCAAAGCGGACATCAATGGCAAAAGAGTCTTTATCCTTGTACTCCACCTCAGCCTCAGCCAGGGCAGAGCCGCAATCGGTACACCAATGCACGGGCTTGAAGCCCTTCTGCACATGTCCATTTTCAACTATACGACCCAACGTGCGGATGATATCGGCTTCAAAATGGTAATCCATGGTGAGGTAGGGATTCTCCCAATCACCCGTTACACCGAGCCGTTTAAAATCAGTCCGCTGCTTATCCACCTGCTTTCCAGCGTAGATGCGGCAGGCTTTGCGAAATTCAGCTGCTGTCAGTTTATGACCCGGCTTACCCGCCTTCTTCTCTACCTGAAGTTCAATCGGCAAACCGTGGCAATCCCACCCAGGCACATAGGGTGCATCGAAGCCATCCAGCCCACGACTTTTAACAATAATATCCTTGAGCACCTTATTAACAGCATGGCCAATATGTATCTCGCCATTGGCATAAGGAGGACCGTCATGCAGGATGAATTTGGGACGACCCTTCGCCACTTCCCGCTGCTTGGCATAAAGATCCATCTCCTCCCAACGCTTGAGTCGCTGTGGTTCCCGTTGCGCCAGATTACCCTTCATAGGGAAAGCTGTTTTAGGGAGATTGAGGGTGCTCTTGTAGTCTGTCACTGTGCCTATCGCCTTAATCTAAGTCTTAAAATTTATATCTAATCTTGTGTCGCTGCTGGCAGTATGCCGAGGATCTTTCTCGCCGCATGTGCATCACGTTCAATCTGTTTGCGAAGCTGCTCAAATGTGTCGAAGCGTTTCTCATCCCGCAACCGCTTAACAAACTCAACCTCCAGATGTCTGCCGTAGATCTCCCGGTCAAAATCGAACAGATGTACCTCAAGCAGGTAACGCCGGTCACCATCCACCGTGGGTTGATTGCCGATATTGGCAACACCGGGGACGGGTTGATCACCCAGTCCATACACCTGTACCGCAAACACACCATGCAGCGGACTGGCCTTGCGGTGCAGACCAAGATTGGCGGTTGGAAAGCCGATACTGCGCCCCCGCTGATCGCCATAAACAACCCGACCGCAGATGCGATAGGGCCGCCCCAGACAACAACGAGCCAGCTCCAGATCACCACGCGCCAATGCCTCACGCACTCGGGTGCTGCTGATGCGTTCATCATCAACAACCACCGTATCCATACTATCGACGCCAAAGCCATGCTGCTCTCCGGCTTTGCGTAACATCTTTATATCACCTGCACGGCCCTGACCAAAACGAAAATCATCACCCACCAGCAGATAGTGAATACCTAGCCCCTCAATCAACGCCTGCTGAACAAAATCATCAGCCGTCATGGCAGCCAATTTGGCACCGAACTCAAGCAACATGACTCGCTGAATGCCCGCCTCTTCCAGCACACTCAGCTTCTCCCGCAAGCGGGTCAGACGCGCCGGGGCGGCCTGAGGGCAGAAGAACTCCAACGGGTGAGGCTCAAAACTGATAACTGTTGCCGGGACACCCAGCCGCTTGCCTTCCCGCAGCAGATGTTTAAACACCGCCTGATGGCCCAGGTGCACCCCATCGAAATTACCGATGGTCGCAACACAGCCCCGATGTTCCGGGCGCAGATTGTGAAAACCACGAATGACCTGCATGAATGCCTTTCAGTGCCAGCAAAAACGAAGAAGTATACCCTAAAACAGCGGTAAATCAGCGTTCAGTGTGGGCACAGACACCGTGTTATCTCATTTCTGCGCTCCCGCATAGATATGCATAAAAAACACTGCCCGTTATTTTCTTAACCTCCAGCGCTCAAGAGGCGAATTTAGGTATAAGCGATTTGGGAGAAAACAGACAGAATTCGCAGGGAATTACGCTAAAAACTGGAACGCTGGTATGATCATTTTCAGAAAAACAAAGGAGAAAGGGCAGGATGAATATAAATAAAACAAGAACTAATCCAGCAGCATGGGCGCATAGTTTATGCCCACCCATCATCCAAACTCCACATGGCATCGAAACAGATCCAGCCACCACCTATGTAAATCCATTTGCACCACACACTATGCCATTGCACTCTCAGTTGAGTTATAGAATTACTAGTTAGACAAAGGAAGCAATTGAATGCCATCAGATGAAGACAAAGATCCATGCGAAGTCTGCATTGACCAGCTAGCAACAACAATTCCTTCTGGCGGCTTTGATGGAGTACATCAGAATTGTCAACGTTGTGGAGAATTCAAGCTTTCAGGAACAGCGAGTTCTGTTATGCGACAAGGCCTGGGAAATAAACGGAGGACTTTGCTGTCTGGATGGATTAGAAATCAAAACCGACTAGGTTCGGTTCCCATGATTACAACGGAAAACTTAAAGAAAATTTTAGCAACCCCTCTCCCTTCAGTTATAGAACGAGCAAATGCTCTGCTTGGGGAAGCAGTATTAGGCCTCAAAGGACTCGGAGATACCTTCAATATTAATGAGCCGAGGTTTTTGGCTGTAACTTACTCATCGACAATCCAGGATGTAAATTACTTGCTGGGAATACTTCGTGATCAAGGTCACGCTAAAGCAAAAACACTCGGGGGTGATTGTGAGATTCTCCCAGGAGGTTACATCAGACTTGATGAGCTGAAGGGGAGAAGCTCAACATCTGCGAATGGCTTTGTGGCTATGTCCTTTCATGCAGGCCTTAACGAAATATACTCTAACGGATTCCAAGTCGGAATTCTTGAAGCAGGATATGAGCCAGTTCGAATGGATCAACTTGAGCACATTAATCGCATAGATGATGAAATAATTAATCAGATTAACTCATCAAAATTTATCATTGCAGACTTTACCGGCCATCGCGGCGGTGTTTATTTCGAAGCAGGATATGCCCTTGGCATTGGACTACCTGTGTTCTGGACATGTAATAAAAGTGAAATGGCTGATCTGCATTTTGATATAAGGCAATTCAATTGTATAGATTGGGAAACGCCTGAAGAACTGGCGAAGCGCCTTAAGGTAAGGCTTGAGGCGGTGCTAGGTCATGGGCCTAGGTCAAGCTCATAGCCCGTAGGTTGGGGTTCGTGCCTCACCCCAACCTACGGGCTACCACCTGAAGGAGATTAAGGTGGTAGTGATTTTACATGGCATGCCTTAGTTAGCGCTTATTTGAGAGAAAGTTTCTACTCTCTCTTTTTGGCAAAACATCTCAGAGCCACGTTCCAGCATGGTGTTACATGCATAAGAACCCGAGCTTATATAAGCCAATTCCGCGATCTCTGCTTTGGCTTTAGCATAGGTATTGGCCAGTGCTTTATCGTCACAAAACATCATCGAACCGCGCTCTAACATGGTTTTGCACGCATATGACAACTTGCTCTCTGCTTCAGCATATTCAGCAAATGGATTTGCATGTGAAGCAGTTGAGGCCAAAGCAAGTAGAACCAGGGAAGTGTGAATTAACTTTTTCATGTTAGGGACTCTCTATAAACCTTAATAAATGATAATAAAATACAGTATTTAAAAAACTTATGGCCATTTTAGCGTCAAAACTTTACATGTCAACACCCAGTCATTAATGATGATACAGCATCAATAGGATCTCTTTCATACCCTTAAGGGCATTATCATTTCAACAGAGATCATCGGTTGTACGGCCGGGTACTGATCCCGCTGTGGTGCTTTACCCATCTGGGCGGCATAATGAATTTCTGGCTGTTCAATTAAGCCTAAATGACAACCAAATATTGGGCTACAACGCTGAATTGTGGCGTAATATTGAATTCTTCCGCACGCTTCATGGTCGATAAATCTATGCAATCCTGCTATGGAATAGCCACTACATCACAATAATGACTACAACTCAGACAAAACACCTCATCCTGCCGGTGAACGGAATGACCTGCGCCTCCTGCTCCACTCGATTGGAGAAGGTGATGAACCGCCTCCCCGGCATGCAGCATGCTGAGGTGAGTCTTGCCAGAGAGTCAGCCACACTTGATTTCAACGCCGCTGAACTAACGGATGAAAAGCTCATCACAGCCATCGGCAAGGCCGGATTTTCTGTTCCCATGGGGACTATCCAGCTGGCCGTCACTGGGATGACCTGCGCCTCCTGCTCCACACGGTTGGAGAAGGTGCTGTCACGCGCCGATGGCGTCACCTCTGCTTCCGTCAATCTGGCCACCGAGCAGGCCACCATCGTTGCACCTGCCGGAACGCTTGCGCAGAGCGATCTGATAGCCACCATCCGCAAAGCAGGGTTTGACGCCTCCCCCATCAAATCCACAGCCGAGCAGCTTGCCGCTGAGGAGCAGGCCAACCAGGCGCTGGATCAAAAAGAGCTGCTACACGTCGTACTGGCTGCAACGATGACCCTGCCGCTGGTTATCCCCATGCTGCTGATGCCATTCGGCATCCACCTGGAGCTTCCTGCCTGGTTGCAGTTTTGCATCGCCACGCCCGTGCAGTTCTGGCTGGGCGCACGTTTCTATGAGGGGGCATACAAATCGCTACGGGGCGGGGCTGGCAATATGGATGTGTTGGTGGTGATGGGCACCTCTGCCGCCTGGGGGTTGAGCGCCTGGGTCACACTCTTTCCCGGCGGAGCCGCAGGTGGGCATCTCTATTTCGAAAGTTCAGCCATGATTATTACGCTGATTCTCTTTGGCAAATGGATGGAGCGCCGCGCCCGTCGCAGCGCTTCATCAGCCATTCGCGCCCTGATGGATCTGCGCCCGGAATCGGCACGGGTAGAGCGTAATGGCATCATTGTTGAGCTGCCGGTTGAGACCATCCTGCCCGATGAGATTGTGGTGGTGCGCCCCGGTGAGCGGGTGCCTGTGGATGGCATTATTGTAGAGGGGATCAGTCAGCTGGACGAATCGCTCATCACCGGTGAAAGCCTGCCTGTGAACCGGGAAGTGGGTGATCCTGTCACCGGCGCTTCAATAAATGGCGAGGGGCTACTGCGCATTCGCACCACCACGGTCGGCACTGAATCGACCCTGGCTCGCATCATCCGGCTGGTTGAGAGCGCGCAGGCCAGTAAAGCGCCCATTCAGCATCTGGTCGATCAAATCTCTGCCATCTTTGTTCCGGTTGTAGTGGCCATTGCCACCATAACCTTTTTTAGCTGGATTATCTTTGATGGCTCACTGGAAGCCGCCTTTCTGGCCTCTGTATCTGTGCTGGTTATCGCCTGTCCCTGTGCTCTCGGGTTGGCGACTCCCACCGCCATTATGGTTGGCACCGGTATGGCTGCCAAACGCGGTATTTTGATCAAGGATGCCGATGCACTTGAGCACGCCTATAAAGCCAATACGCTGGTATTTGATAAGACCGGAACCCTGACTGAGGGACATCCCGCACTGGACCAGATCACCGCTTTAGATGGCCAAACCGACCGGCTTGTACAGCTGGCCGCTTCTGCCCAACAAGGCAGCGAGCACCCACTTGCCCGCGCACTGTTACGCTATGCCACAGAGCAGAGCGTTGAGCTGCTACCGGTGGCAGACTTCTCTGCACTGCCCGGGCGTGGACTGACTGCGCGCATTGGTGAACAGCAACTGCTCATCGGCAACCGCCGTTTGATGTTGGAGAAAGGAATCAAACCCTCCACCTTCCCTCACCAAGCCAGCGAAGAGCAACAAACCTTGATGTGGGTTGCCGACCAGACTGACCACATCCAGCTGCTGGGTTTTATCTCTGTAACCGACCCCATTAAGGCCAGTGCCCATAAGGCCATCACTGCGCTTAAGGCGCTGGGCATTGAGCCTGTCATGCTGACCGGCGACAATCGACAGATTGCTAACACCGTTGCCGCCAACCTCGGCATAAAGCGGGTGATAGCGGAACTGCTGCCCGTAGATAAAGAGAGCCAGATTCAGCAACTCAAAGCAGAGGGTCGGACTGTCGCCATGGTGGGCGATGGTATCAATGACGCCCCTGCCCTGGCGGCAGCCGATATCGGCATGGCAATGGGCACCGGAACCGATGTTGCTATGCACACCGCTGGCATCACCCTGATGCGCGGTGATCCCACTCTGGTTGCAGAGGCACTTTCCATCTCCCGTGCCACTCGTCGCAAAATCCGGCAAAATCTTTTTTGGGCGCTGATCTATAATTTAGTTGCTATTCCATTGGCGGCGCTAGGCTTACTGAGTCCGGTTATTGCCGGGGCAGCCATGGCGATGTCGTCGGTCAGCGTAGTATCCAACTCCCTGCTATTACGGCGTTGGAGAATGAGATAAACACGTTACTTAGGAATCAACAAAATGCTCAAAACCTACAGAGTAGAAGGCATGACCTGCTGCGGCTGCTCAAGTGCAGTTGAGAAAGCATTAAAAGAGGCCCTTCCCGATGCGACTATCGATGTCAACGTTGCCGCTAACGAAGTAACCATCGAGCCAAGCTATGATGACGAGCTGGTTAAGAATGTTGTTGAAGATGCGGGATTTGATTATGGCGGCCCACGTTAACTGCTATTTAGAGCCTGCTCAGTAAGTCAGGACGCCATTGTTTGGCGTAAGATGCCACCGGCGGCCAGATATGTATGCTTTCCGATAACAGAACAGCATGTTCTTCAG
>Ga0316190_10002793_pt1 | contig 12683 bp, 15 predicted proteins | sample Eddworburrow2_MG_FD_204929 | JGI IMG/M metagenome (GOLD analysis project Ga0316190, IMG submission 204929) | Coastal sediment microbial communities from Maine, United States - Eddy worm burrow 2 | ecosystem: Environmental > Aquatic > Marine > Coastal > Sediment | place: USA: Maine | collected... | reverse complement strand
GCGTGGATCATCCTGAGATCTTGAAAACCCTTCGGCGACAAAGGGCGGCTGACATCTGGGAGTATGGGATGTCACAGTTTCTCGTTTCAGGCCGATCACTGAACAATAGGATTGGAAATGAGGAATTAGCAGTTTTGGAGGCGATCAAGGTGGCGCCGATGCCGCTTCAGGCTAAGGTAAACGATCGCGATGGTTTTTTTCGAATGGCAGCCATACGGCGTTTGGAAAGCAGGGGACTGATTCTTCGCTCCGGATTTACACCGACAGACGCCCTCAATGTTCTCGGAATTATACAAAAATGGAATGTCGAAGCGGCTCGATCGGGCGCTGAAATACTGGCTGCCTATGTCGGGATGAGCGTGACGGCCTTCTGTAATTTAGTCATACAGCGTGTGGAAGAGGAGCTCTTGCTGGCCATATTAGAGAAGGTAATCGACTCCCCGGACCATCAGCCCCCTAAAGCCAAACAAGATCTGGCTTTTTATTTGTCGGAATGGTTAAAAAGCGATGCTGAAACGCGTGAACTTGGCTGCACGCTCACTTTGCGCCGGCCGATCATAACAATTGGCGCACCTGTAAAATCATATATGAAGCCGGTGGCAAAAAATTTGAATACGAATCTAATCATTCCCGAACACGCCGAGGTAGCAAATGCAGTCGGCGCGGTATGCGGTGGAATCGTGCAGCGCAGAAAGGTCATTATCGGTGCGATTGACGGCGCTCGAGAATACAGGGCCCACTTGCCGGACGGCGTTCACGATTTTTTGGATCTTGAAGAGGCTGTTTCATATGTCCATCGAACCATGTCCCTCTACATGAAAGCATTGGCAGAAAAAGCCGGTGCCGAAAAGGTGGTGGTACAGATGAAACGCCTTGACCATACCGGCAGGTTTGTCGCCGGTTCGAACGAGACAATTTTTCTGGACACGGAATTGGTCTTTACCGCCGCCGGCCGGCCTGCCTGCTGAACTGCTTTTCAGGGTATCATAAGCTCCAATGCCGAATATCGCTTATTTTAAATTCATATCAACAAATCGACGATTCATCGCCTTTGGGTTGCTGATGACGTTTGCATCCAGCTTTGGACAAACCTATTTCATCGGTATCTTGGGGCCCGGCATTCAGACGGAGTTCAACCTGAGTCATACGGTTTGGGGTACGGTCTACATGATCGGTACACTGGCGAGTGCAGTTCTACTGCCTTGGACCGGCAAACAGGTAGATCGGGTCGACCTAAAGATCTATACGATACTGGTGTGCGTATTGTTGATCTTGGCTTGTGCGTTTGCATCACTCGTTAACAGTGTGACGTCGCTCGTATTCGCAATTTTTCTGCTGCGTCAATCCGGTCAAGGTTTAATGTCCCATGTAGCCATCACCAGTATGGCACGATATTTCAATAGGGGTCGAGGGCGTGCCCTTGCCGTCGCATCTTTAGGATTTTCTGCGGGCGAGGCCTTCTTGCCGTTTATAGCCGCGCTCGCCATCACTGTAATTGGGTGGCGCTGGATCTATGGCGGGACAGCCGCTCTGTTGCTCGTTGGCCTGATACCCGCGGTGTTCTGGTTGCTCAGAGGACACAGCGAACGACACCGGATTTATCTGGAACGGTCAGCCTCACCTGTCGCGTCCAAGGGTATTTATGGTCGATCATGGACACGCGCGCAAGTGCTGCGTGATTTACGTTTCTACCTATTGCTACCGGGTTTGCTGGCGCCGTCAATGATACTGACAGCCATGTTTTTTCATCATCTGAACTTGGCGGATGCTAAAGGGTGGACGCATGCTTGGATGACCGGTAGCTATGGTATCTATGCCTTGGCTACGATTTTAACATCACTCGTGTCCGGTCTGGCGATAGACAGAATCGGAGCGATCCGGCTGGTCCCCTTTATGCTGGTACCGCTCATCTTTGCTATGCTAGTGGCCGCAAAATTTGTCGCTCCCTGGACGGCTTGGCTTTATCTGATCCTGGCCGGAATTAATATCGGTATCGCCCACACAGCAGTTTCAGCCTTTTGGGTCGAGATCTATGATGCTGAAAACGTGGGTGCGATCAGGAGTATGGTATCGTCATTGGGCGTCTTAAGCTCCGCTTTGGGGCCTGTGATCATGGGCACCCTGATGGATAAAGGCGTATCCATAGAAAACGTCTGCCTGCTGTTTGCAGGCTACGCGATTGTTGGTGCCGTACTGATTATTGTAGCGCTTGCCCTGCAGCCAACGTTAGCAAAAACGTGACCTATAGGCGTGGTTTAAGGGTTTGACATTTGAAGCCGGAGATACCTGCCTATTCTCCGAAGAATTTATTCTTGACAAAAGATTATTCTTAATTTAAATTGTCCACAATCTACAATTTAGAATATCGAACCAAATGAGATGCTATGGGCGTCGTATTTAAAGTTGAAAAACGTTCAATTCTAGTGGAACATGTTGCAGATCAGATTAGGGAGGCGATTAAATCAAAAAAATTAATACCCGGAGAGAGACTCATTGAGACTGACTTGGCCAATGATATGGAAATCGGCCGCAGTGCGGTCCGTGAGGCTATCCGCTACCTGGAAAAAGAAGGGCTTGTCACCACAACTCCCTTTAAGGGAGCTCACGTTTCTGAGTTTACCAAAAAAGATTTGGATGAGCTTTATGATTTAAGAACTGCATTAGAAGAACTTGCAATAAAAACGCTGGTTAAAAATCTCGACAAGGAGAAGATAGCCAAGCTGGAATCGGCTGTTAACGCGATGAACCAGGTGGCAAAGGACGGAACTGTAAGTGAAATCATTGACGTGGATTTGAATTTTCATCGAACCATCTGCGAGTTATCCGGCAATCGAAGGCTGCTGAGTTCATGGCTTAACCTGTCGAATCAATTAAGGGCATTTATCGGGTTGGAAGATCAACTTTACGATGATGATACTCCGGAAACAACACTGGGAATGCACTATCCGGTTTATGAAGCGATAAAGAAAGGTAACGGAGATCTTGCTGTAAAACGTATGAGAGAGGTTATTACTAGAGGACATCATAAAGCTTATAAATACTATACAGAAAAAGTAGGCAGACAAAACCAAGAAGACAGCTAACAAGCTCATATTTTCAGCCTTTGGACATTAAATAATGGTGCCGACCGATTGTCTAAAAGCCTTTTGTGCGGTAGCCGCTTCTTCAGGTGCCGTCAGCCTTGTTCATATTGTTGGACATACCCCGGAGGCTCAAACGCTGGAAATCGGCAAAGGTTCTTGTGCCGGTTCCTTGATTATATTGGAGTTGGTCAGAGTCGGCAAAGCCCCGGCGGCCATCGTTAACATCAATACGGAGCCGATTCTGGCGACCGGGCCCATCATCAGCAAACATTTTTACGGCAAGGATATCCCCATCCTTGCACTGGATGAAGGCAGCTTTAAAAAAATCAAAACCGGGCAGCACATCATTGTAGATGCTGTGCAGGGGCATATATGCATTAGCGCTTAGTTTACACGTCTCAAATTCCGTCGAAGCATTGATTTTTCTAAACACTTCAACACAAATCGAAAGGGAGAAATCTATGATCAAGACCCTCGTTGTTGGTCCTAACGGTAAGATGGGAAAAGCCATTATCCAACTGGCTCAGGGCCATCCCATGATCACCATCGTCGGAGGTATTGGTCCAAAAGGACGCAATTACATCGGCCGGGATCTGGGTGTTATCGCCGGGGTCGGTGAGGATATTGACGCGATCGCCTATGACGATATGAATGAAATTCTACACCGCTGCGATGTGGTTGTGGAGTGCACCAATGCGGAAGCGTCGCTGGATATACTACGGCAATGTGTTGCGGCCGGAAAAGCATTTGTGTCCGGTACGACGGGTTTTACAGAAGAGCAGCAGGCGCAATTCCGAAAGGCAGGTGAAAGGATTCCGGTTCTGTTAGCGTCAAACACCTCGAAAATCGCGCACCTCTTCTTTCACCTTATTAAATTGGTCGCCGGAAAAGTCGGTAAGGAGGCTGATATAGATATCATCGAGATGCATGACCGCGACAAGCTGGATGCACCGAGCGGAACAGCCAAAGAAATCGGACATCTTATTGCCGATGAGCTGGGTCTGGCGTTGGATGAGATCGCCAGATATCAGAGACTGGGCAAAGGGACTCGGCCGTCTGCCACCATCGATTACTCGTCCATCAGAACCGGAAATTATGCCACCACACACAGGGTGATATTTGGCTTCGATAATGAGAAATTGGAATTATCTTTCGATGGATATAATATGTTTCCCTTTGCCGGCGGGATTCTTGACGCTGCGGTTTACCTTCACAATAAAAGCCCCGGTTTTTATACAATCGAACAGGCATTCGGATTGAAGGACTGAACTTTCGAAAATATCTATCCTAATCATGCCCTTTGTTTTAAGGGAATTTAGGTCCTTAATTGCTATTTTCCTCCAGGTTCAGCTGTTAAGGTATTAATCGGGAATTGCCAGAAAAGATTTAAATATTCCTGCAAAATTATAATTTGGCAGGAGTTCATATCTTACAGGACATCATGCTAACTTGAGACTGGGGTTGATATCCCCAATGTAATTTGTCGGTGGACGAAGATGATCTTAAAATAGTTAAAATAAAGATTTGCTTGACTTGATGGCCACAAATTATGATATCTGTAATGTTATCAGAGTTGAAGTCTCATCTACGTATCTGCAATTTTGTTGAAGTTGTGATAATGGCAAGAACCAAATAACTATTTTAATGGAGCCAAAAATGCCAGAAACAAAACTCGAAAGAATAAACGACCGCCTTTACCACGAAACTTCGGGAAAGAGTAAAATAAAGTGGGAAAAAAGTCCAGAATTATTAGACATCACACTTACTGATGTAAAAGTTGGACTATGTCTATCAATTAACAAACCTTCAAAAACCTCTATTAATAAAATAGTATCTTCTATTACAGCTGAAAGTAATGTGAATAAAAAACTTGAAAAGTTGCCTGTAGACAAAGGTGATATCGAGCATATTGATGGGTTCGGTTGGCGTATATCCGCATCAGGAAAATTCACCACCAGTAGAATAGGCTTAATTAGGAAGGATGGAACCGTTGATAGGTTTGGGGGTCGTTATGATGCTGCCGACATTTCCCTCATTCCAATTTACGACACTGATAAGGATAAGGGTACTGGCTGGCTTTATCACACGGATGCCGAAATAGCAAACATAGAAAAACGAACAAAAGCTTATCTGACCCTTGAATTGTTAATCTCAGGAAAAGCATTAGAAAAACTGTGTAATGAAATTTTGTCTAAATATTTGCCTGAGCTAATCGTTCGCATCGAAGTTGATGTATTTTTGTCGGAGGGAGATCGGACCCCTAGTCAGCCTAACATTAGAGATTACTACTACATTGATGAGGAAACTACAGCGAATCGTGCACGCCTTATAGAAGTTTGCGCATCTCGACCCATAGAGTAAACGGGTGTTTCGACAGTCTTGTTATATATCAAAGCTTTTAAAATCATCCATAAATTACAGATAATGTAAACGTAGATGGGATATTGATAAAAAGAAAAGCTCGCAATTTTGTAAATTTTGAATTTCTGTGATTGCATCTACGTATCTGTAGTTTGGCGATTTTGCATGTATTTCTCAATCTATCATTAAAATCATGACATCTATCACAAATGGTTTTTTTAACTCAAATGTAGGAGGTTAAAATGTCCCCTGACAGTGGAGTTGCTGGATTTGCGGGGTTTCTCCCCCTTATTATCATGGGATTGATTTTTGGAATTTTTGCAGCCTTTTCTATTGGCAAAAGAAAAGGGAAGAATCCTTTGGTGTGCTTTTTGCTCTGTCTTATTCCCTTTTTTAATGGTTTTTATTTGTTTTATCTTGTATCACTTACCGATAAAAATGTCATCGAAAGGTTGGATTACTTAGAAAATCTTTTAAAGCTATCCAAAGGGACTTTCTCTGGAGCGGAGTCTGTTTCGAAGGAATGAGTGAGCTTGTGAAGGGAATCTTAAAGCGCTCATTGCACCAGGCTTTTGCTCTATTTTTTCTGTCTGCTTGCAACGAAAACTTCGTAAAAGCCTCTCTCTAACCGATATAACAAAGGATAGCAACACAGAAATCGGGAAGGAATTTACTGCCTTCATAGAGCAACGCCGCAAAAAATAAAAGAGATTCTTATTCAGAACGGAATGAATCTGGCGACTGAATGGTCCGCACACAAAGGTACATCTCTTTCCGATTGGATGAAATACTCGCTGATGGTCATCGAAAAAATTTGATGGACCATGCACTTACGTCAATTAAACATAAACATCCCGCAGTGAAAGGAGTTATGTTCGATATATCTCAGAAAAAGTAATCAGCTCGGAATGTGAGATACTGACCGCTTATCAGGAATTTAAACCACATTGCGTCTACAGCGAATATCTGTAATAAATTGAGACTCTCAAAAGTACAGATATTGTAAACATATACCCACTCTGAAGAGCTCCTAAAAAGTTGTGATATCATATTGTCAATCGAAAATCTAACTCGCCTTCCAATTCTGTCAAACCAAGTATAGATCCGGGAAATTAAGGACCTATAGCGATTTTATTCAAGAAATTATGCATAAATTTTTCAGTTCCATCTCTCAATATACGATTAAAAAGATCTCACCGAGAACGCGTGATTAGCCGCCATATTGGTTGGATATTACCTGATTTGAGAAGCATCATGCATTAGGAAGAGGAATTAAACGGGGATTTCATAGAGGCACGCGGCGGCGAATATATATTTCATATAAGATGGAGTTGCAGCTCGGTTTCATGTCCCAATCAGATCCGGATTAGTCAGTTCAGACCTGCGCACAGATTTGTTCCAAATTTTTGGTTTTGAAAAGTAAATTAGAATTCAAGATGCTAAAATCTTGACTTTTGGCGAAGGTAAGATAATTTCAATTAGGCGGTCATCTGCGGATTTCCATAGAGAAAGGAGAAAACCTAAAAATGATCAGTCGAATCTGGCATGGATGGACAACTCCTGGTAACGCTGATAAATATGAGGCATTGCTTAAGGAAGAAATTTTCGTCGGTATTCAGAGCCTGCAAATTCGTGGTTTCAATGGTATTCAATTGCTTCGTCGTGAAGTTGGACAAGAGATTGAATTCGTCACGATTATGTTATTTGATTCGCTTGATTCTATTCGTGAGTTTGCAGGTGAGGATTACGAAGTAGCTGTTGTGCCCAAGAAGGCGAGAGCAGTCCTTTCCCGTTTCGATGAACGATCTAAACATTATGAAATCAGAGCCGAGAGGAGTGCGGAGGGCTACTAGAATTCAAACGGGCAGGAAGATTATTGTGGATATAAAAAAAAATAAGGGATAGCTCGAAGGGGCTATCCCTTAAAGAAAGGAAGGCGTAGAATGAATGAAAATATGTTTATAGCTAAAGGCTTCTTTTAATGCCGTTATTAAACGCGATTCATATCTTTCAAATTTATAAAAGTTGAAGATGGCCGCTGGATAAGATGCACGCGCAATAAAGAAAGCCTTTAAATAACAATATAGCAAAATCCTTGCCAAAAAAGATCGAAAAAAAACTTTTAAATATTTCAAGTGGTTATTTCTATAGACAGGGCCTGAAAAAATAAAATGGAGATATATTTGTCAAATTTTGTATCAGTGGTGTCAAAAAATTGATTGGTAGATCAAGGAATGGGCCCGAACATGATTCCGGGTTTCATCAGGAGTTTGGCCAACACTTTCACATATCATCCTCACATGAACCTTCAGCTGGCAAACGATCGAATGCAACAAATGGGCTGGGGCGATTTTGAATTGAACTACTTTACATACCGACTGGCAGTAGAGTGTCTGGAGGCATATGGTTTGAAAAAATCGGAGTATAAATCAGCTCAATGGTTTGAAAATAATTTTACCCTAAATTCAGATGCTACTACCATTAAGAATCAAATTTAAGATTCAACATCCTCTGCCTTGCCGTTCTCCATTTTGCCTCAAAAGCCTTTAAGGTGAATTCATCCATTTCTGGAAACACTGTTTGTAATTTCTTGACAGTAAATACTTCGATAATGGCGTCATTGATTACTGCATGCATACCAAGGTAATTGTAGACTTCAATCTGGTCGTTCTCCATTAGTGTCCTCTGGGAAATTGAACTATTAGTGCCAAACATTGAATTTAATATCTGTTCATCCTATCCGTGATTTTCGAATTATTGCTTTCCTTCCGGTTGCAGGCGTAACTGATTCTTTAATGATGGGTTTCGATTATTACTGGGTTTTAGGGACTTCAAGAATACCGACTTACAGCTCATATCACCTTCCTTAATGCAAATTTTTCTTTCTTTTATAAACTCTTTCAATAATTGCTGTATTTTCTTCGGAATTGTTAACCACTGAAACAAAAAGTTCGGATTTTTCAGTCGGTGATCTAACAAATATTTCAAAGTTATATCTGACGAAAGTATGGGTATGGATTTCATCAAAAGCATTTGTGATTTGTTTGGAAATATCTTTAATACTTTTATCGTTAATACCAAGATATTTAGCATAGGAAAATAAGGGAGTTTTTATGGTGTTCTCTCTACCACGTGAAAGGAATTCAAAAGAGAGTGAGAAATATAGCCGGTGTGCTATTGGAGATAATCTGTCTACCCCATGATTTATTTTATCTAACATTTCTTTAGCGAATTTATCTTCAGTCATTTTTCCTTCTTTTTAATCTCACGTGTGATTTATCTGCATCATCTGAATCCTCAGATCATGTCGAAAATTTATTTTGGAACTGTTGCAAAACTCCAGTGGTCCTCGATTCCATCAATGCGCCGTTCAGTTTAAAAATCAGCACAATCTAATTACCAGGTGTCCGTTTATGTCCTGATTAAAAATTGTTACAAAAAAATTCTCGGTTTAGCAAGCACAATTTCCCAGAACCAATAGATTTTCTTGACAAAAACGTTCAGATAACGATAACTTGATTAGAATGTTGAGATTGCGATGACAAAAAGTTTAACAGTAACTTAAAATATAAATGGAGTTTGCAATGAAACGCATTGACTACATGACAGTGGCACCACAGGCAATGGAGCAAATCAAAAAGGGAGCATTTCTTACAGTAAAATCAGGTGAGGCCCTCAATACGATGACAATAGGTTGGGCGACCATAGGTCATGTCTGGCGAAAGCCCATCATAATGGTCGCCGTGCGGCTCTCCCGGCACACATTCAGCATCATCGAAACAGCTGAAGATTTTAACGTTTCGATCCCCTCATCAGATATGAAAAAGGAATTAATGTTCTGCGGCACAAAGTCAGGGCGTGACTACAATAAATTCAAAGAGTGCAATCTCCAGACCTCAGACAGCCAGAAAGTTGTCACGCCGATCATTAAAGTGCCCGGACTTCACTACGAATGCAAAATCGTATATAAATCTGCTATGGATCCGGCATACCTAAATAAAGACTATGATACAGCACTCTATCCGGAAAATGATTACCACACATTGTATTTCGGTGAAATAGTTGATTGCTACGAAATCGATTAATGTCTGCTATTTTGTGTATCGGGGCAAAAAGCTGTTGCTAAATCTGTCTATAAAACGACATGGATGACTCCTAACACCAATGCGTAAGACGGTGAGATAATAAGAATACCGCGATTGGTTAAAGGTGAGGTATGAAATAAATGGATAATTCCCGATTAGTATATTCAACTGAAACGGGCAAAATATGCCCATCATGCCATAATCCTGTTTCGGAATGCACCTGCAAAAAGAAAAAATCCAGATCTCAACCAGATATAAAAATTGATGGCATAATTCGAGTCCAGCGTGAAGTAAAGGGACGCAAAGGTAAAACAGTGACCACAGTCTTTGGTTTCCAACTTGCTGACGATGAACTAAAAAATCTTGCCGCTCAATTAAAACGCCGCTGCGGGACTGGTGGATCGGTGAAAGATGGCGTAATCATAATACAGGGTGATCATAGGGACACTTTGGTCACTGAATTAAAGAATCGGGGATTTAAAGCTAAGATTGCCGGTGGGTAGAAACAGAAACTAAACGAGAAAGGAAATTGAAATGACTATGAAACAGGATCTGAAGGCAATGCAGAAAGAATTTAAGGCAATCGAAAAGAAGATGGAAAAACTCATAGCGGCGGCTGGAAAAAGCGAGAAAGCTAAAGTTGCAAAGAAAACCACAGCAAAATCTATCAAACCAAAAACCACAAAAAGATCTCCGGCAAAAAAAGCACCGGTGAAAAAGAAAACCGCACAGCCGACCGCAACCGATCAGTTGCTGAATATTATCAAAAGATCCAAGAAAGGGGTTAATGCTGCCACACTGATGACGAAGTCCGGATTTGATTTGAAGAAGGTCAGAAATATTCTTCATAGGACATATAAACAGGGGAAAATCAAGAGAGTGGGGAAAGGGATTTATTTGAGTGTATAGTAAATTTAAATGCCGTTGCCGTATCTGTACGTACATCAACAGAAGATTTCGAAGAGAAATGTTCTATGGTAAAGCAAAAGTTGAAAAAAATTCTAATAATCAAAATCTTGCCGTGATTTTTTTAACATCAGATACAAACTAAAGAGGGGACAGAGACATGGCGATTGGCGTTTTAATAAAGCGTGTAACAAAACATGGGGATAATGCGAAGATACTTTTGCCTCACATAATAGAATTAAGAGCTCTTGCAGTCAGACAGCCTGGATACATTTCAGGCGAAACATTTTTTAATTTAGATCGCCCGGAGGAATGCTTGGTAATAGGCAGGTGGACAACCATAGAGCTTTGGCAGAAGTGGTATCAGGACCCGCGCCGTATCGAATTAGATAAAAACATGGAGAAACATCTTGGAGCCAATCCAGAATATAGTATTTATGGTATAGGTCTCTGGTAAGGGCATGCGCACTTCGGTGACATAAGGGTACCGATATGCATTCCCTGTTGGCCGATGTGGGTGAAGATGTGCCTAAGGGCGAGGAAGCTTTTCAGGAAATGAAGGAAGATAAGATCAAGGGGAGTTGTAATTTTAGGAAGGTTTGTGAATGAATATCAAAGGAGGTGAATTTAATAACATGCAGAAAATAACCAGTTTTACGAAAAACTTTTGTACACCATTTCTCTTGATTGCCTTAATCCTTTCTTTGAGCTTTTCAATTCATACTGGCTTTTGTGGAGAACTTCAAAATGACAAGGCTCTTGATGAGAAAGTTAGAATGTTTCTGGAAAGCCGCAAAGGTACATGGCATGATTGGAACGTCCCTTACTCTGACGGTAAGATCCTGTATGATCTAATCGTTAAAAACAGATACAAGAAAGCAATCGAAATTGGGACCTCCACCGGACTTTCAGCGATCTGGATAGCATGGGCGCTGAGCAAAACGGGGGGCAAACTCACAACTATTGAAATTGATGAAGGACGTCATAAGAAGGCTCTTACCAATTTCAGAGAGGCCGGACTTTCTGAATATATCGATGCTCGCCTTGCTGATGCCCATGGGCTTGTTGAGGAATTAAAGGGTCCCTTTGATTTTGTCTTTTCTGACGCAGATAAAGACTGGTACAAGAATTATTTCATAGCGCTCGCACCGAAACTTGAAATTGGCGGTTGTTTTACGGCTCATAATGCAACAAATACAGGATCAGTAGGCATCAGAGAATTTCTTGATTACGTGAAAGGTTTGCCCAATTTCAAAACCACAATCGACACAACCAGCAGGGCGGGGATTTCGATCAGTTATAAGATAGCAGAAAAGTGAGCGGAAAAAGTTATAGTTATTGAAGATACATAGGAGGGGAATTTGATGAATACAGAAATTCACTTCGAGACACTTGATCCTGAAAACTGGGATGAGATGCGAGCTCTATCACACCGAATGGTTGATGATGCTATCACCTATCTCGAAACGATTGACAAACGCCCTGTCTGGCAACCAGTACCAGAGAATGTGGCCACACGGTTTGATACGTCAGTCCCTCACGAGCCTGCCGGCGCAGATGCAGTGTATCAGGAATTTCTGGAGACTGTGTTTCCATATCCGATGGGCAATAATCACCCTCGCTTCTGGGCCTGGTATATGGGTAACGGAACGGTGCTTGGAGCCCTTGCTGATTTCTTGGCTGCAATCATGAACCCCAATCTTGGAGGGGGTAATCACGTGGCGAATCTGGTTGAAGGGCAGGTAGTCAACTGGATGAAAGAAATACTCGATATGCCATTGAATTCCAGTGGCTTGCTGGTTAGCGGTGGTTCAATGGCCAACTTTGTCGGTCTTGCAGTTGCGAGAAATACCAAAAGCGGATTTGATGTTCGAGAGCTTGGTATGCAAGCGGCTCCCCGGCAATTGATGGTGTATGCATCCACTGAAATACATAGTTGTATCCAGAAAGCGGTTGAACTGCTTGGGTTGGGCAGCAATAGTCTACGGAAGGTGTCAGTGAATGAGGATTTCACTGTCAACCTAAAAGCATTAGAAGAGGCCATCTCGGCCGACCGTGAAACAGGTCTTCAACCAATCTGCATCATTGGAAACGCGGGTACCATTAATACAGGAGCAATTGACGATTTGAAGGCGTTAGCCGACTTGTGCGAACGCGAAGGGTTGTGGTTTCACGTGGATGGCGCAATCGGAGCAGTCGCGGTGCTCGCAGAGAATGTGAAAGAACAACTTTCCGGTATTGAAAGAGC
>Ga0316190_10002789_pt1 | contig 12688 bp, 9 predicted proteins | sample Eddworburrow2_MG_FD_204929 | JGI IMG/M metagenome (GOLD analysis project Ga0316190, IMG submission 204929) | Coastal sediment microbial communities from Maine, United States - Eddy worm burrow 2 | ecosystem: Environmental > Aquatic > Marine > Coastal > Sediment | place: USA: Maine | collected... | reverse complement strand
CATGTCTTCATATACTGCAGCTACAGAAAAATTCTTACTATTAAAAATACTTTTTATGCCATAGGTTGTAATTTTAATAGCATCGGATAAATTTAGTAAGATACCATGAACATCTTGCCGTTCCCCGTCATATATCTCGGTTAACATATTCTCTAGGTCTTTTTCACTTTTCTTAGCTTCATGACTATCAATATAATAAGCAATATTTAATAAGGGGTTCTGAGCTAGTCTAGAGGCATAAAATTCAAAATGTATTGCCCTTTTAAACATCTTTATATATTTCTCCAATTTAGAAGGATGCAAATACATATTACCTAATCCGTATAATGAACCTATTCCATATATTAAAAAATTTGGTATACGGTTCAGATATCTTATCATATCCATTTTTGCCTGATTAAATAATACCGAATCTGCACCATCACCAGTAAACACTACGTATTTATCCGGATCAAATTCATTTGATATATAATTGAATAAACTACTAATCATCATATTGGATGGATCAAACACTGGACTTTTATAATAGTTACTAGCTTTATTCAAAAAATCTATTTCATCGAACTCTCCCTTATTTATTATTCTAATCGGCAGGTTAAATGCTTTAGCAATTGACGTTGCCTTCAATGTGTAATTATGGTTCAGATCAAACGCATAATGAACCAGGACGGGATCTGACAAGTTTAATTTTGAAATCCTTTGTGCTAAAATATTTGAATCTAATCCTCCACTATATAATAGCAATGGTTGTTTTTCTGCTGAATAACTTCTTATCAATCCGTCTAGCTTTTCCTTTAGAATTATTTTTTGCCGATCTGAACTTATTACACGATCAGCATGATCAATTTTTGACCATGACCATAGAGGTTCTTTTCTTATTTTAAAATCTGATATCCTAATTATGTGTCTAAAACCTTGTATAAACACCGATATCTCTTCAAATAGTGACACCGGTGGAATAGTCGACGCAAACTGCAAATTATTGAAAACTCCTCTGGGATTTAGCTTATCATTTTCATTGTAAAGAATCCTCAAATCATTACTAATCTCAATGCAATTTGATGAAACCCGGTAAAACAGAAAATCTTTCGCAGTTATAAGAATTTCGACAATTAAATCATTTCTCCTCTTTAAGATCTTTATCTCATTTTCAATCTTTTGATTGCGAAATGACTTGAAATTTAATCTAGAAATTTTTCGGTAAAATATCATTTAAAAAAATAACCTGAATCGTGTCCCCTAATAATTAAATATATTCTTCTTATATAACAATTATTGACTATAAATCTTTAAATATGTAAACTTAAACAAAAAATATTCATATTGCGTTAGATTTAAATTTTTATTTACTTCCTTTTCACCATTAGGAATTAACAAGAAAATACATCTGATTTTATGATAAACGGTACATTGATACCCACCTCAGGTTGCTTTCAATAGCCTATTTGAGGCACTAGTGGAACTATAAAAACTGCATCAAGATATAATGGCCAATTTGACTATTTCCCAAAAAAAATATTTAGAATTAACTATTATTTAGCCAGCCTGCTAACTGTACTATCTTCAAAAAGATAAAAATGCTTAAATGAAACTTTTATCTACGGTAATTTGACTATGTTCATCAAATCGAAAATAATACAAAATTATCTTCAATTAAGATGTACTAGTATTATTTTTGGGGATTAAAAAATTTTTCTCAGCTATTTAATTTCAATGGAGGACTTGGTAAGCATTATAATAACTGTATATAATTGCGAAAATTATATTGACGATGCTATACAAAGTATTCTTAATCAGACTTATACGAATTGGGAGCTAATCATAGTAGATGATGGCTCAACCGACAACACCTTAAAAATAATAAGTGAATCCAAACACGCAGACAGGAGAATCTCTGTTATTGAAAATAAATCTAACCTTGGAATTTCCAAATCTAATAATATTGGTTTAAGTATCGCAAAAGGTAAATTTTATGCTAAACTTGATGCTGACGATCTGATGCTTGAACATCGCCTTGAAAAGCAAGTTGAATTTTTAAATGAACACAAGGATGTAAGTATGATAAGTTGCCAGGGATTTTTTATTAATTCAAATGGCAAAAAAATTGGTACTCAGGTAATGCCTGGATTTACTGAATTAAAACATACCAAAGAGCGTTTAGACAAGGATATATTAATAGCATGTGCCCATACAGGATTTATGACTTACTTGAATAAAATTAAAGACGTTGGCGGTTATAATGAAGAAATTTCCTGTACTGTTGATATTGACTTGTTCACCAGGATGGCAGAGAAAGGCAATAATCTTATTATTATGCAACAACGACTTATTATGTACCGGGTTCATAAGCAATCAATAATGACCATCAAGGGGAAAAGCGGATTAATCAAAAAAACCACTGATTATTTAATAAAAAATTCTTACCTGCGTAGATCTGGTAAGCCTGAAATTAAATTTGATGAATATATTGAGGATCTGAATTCAATCAATTTTTTTATAAGAGTTAAAACCTGGATGAGGATAAAATCAATGTATCATCGACGCATGTCGCTTATTCATTATGGCGACCAGTCTTACCTTAAGTTCTTTAACTCATTTATTCTTTCTTTTTTATGTAGCCCAGGAGTTACATTGAAGAAAATAAAATTCCGCTTACTAAATTGAAAAATTTTTACCCTTTCCAAAAAAGTAAAGTCAGGTTGAATTGTAAAGTATCAACGAAGACTTCTTCTTTCGATATGAAGAAAACCATTTTCTTCAGAATCTAAATAAAGGCTGCTAGAGATTTGACCAAACGTTTTAATATAAATGCAAAATAATCTTTAATTGAGTAGAGAATAAATGATGGAACAACAATGATATATCTCCTCCATAATCTTTTTGGTTCCATGATTAATCTAAATAACCATTCAAATCCGCTTCGCTGAATAAATATTGGCGCCTGTTTCACTTTCCCTGTAAAAAAATCAAAAGCTGCCCCTACTGTAAAAATGAAATGAACTGACAGGTATTTAGATAATCTATGCGCATAAATATCCTGCTTTGGAGAACTTATGCCTACCCAAACAACATCCACATTTTTTGAATTAATTAATGTAGCAATATCCTTAATTTCATCTTCCGAGATCTCACTAAACGGTGGACAATGAACTCCTACGATATTGGAATTGCCAAAATCTCGTTTACACAAATTTCTCAAGTGCTCAGCAACACCCTTATTCCCTCCGGTAAAAAAATGTTTTATTTTTGAGTTTGTTGAGGTATGCTTTATGATGTATTCGAAAACATCCGGGCCATAGCAACGATCTATGCGTTTGGCACCTTTTAATCTTCCAATCCATACACCAGGCATTCCATCTGGCATATTCAAATAGGTTTTCTTTGTCAAGATTTCTTTTAACTGCGCATTATTCTTTGACGTTACAAGAACATTTGCGTCACAAAAACTAACTTGTTTATTTGATTTGTCCTTTTCGGAAAAAATTTGTTGAAAAATATGGAAAAAATCTGGGATGTTACCATCAAATAAGGGGACATCAATAACAGTTATTACAGGTGTATTTTCCATTCAGCTCAATATGCCCTTTTATCCCCAGCAATCAATCGTAGGATTGTAAGAAATATTATTTTTAAATCTAAACTTAATGACCAATTTTCAATATACCAGGCATCGTATTCAACTCTTTTCTTCATTAAACTAATCTCTTCAGTTTCACCCCTAAATCCATTCACCTGCGCCCAGCCAGTAATACCCGGTGTGATAAAATGTCTAAATCTATATTTTTCAATTTCCTTTGAATAAATCTCTAATTGGCTAATTAAATTTGGACGGGGGCCTACAACAGACATTTTACCTTGAAGAACATTTATAAATTGCGGAAATTCGTCCAAGCTGGTTTTTCTCAAAAATGCTCCAACTTTTGTAATTCTTGGGTCATTTTTACTTGCTTGCCTTTCCGTATTATCATTAATCCGCATTGTCCTAAATTTATAACATTCAAATAACTCATTACCTTTGCCTGGGCGGAGCTGTCTAAATAAAATAGGCCCTTTGGATTCTAACTTGATCAAAAGCGCAACCAAGGGGAAAATAAATGGGTAAATAAAAACGATAGTAAATACAGCAAATAATATATCAAAATTTCTTTTTATTTTTTGGTTTAAAAATCCTCCAAGAGGAGCTTGCGTATATTCAATTATAGGTACGCTGCTCAAAAAAGAAATCATTACTTTTGATTTCTGAAAACCTTGAAAATCAGGCACAAATCTTAAATAGATAAAATTTTCGTCAGTAAACGAGGTTAGATCTTTAATTAAGTTTTCATCCGTTAATGTTTTGGTATAATAAATCTCATTTATTTTATTAATTATGCAATAATTCTTCAATTCATCTATTCTTCCTAAAGCAAATTCTCGAGGAAGCTTATCAGAAATATTATCATCAAAATAACCCATAATTCTATAACTGGATCCTTTTTGAATTTCCAATTCGAACCCGCGATAAAGATTCCGTGCAACCTCTCCACTCCCAACAATGACCACTTTAATTATGTTAAACTGTTGATTTTTGTAATAATAAATGATTACAAAATAATATATTATCCTAATAGTGAAAAGTAGAATAAAGCTTATAGAATAGAAGTAAATTATGAACAGGCGTGGAAAAATATATGTGTCCTGAACCTTTAAACTTACAAAACCAAGAGAAATAAGAAGTAAATGAACGGAAAAAACATAAATAAGATTTGTCGAAGACTTACCTAAACTTCTTAACTTACTTAGCAAGTATATCTTTTTATAAAAAGATATAACAATCCACATTACACTGCTTAATAAAAGGAACATATAAAATTCCTCAGATATTCCAGAATCAACATCAAATCGTAAAAAAAAGGCCATAAAAAAACTAATAGAAAGACCGATAAGATCTATCCCCAAAAGCAAAATATTAAATGATTTGTCGTAATAACCTTCCTTCATTAACTATGAATTGTTCTAAAAAACATATTCAAAACTAAAATAACTATTATAACAATCCTACTTACTATATAATTAAAATTATATTAAATATAATTTTAATTATATAGTAGTTGCAGCACCCATTTATTTAAATATTAAGGATTCAAGCAACTTGATCTTTATTTCCTTTTTTAAAATCCATATTGCTACTTCACCTATAGCATCGATTTTTAAATCAAACTACAAAGAATATTCTTTGATCACTTTTAAGAGTTTCTCATATATAGAAAATTTATTAAAAGATAAGTTTTCGGCTTTCACTATTACATCTACTTTAACGTTTTTAATATTCTTTGAGGGATCTTATAATATGCAGGAATAACTCCAAGTAAAATTTTCCACAATTTAATTCGAAATTGATGATGTAAATAAACCTGTATGAAGACAAAAACTAATATATAGGTTAGCAAAGATCCATAAGCCGCGCCAAAAAGACCATATATGGTAATGAAAATGTAATTGGCGGAAAGACTTAATACTAATGTAAAAACGATTACTAAAAAGCTTATCTTGGGCTTCCCAATAGCTTCCATAATAACTGTAAATTGTCTATTAAAAGGAATCAATAGTCCATAAAAAATCGTTATCCTCAACAATTCACTTGACTGATTAAATCCTTCCCCAACGACTAATAAAATTATTTCAGATGAAAATATGAATGAAATTACAATAATAGGAATCATGAACATCAAAACATATATTAACGACCTTTCATAATAATACCCAACAGAACTAGGCCCCTCATCTCCAATTTTTTTTGTGAGCTTTGGTAGCAAGATTGTTGACATTGTTGACGATGGAATTTCAAAAATATTTGAAAGCCTTAGAGCAGGATTATACAATGCAACTGCTGCTGGAGAAATTAGGGCTCCAAGCATCCAGGTATCAATATTACGTGAAGCAATAGAAATTAGGCTTGAACCAAAAGTGAATTTACCAAGATCAAAGTACCTTTTTATATATTTAGTGTTATACCTAATGGTTGTTAACACTTTTATCCTCTTTATATATGCGTTTAATAATGAAAGTAAAACGCCAAAGAAACAACCTAGTATCTGAAAAATCACCAAAGTATTTAAGGTTAGCTGAAAATTAAAAAGTACCCAAAACACCATTAATAGTATAAAAATAAAATTCCTAGATAGCAAATCCTGAAAGGTCCCTCTAAAATCCAGATTAGTCTCTTGAACTAAATCAAAATGATCAGCAAGAGAAACTAAAAATATTTTTATAAAAAATAAGAAAAATAATCCTTGGATTTGTTCGATATTAAAAAATAAACCCCAGACTGATACAACTAAGACTATAACTATAATAGTTAGCAGTGTTAAAAATATATTTAAGTAGAGTGAGGTAGAATACAGTAGATCTTTTTTTATGGAACTATCAGCATTTAAAATCATCAATGGGCTTTTAAGAAAACCTATTCTCACAGTTTCAATTAAACTTGTGATTGTCATAAATATGACCCAAATCCCAAATTGATCCTTGTTTAAATACCGTATTAATATCAAAAAACCAATAAACCCCAGCATCATTAATGATACTCTTGTTGCCAAAACTAATGTTCCAGACTTTACCCAATAAGATGAATTACGTAGCTTTCTGATTGTATTTTTTAATATAACTATCATGAGCTATTGCATTTCAAAATGATCATCTATTTTAAGGTAAGATTATATAAACAATTATTATAAATAAAAGAAATATTATTGAAATGACTTAGTGCAGATTAATTTCTTTAAGGATTTAATTTAACACTTCTAGGCGTAAGTAAATTCCATTTGATCGCCAAATAGAATGATTTTAATAAATCCAGTCTCCTGTTTACAAGATATTTAATTGCATTTTTTGGAATGGTAAAAAATGTAAAAAAGAGTGAAAATATTATAAATCGAATTGTAGAAACATTTCTTTGCATAAACATAATTCTGTTCCTAGTCATATAATACGTTTTTAATGGACTGGCTTCTCCTACCGAATATGAGACACGATGATAGATAACTGCTTTATTATTAAAATAAATGCTAAATCCAAGTTTCCTGACCTTGTAAGAGTAATCCATTTCTTCGTAATACAAAAAAAATATATCTGGAAATCCTCCTACCAACTCCATTAATTCTCTTTTTACAATCATGGCAGCGCCATGAGCATAATAGGTGAATCCAGATTTAAAGCGCTCATCATTATCTACCTGCCCTTGCCCTAATACTTTGTTTCTTCCTGTATATGAATTTATTTCAGTACTACCAGCATATTGAATTAAATTAGGAGATTCATAATAAATAACTTTAGGGGATACAATTCCCAAATCACCAATCTCACTAAATGGCCTAATTAACTCTTCAATTACATTTTCAGCAAACAAAGTGTCATTGTTTACAAAAAATATATATTCCCCATTTGCATATTTTCCCCCGAGATTATTACCAGCTGAAAAACCAAGGTTCACCTTAGATCGTACTACCTTTACTTCTGGAAATTCTAAATAGATTTGATCAGTTGGATCTTCTGTGGAACCATTGTCTACAACAATAACTTGTAGATTCTTATAGGTACATTCCTCAATCGAAAGTAATAATTCAAGTGTTACTTTTGCATTATTATAATTTATAGTTACAATTGAGACTAAAGGGTACTTATTTTTCATTTGAATTAGTTCCTGACCCATGCGGAGTATGTATAAACCTTTTATTAGCCCCTTTGAGGTTAAGCATGATGATCAACATTGATAAAAAAATACCTGGCAATTGCATGATACTTAGTAGCATTCTAAAATTATAAAACCTTTTAGGAATTGCAATTAAAATGGAAATCAGAAATAACAAATAGAGAATAAACCAATACAGGAATTTAATATAAAAGTATTCTTGCAATACCAAACTCAACATTAATGCTATAGAAAATAATCCCAAGTTTAACAACCGAGGCAACTGAATGTTTCTTAAAACTACACTATTAAACAGAACAAAATTCCCATTAAATAAAGCCAGAAATCCCCTCTTCAAATATTTTCTAAGAAAACTATACTGACTTGCTATCCACCTGGTTCTTTGTTTTTTGAAAACTGAATTATTTTCCACTTTTTCATCAAAAACAAATAATCCATCGTAAAATATTGCTTTATAACCCCTTCTTAGTAAAGCAATTTCAAATTCTTTATCAAACCCTCCAATGGAATTCAAAGAATTAAAAACTTCCGTTCCAAGTTGGTAATCAACTGCAAATCCCGAACCTGAAATTGATGAAGAACCACCGGCGTTGCATACACCTTTGCGATTTATATGTGTATTAATTTGCTCACTTAAATCATCTAAAATTGCCAAGTGATTCACTGGATTCTTAATCACTCTGCTTCCTTGGACAATTTTAAATCCTTGAATAAAAAGACTATTTGCTTTCAATAAAAAATCCTTATCGATTATATTATCTGCATCCAGAATTACCATTATGGAATATTCAAACCGAATTTTTTTAAGAGCAGATTGTATGGCTTTTACCTTAGTGCTTTCGTTCAAGGTTACAATATGTAGGTCAACAGGAAAAGTCCTTAGGCGCTTAATTGTTTCCTCTTTAAAAGAATCCGCAATAACTAATACTCTGAAGTTTTTATTTGGATAATTTAGGCTTAAAGCATGCTCAACCGAGTCAAAGATTACGCTATCTTCTTTATACGCAGGAATTAATATGAGCACTTCATTAAATACGTCGGAATCAGTGGTTTCTATACCCGATTTAAAAAGACCAAAGAACGACAAAAGTAGATTATAAGTAGAAACATATAAAAAATATCCAAACACCAAAAACTCAAAAATATAGAGAATCCTGAACAAAATGGACATCTCTAATTAAAAGCATGTTGAACTACTACTGGAATTGTTTTAAATAATATTTTCAAATCAAACAGGAAGTTGCTACGATCAGCGTAGGCGATATCCAAATTCATCCGCTCTTCATCCGAAAGTCCGGAAAAATTTCCTTCCGAAATTTGCCAGAGACCCGTTATCCCAGCGGGAGCTAAAAACCGTTTAGCGAATTGATCTTTTGTTAGTTTTTCGGCTTCATATAACGGAAGTGGTCGATTTCCTACTAAAGACATATCCCCTAAAAGCACATTAATTAATTGTGGCAATTCATCCAAACAGGAACTTCTAAGTAACCCTCCAAACTTAGTGACTCTTGGATCTTTTCTCAATTTTATAAATGTTGTCCCAAACTCATTCTTATATTCATTTAAATGCATAATATTAACTAATTCTTTATCTGCATTTAATCTCATTGTTCGAAACTTATAAAAATTGAATATCCTATAGCCAGACCCCGCCCTCAACGAAATATAAAAAACAGGCCCTTTAGATTCAAGTTTTATTATAATTGCTATTAGTAAGAAAAGTGGACTTAAAAAAATCAAAGCTAATAATGATATTAAAACATCAAATCCTCTCTTTATTATTGGCATCTTAAAATTCGGTAAAAAATAATTGAGTTTTACCTGAGGCTCAACCTTCATTTTTGACGTCAACTTTTTAAACTTATCGAGAAATTGAATGCGTTCATGAATTTGCCTAGCTTCTACCTCATGTATATAAAAATCATCGATGCCTACCTTTAAGGCCTTAATCTTGTCTTCACGAGGTCTATTTTTAGCGATTACTATAAGAGGAATATTATTCAATCTCTCCTGTAATTTCAAACCATAATGAAACGAAAAAACATTATCATCTTGCAGTGCAAAATCAGAAATAATTGCTACTGGCAATTCAGCATTGGAAAGAATCTGATTTTTCAACCATAATTCCGCTTTAAAAAAGCTTGGGAGGGAGAGCCCTGTATAATTAAATTCGAAAAGTTCACCACAGATATCAACAGCATTTGACCCTATGAATAGCAATAAATTGCGCTTCTTATCACGAGAAGGTGCAGAACTATTTTCAATAATAGGCTGTGTTAATGGTTGACCTGTCATAGTACATCTAATTTTTTAAGACTATGCTTTAAGACTACTTCTGCTGAAAACAATAAGTCTTTTGGATTAAATGGTTTCTCAAAATAATCATGAACTCCAAGTTTCATGCATTTGAGCCTTTGTTCTTTACCAGAATATCCAGTAATAACTATAAATGGAACTTCATTGAAAAATCCACTGTTCTTTAGATTTATTACGAAGTCTTCACCATTTATGTTAGGCATGTCCAAATCTGTAATGATTAAATCAGGTAAATTACCTTGCGCCAACCAGTACATCGCCGACATACCATCACTTTTCGTTGTTACCTTGTAAGACTTCTCAAACAATCTTTGTAACAACTGACACATCGCCAAATCATCATCAATTATTAGTATATGATTTTGTTGTGTCATACTAAATTTAATTAATCAAATTCTTAGAAACAATATTCCAAGGACTTTAAATCATTAATTTTTTAACATCCGCTTAGATTAATGTAAATTTACCTAAAAATATTTATATTCAAATAATTTAATTAATTATTTATTTATTTGCACTAAATTTTTAGACGTCTAAACCAATCTTAATATATTACTATTTTATCAATATTACTAAAAAAAAGCAATAATTTATTAACATTTAATATATAAGCGCTATATAATATAAATATTATAATATTTTACGCTAATTTATATCTTGATAAAAACACTGAAAAAATAATTATTTAATTATTTAAATACAAAATATAATATTTTAAATAAATCAAAGTAGGATTTAAATCAATTTATTTCAAAACTAAAAGCTGAGATCCAAACTAATCCCAGCTCGAATCCATCTTCCAGGCATAGGAGTCATAACTTCGGTATACAGCTGGTTTGTTAAGTTTGTTGCTTCTAGAAATATGTTTGACCGCTCATTAAATTCATAAAATAATCGATCATCAATCAGTAGATATGAAGTTTGTTCAATTCGATCAATGTATCTCATCTTAAAACTATTTTTCAGATTCCCCACAATTCTATGCTCAAGACCAATAATCACTTGATTTCTAATATGCTCTAAGGCATACCTTGATTGAATGTTTTCCTCCTTATCAAGACTCTGATCCAAGTAATTGTAAGAGATAGAGGCATTATAAATGAGAAAACTTGGATCAATCAATTCCTGAAAATTAAGGCTTAAAACCATCTCAAGTCCATTAATAGTGATATTCTGAAAATTTTGTGCCCTCCAAATACTCTCTATTGGATTATAAATCCAATCTATAAGCTGGCTTGCATCTCGAATAAAATAATTTGCATCAAACGAAATTCCATCATTCAGATATCTAAATCCCAGTTCATATGTTATTGCCTCTTCTGGCTTCAAATCGGGATTTCCTTCCTCTATCGGACTGCTATAGTATTGGTCATAAAATGTTGGAATTCGATACGACTTACCGATATTTCCAAAAAGTCTAACTTGATTATTTAAATTATACCCAAAATCCATCCCTGGAAATGCATTGTAGCCAAAATCAGAATACCAGTTGATATATATACCTGGTGTAATATCAAATTTACTTCCTATTTTAAATCTATGATCGCCAAAAAAACCAATATTATCTCTTCCAAAACCATCCAAATTGCTTTTACTTTCATTTCCTCCTCGTACCCAATCCCCAATTATTGCTTCTTTGCGATATTCAACTCCAAAACCAGTAATCCCAACTTTGCTCCTATAAGAAGAATTTATTTCAGCACCAAATGTGTTCGTTTCATGAAGGTTTTGATATGCCCCTGGATTATCTCTAATAAAGAGATACTTATCTCTATTCCATCTCCAATAAATTCTAGGTTTTATTTCAAAGTTATTCCGCTCAGTCTTATAAGAAATGCTTGTAATACTTGTTCTTACTTCCTCATATTGTTCAGTATAATCTGGGCTTGCATAAAATCCGTTCGCACCAAATTTCCTATCAGACATCCCAAAAATCAATTCATATATGCCGATTTTTGATGGCAGTTCAGATTGATAGAAAATATTACCAATGGTATAATCAGTATTGTGTCTATAACCATCAGAAGCATCCCTTGAAAGAGAAACAAATTGCTTATAATTTCCCATAGGAAGAGAAAGGTTTAAATTCCCACCATAACTTCCAAAACTACCCCCATATGCTCTCACCCCTATTTTTCTTATTTCAGGTGCTTTAGTTATAAAGTTGACAGAACCAGCAAATGCATTTTGTCCATAAATCCTTGCTCCAGGGCCTTTCAAAACTTCAATTTGTTCAATATTATCTATTGGGATTGGAATAGTCATAATATGATGTCCAGTTTGAGGATCAGTAAGCTTTATCCCATTCAATAGAATAAGCGTTTGTTCAAAAGTACCTCCGCGAATTCCTATATCCGTCTGAACTCCCATCGGTCCTCTTTGCCTGATGTCTACACCGGGAGCATAAGTTAATATTTCAGGGACGCTTTGAATTGGTTCTCTTTTTATCTGCTCTTTGGTTATAATCTGAATATTTCGCGAGGCTTCAGAAAATGGCATCGATATTCTATTGCCATTAATTATAAGGTCAGACATCACTATTGTCGTGTCAACTTGAGCGTTTAGAATATTTGAACTTAGTATAATGACAGCGAGAAACAATAGATATCGGTTCATTTCCAAATTTTAAGTTGGTTTACTACCATTTTGATATTAAAATTCTCAAATTTCCCTTGCGCTGAG
>Ga0316190_10002785_pt1 | contig 12697 bp, 13 predicted proteins | sample Eddworburrow2_MG_FD_204929 | JGI IMG/M metagenome (GOLD analysis project Ga0316190, IMG submission 204929) | Coastal sediment microbial communities from Maine, United States - Eddy worm burrow 2 | ecosystem: Environmental > Aquatic > Marine > Coastal > Sediment | place: USA: Maine | collected... | reverse complement strand
ACAGTTTGCCCGGTTGGGACTAAAGCGCACTCATAGCAAGGCCGATAGCATTTACGAAGACGCTGCGGATGTACTGATAAATGGCTGATATAGCCGATGAAAGGCATTCGAAAAACTAAACATTAGCTTTATACTCTATAACCAAATTTGTTATTGAGAATGAAAAAGAGAAAAGGAAGGTAATTATGAAACGTATAATGATATTTGTTGCAGTACTGGCTTTGTTGAGTTCGCCTGTAGCCAATGCAGATACAGCTATGATATCCGCTAAAGTGAAACGTGTATTGCTTACGGGCAATGGCCAGTATGGTGGGTGTATGGTTTTATTAACTACAAGTGTTAATGCTTCTCTACCAAATTGTCCTGGTTCTTGGGTGTCGCTTAGTTGCACCGGGGACTTTAGCCCTAAAGATTCTGCTTATCGTATGTTGGATGTTGCGCAGATGGCAAAGGCATTGAATAGTACTATTTATGTGTTTGTAGATGATACAAAAAAACACAACGGTTATTGTTATTCCAATCGAATAGATATTCTGTAATTTAATAGGGTGCAAAACGGTAATGCCATCGGCGGAACAGTGTTGATTGCTATGCCACTGACTGCAGTCTATTATTTTCAGCTTGAGAGGATGTTAGAGATTTGCTCCAGTGAAATCAAGGTGCTCTGAAGCCACAGCAAGTCCACCAGCAGTGGCACCACAGCCTCAGGTGAAATTCTAGGTCAATTCAGAAGAAAAAGCAGGGATACGTAAGGGGCAAGGAAAGTGAAAACATGGTGCAGCAAGAAGAAATAGCTTTGAGCGAGAATGGCTTGCAGACAGACCTGCCTTCCAGAGAGATGGTTTTGGATCCCGATGCTGGTAGATGGGCATATTTAGCTGATGTTGGGTTATCCCCATTAACCATGATGCAGAGATTGCCCCAGATTTTGACAGTTCCTTCGAATGGGGTTAATGATAGACAGTTCCACAGTCCAATTTACAGTCTCGCTAACTGCGATCACACGTGAGCCTTTAAAGCTTCCAATATCTACCAGTAGTAGGTTAAATTTAAACCTTCTTCGCTTTAATTATTACCGTTGCCCAATTGCATAGGAGTCGGTTTTCCCTGGGCATTTTGTACATAAAGCTATCCATAACATTGAATGGATGCTCAAAAACTACTCTTCTAATACGATTAATATCTAGTTGCCAAAAATCTTTTGTAATTGGGTGATCCACCCATTTAAATCCTGATGTTTCAATAGCATCCTTCATTGCCATAATATCGCCTCCCCAAGGACGGTCATAGCTGTGCACCTGTAATCCACCGGGTTTAATAATTCTATGCAATTCCGAGTGAAAAGTAGGTAGATCATCTACCGGAAGGTGTTCAATTACACTCACTGAGTATACAAGATCAAAGAAATTGCTTGGAAGCTCAGGGCTAGTGTCATTGCCCACATAACCTGAGAAAAAAGTTGCATTTTTATATCTATTGCGAAGCCTATTTAAGGCAACACTGCTCACTGTTATGTCTGGGTTGTAGTCATCAATCCCGAAAAGATTGATGGACTTCTGATCCTTGAAAACCTCAAATGTTGGACTAAGCGCACCGTGTCCGACTTCTAAAATATTAAGTGGAGAGGCGTGGTCGTTTATACGCTGTTCTATATGACGACATACTGTTGCGTGACCTAGCGGTTTCAATGAATTACGCTTGAAGTTATCTAGAAATACATCAGGATATTTTTCCCTGCAATACCACAGATCTTCAGATGTGCCAATTTTGTACATTTGGTTATATTCTCCAAATACTGCCTAAGGTTTCTTGAGTGTCATACTATCGAATAATACTATGAGCCTGTTAAATTATTTCGTTCATTTGCCGCCAGAAAGAAGATGGGGCTTTTGGTTTGTAAGGCGACACCATTATCCTTTAGCTGGTGTTCGCGAAGTTTTCTTCTGTGGGGCTACAGATTATACGTGTGCTCTTGATTTCTCAATGCCTCCTCTCTCTCTCATGCTGCTCGGTTCCCTGTTTAATATGCATGAAGGAGCTACTTAATGAATCAGATGCCTCCAGCATTATAGTTTTGAGAGGTTCTCTTTCCATTCTTTAGGCAGGCTATCTGAGAAATGCGCATTTGCATATTCATACACATCGAAAAACTTTCCTGCAATCGCATGAGCGTTTTCTGGGCTTAAAGCAATGGACTTGCTTGCATTAACTTTTGAATTGATATTTGATTTTACATAATCAATGTTTAAAAAGTTTGTTATTTTTTTTAATTCAGATTCATGGGATAGTGGGTTCATAAGATGCTCATAGAAGATTACACAGACATCTGCCACAGGGACAGCTTTATACAATTCCGTTAATGTTCTTTTGTAATCTGTTCTTAAAATAAAAGTGGGGTCTGATAGGCAATCATTTATCTTCTCTTCTGCACGAAACCGCTCTGAACCGCGACATGTTTCTTCAAATCTTAAATGCGACCAAAATCTGTCAACAGGGTCTCTCATTAAGAATAAAATCTTTGCATTGCTATACATTTTTTTAATTTCTGAGAAACCATGTTCATTCAAGAGCGAATATGATGGTGTTATTTCACCAACAATACGGTGCTGCTCTTCAGCAATGAGATTGAAGTAGTCTTTGTATCTGTTTTTATTGGCTGGCATTTCGAGTCTTAACGTAAGACATCTGAGTGTCTCCAGCTGATTAGAGGAAATTGGTGATTTTATATTGGAAAGTAGAGCAGTTAGCTTGGCTTCCATGTGTGTATTATAAGAAGCACACATATCTCTACAATACATGGCATCAAAATAATGAAGCTCTTTTAGAGGGGAAAAACCAACTTGTGGGTGGTTTGAAAAATATCTTCCAAGCCAAGTAGTCCCGGCTTTTGCTGCACCAATGCCGACAAAAAATTCTTTGCTCATCTTTTGTATCTTTACCTTTATGCTGTCAATTTTATCTTCAGTCTCGAGATGAATTTTAATGCGCTCAAGGCTATTGAGTTTTATTTAAATAGCCACTAGCAGTAAGCATTTTAGCGAGGCTGGTTTATATTAAGTAAGCAGCCGTATCTTTAGTGAGGCTTAACAATCTCTCTACTTGCCTAGCAAGCTTAATTTGGCAATCAATTTATCTGCATCTTTAACGGCATTATTAATAAATAACAAATCGATATTTCCTTCTTTGAAATCGAATTCTTGCCCAAATTGTCTAATGTCTGTAATCGGTGTGTAAAAGCTTGGATACAGTGAGCTTCTTATATTCAAAACTGTGAAGTTTCGCTCTATAAAGTCAGCGTAGGACATATCATTAATAATAGCATTTAGAGTCTCAGGCCAGAATTCTACTATGCAAATACTTGGAAGTGATTTTGCTAATGAGCCGAGTCCGGCCATAACATTTGGCTCATGTCCCTCAGTGTCAATTTTTATAATTGCTGCTTCATGGCAGTTAATATCAGATATTAGTGAGTCCAGGCGTATTGTGCTAACACTTCTGTGTTTGCTTGCTGAAGGATAAGAACAAATTCTGCCTGAAATCAAGCCATCTGGTGAATATTTATAGTCAGCAGTCGAGTCTGAGCCCGATGCTGCCTCAGACCTTAGCGTTATGAGCTCATCGACTTGATTTATTGTAAAGTTGGCTTTAATAATATTTCTTGTTAATCCAGGCTCAAGGCAATGGATAGGAACGTCGATGTTAAGCGCCTTAATAAGGAGTGCTGATTCAAGTGAGAAGCGTCCAATGTAGCCACCAACATCAATAATTTGTGGCTTCAGATTTTGCTCAAGAAAATGGTTGATAAGAATATCCATGTACTTACGAGAATCTGGATAGCAGCCTGTATGAGGAAGATCCTGGTTGTCTCGTCGTTTTATAAAATCAAGCGGATTTGCTTTTCTAAAATTTAATGTTTTATAAAATGCCTCGGACATTAAAACAAATATTCCGTAGTCAGAAACCTCCCAGAAGTTCAGGTCTTCATCTGTCATCTCAAGAAGTTGAAGTGCATCTTCAAGATTATTGCGAATATTGTGAGGTAAGTCATTGATAAGCATTATTTCATACCAAATTTAGAAGAGAACGGGCAATCAGTTATTGTCTAGTTACGGCATTATTCCATAGCTCAGGCTTAAATGTTTGAATTGGCGGCCTAAAATCTTCCTTAATCAAATTGGATCTAATAAAAACAAGATCGCACTGATATAGAGAGTTCCCATAATAAACAATATCTACGATATCAACTAATTGAAACCCTTTTGCCGCAATATACGTCATGCGCTCCAATATTGTTGTGAATGTAGTTTCAATAATAATAACAGAGGCTCTCCCTAAGTGATCTCCTATCCCATTCAGTACGAGTATTTCTGTGCCATCAACATCAAGTTTTAACAAATAATTATCCGCAATATCCTCACAAACAGAATCAAACCTGGAAACAGTTACTTCTGAGCAAGAGACAATAGTTTTACCGTCCACTGGAATTGGCTCTGCGTCAAGACGACCATGTGTTGGCACTCCATCATTTCGCAATGCCCTAACGATACAATAAAGTTTGCCCGTTTTATCCGACAGCGCCATTTTATATAATTCATGGTCAATTTTTTGATAATTTTGTTTGATCACATCATAAAACAAGGAAACTGGCTCAAATAAATGATGGAACTTGTCTGGAAATTGTGCGATTAGCTCGCTTGTTGCTCTCTCGACACCCACATCTACAATGCAGGAAATAGGCAGGTCACATTCCTTGATGCGCATCAAAACATTGTTCTTTGTCGGGGATAGATTCTTTGGCATTGCTATAGGCCTATCTTAATGGTTGAAGGTAATTAATAAATTGAGTTGACTATGATGGCGCTCATACATCAAGCCCTACAGGCTGCACCAGCAAAGGGGATAAGTGTCCAACAACATCAGATGGCCTTTTCCAATTTCGAATGCTAGCTTTTTGACGGAAGATAAGCCGTTCAATATAGTGAAGTCCAGAGTTCTCTCGGCAATAGGTGCATCCTTGCTGCTCGGCGCTGCCTTGATATTTCTCAGGGTTCAAAACATATTCTAGAATAAATTGAAATGCCTCATCAAGAGTAGATACAGCCCGGCCGCCATCTTGATCAATTAAGCTGGCACAGAATGTGCCATTGGTTGTTAATAGCGATTTCCCTTTAACTACTGCTTCTACTGCGATTCCTGAGCCACGAACCTGGTAGTTTTGTTGGTTATATAGCAATAACACGATATCTGCAGTATCTATTAGCTGGTGGTATTCAGAATCTTCAAGTGGTGATTTGATTAACTTAACGATTTCAGGATCGTATTGCTCTAGTTTACGGATGGCCTCTAAAATCTTTGCATTGTAACCTATGATTTGAGGGGCGCTGTGTATGATAAATTTAACTTTACTCCATACTTGGGCAGACTGTTTGCACAGCTTGATTAAATCAGGTATCTCGCAAAAACCTTTTTCCTCGCGTGCTGCCCCCATATACACAAGAGTGAATCTCCTATTGTGATCAATTTGTTGAAATGATTGAGCCTGCATGCGCGAGACCTTTGGGGGGTTGCTAACAGGCAGCGGAAGTGGATAAACGCATACTCCCAGCATCTCTCGATAATAGTGTGCTAATTGATGAGTTTCTGCCCAAAGAAAAAGCGATCGTTCGGTTTCACAGTGCAGTGCTACTTTCTTCAATAAATCGCGGACACCCTGATCACTAGGCCTACCTGGCATTGTGGAATCATCATATGGCGTGCAAACATGAATGTTTGGCAATGCCATTGTTCGAGCCGCGCTGATAAAGTCAAGCAAAGCTTCATAAAAACCAAAAAAAGCTGTATGAATGAGTAGGTGGTCTTCGCTTCCTGCTTGTAGAGCCTGTAACGACATTCTTAGTTCATTCGACAATTGACCTGAAGAACTTGTTTTTGAGTTTGCGCCTTTGTGATATTTATCATACATTGTTGATGTGAATGCTGGAATTATCTCAAAGCCTTGTTTTTCTTTTGGTAAAGAGTAGTTAATATTAGCCAGCCAAACAACCTCCATGCCAGCCTCTTTAGCGGCATGGGTGATGGTAGATGAAAGTAGATAGTGGTGCCCGCGTTGATCTACTAAAGATGGGTCAATAATTATAAGTCGCGTCATTACAGATTCCGAAAATATTATCGTATTCTTTGCGCTTCTTCTAGCGTTAAGAGATTAAACGGGGGCGCACGAAATGCTGCTTTGTCTTTGAAGTGCGTCCCTTCTCCTAATCCGCAATTGTAAATAACACGCTTACTGGTAGGCATATGTGTTTGCCCTGCAAGCGCTGTAAGTAATGAGATTGTTTCATCCCAAGCAAAGAATTTCTCAAGAACGATTGAAGGATTGCGTGGCGGAGTAACATCAATTATCCGTTTGATTTTATCTGTTAAGGTCGAAGATATGTATAATGAATATTGTTCCTCTGTCATCGAATAACAGTCGATAAGTTGATGAAGAATGGGTCGCATTTTTTCAGAGGTTGTTGCCCACCCCCAGCCTTGAAAACGCGAGATGTGTTCCCTCTCGCTAGAAGTTAAGAAATGATGCCCATAGACTGAAAATATTTTTGGATTGTCAGCAATTCTATCTAAGCCTTGACGAAATACTTTGATGGCGTCTGCTGTTGGATAGCAATCATCCTCAAGCACCACGAATGACTCATACGTATTCACCATTTCTAGAAGACCTTGAATAAGGATTTTTCTGAACCCTAACTGGCCATTGTGCCGTACAAATCTTGCTACATTATACTGTTCAACAATTCTTGTAACAGTCTGAGTTTTCTCAATTAAATTCTGATTTCCTTGATGACCATCCAGCCAAACATGAGTAAATTGAAGCGCATTCTGTTGTTTCAAACTCCGCAGCATTGCTTCCATGTGTTTAGGCCGAGTGTGGCCAAATAGAATTATACCAAAAGGCTTCCTGCTAATATCACTAGAGCAAGTTGGATATGATTTAAGGAAATAGGGATCAATTTTGAATGACTGTGACTGGTTCTCATGCTTAGCTGTTGGCGTACCACGCTTTACAGAATGGATAGCATCGCTTGAACCGATTCTTTTCATCCCTCCAATAAGTACCGTTCTTTTACTAATAATGATTTCTTTTGTAGAATCAACTTTAGTCAAACCTAATACATCAACACCATCCCCTAAAAGATTATTAAACGCCTCTTCCCTATCCTGCTTTGAAACCTTACTGTCTATCTCATCATAGTATACATTGAGCGATTGCTGTGACAGCTGACCAGATCGGATATTAAATATACCAAACGGCCTCTGTGCTTGAAATAAAGACCTTTTTTGAGAAAATTCATACCATAGACTCCAATCGCCGGCTAATCGAAATCGCCTGAAATCTTTATCAATATCAATCTCATCCCATAGTTTCTTACGCCAAAATGTACCTTCTTGTTGAACAAACCACCAGTTCACACCATCACACACGCCTCGCTTGATAAGTTCAGATGTAAAAGGTGTCATGTGTGTTTCACGTTGACCATTTTCACGTCTTACTGATGGAACTCCAGTGATCCAGTTAATGCTTTTCTTGTCCTTGCAATTATCAATATCCGCCAAAAACTGAAAGACGCCAGCATCCAATTGGTCGTCAGCATTTATCCATCCCATCCAGTCATTGCTGTTAATTGAATGGCCATAGAAGCCTTTACAAATGGCATCATACATTCCCTTGTCAGGTGATGTGCTGTATGAAAATACAACATCACCATATATGGAATGATGCTTCCCGCTTGATAGTATTGCTTCCCATTTTTTTATTACTGATAGTGTTTCATCAGTTGATCCACCATCTTGTACATGATAATAAACTCTGAATGAGCCTAATTGACTCACTATGCTTTCAATAGTTTTATCAAGTGTTTCTGCAGAATTAAATGTAGGCGTTACAATAAATATCGAAGTGCATTTTTTATGAATACTAGGTTTTCTAACCTCAGGTAAACCTAACTCACAGATGCCTTGTATATGATGCAGTAATCGGCTTAGATGTGAATCACCGCGTCCAACGCAGTGCTCCGTATAAAGACTGCTGATTTCAGCCTGCGCCGATACAGTGTCGCCAGATTTAGCTAGCCCAATTAACCGCTCTATCCGCTTTGATATCAACAAATTCATCCTAGAGCCTAACCGCATTTAAAAATTGTTGGCTACATTTGGAAGCCCGTTCAATCACAGCACCAATAAAGAGGGGGCGGTAATTATGGACAACAATATCTATCAAAAAACTGTAATTAGTTTGTACATTCATTTAGTTCTGATCACTTTCTAATTTATTGCTATTAGTCCAATATGATTTACATAATATTTTTGAACGATCACATCGGTCAGAGTATTTTTTTGCAATTTCGGTGATCTCTTTTAGTAATCCTTGTTCAAGTTTCGTTGGGCTCAGTCCCATTTCTAAAAAGACATCGTTTTTTACATGCAAGTCGTTTTCATCATCCTCTTTACGTGGATTGGGTAAATAGGCAATCTCAGAACCAGTTATCTTGGATATAAGCTCAGCTAAGTCTCGCACCCGATGTGTTTCCGTCATTTGGTTGAAGATCATCACTTTCTCACCGTGTTTTGGTGGATTGCAAAGAGCGATATCAATGCATTTTACTGTATCACGAATATGAATGAATGCTCGAGTCTGACCGCCTGTTCCATGTACTGTCAGAGGATGGTTAACTGCAGCCTGCATCAGAAAACGATTGAGTACAGTGCCATAGTCGCCATCGTAGTCGAAGCGATTAATCAAACATTCATCCATTTGAGTTTCCTCAGTATTAGTACCCCAGACAATGCCTTGATGAAGGTCGGTTATACGTAGGCCATCGTTGCGATTATAAAAGGCAAAACAAAGTGCATCCTGGGTTTTTGTCATGTGGTAGATGCTGCCTGGATTTGCTGGATAGAGGATTTCTTGGTCGACAGTCTTTCCTTCATCAGTTGAGATCTGTACATTCAAATATCCTTCAGGAATTTTCATTCCTGCAGTGCCGTAACCATAGACACCCATGGTACCTAAATGAATTAAATGTACGTCTCTTTCGGATTCAACGATGGCGCATAAAACGTTGTTGGTTGCATTCAGGTTGTTATCAACAGTATAGCGCTTTCCCCAAGAACCCTTCATAGAATAGGGGGCAGCACGTTGCTCAGCAAAATGAATGATTGCATCTACCTCTTCATTACAAATTAAATCAAGTAGACGTTGATACTGACGAGACACGTCAATATTGTAAAATTCAATGCTCTTTCCGGTAAGCCGCTTCCAAGTTTCCAGGCGTGTAGACATGTGGGCAATTGGTGTTAATGACTCAACTTCTAGTTCAAGATCAATTTTGCGCCGTGAAAGATTATCTACAATAATCACGTCATGCCCAATATTTGATAGGTGCAAGGATGTTGGCCATCCACAGAAACCATCACCACCTAATACAAGTACCTTCATAGAATTGCCCTTAATAAATATAACGAAAAATGTTTTTCGCTTGAAAAAGTTCTCGTGACATTCACACGATTGTTTTAGACATTTAAACACTTGGCCTATAATTGGCTTGTGAGAATTAGCCAGTTATTTCATCACTGTGCATTTGGCCAATTCTGCCAGTCTTGCAAATAGATTAATTTGTTAATATATCATCAAAGTGATGGCGATCTGATACCTGCAGCAGGTATTTTTGTGCACACATATGAGCTATGTATGCCCATCAAAACTCGTTGTAAAACCAGTCATCCCACTGCATCTCTATGCAGCAATACCCATTTTGTTCCATTAAAGTGCGTATGTCTTTTCGTCGATCCGTGAAATTATGTTCAATTGTCATCAGTTGGATACGCCAGCGGTCAAATGGAAAGGACTGAAGTATTTCATATTCACTCCCCTCAGTGTCAATGCTTAGGTAATCTATGTCTACCGGTGCACCGTGCTGCTCAAGAAAATCGTTAAGGGATATGGTTTCCAGAATAGAGCAACCCTCAGTATCAAAGTAGGCTGAGCGCTTATCGCCATGCATATCATCATAGAAATGTTGCTGCATTCCGCCAAAGGCATCAGCAAAAATAAATTTGACCTTCTCACCTGTTTTCGCACCTATACACGCGCTTGACACCACACAATTACGATTGTGTTTTAATTTTTTAATAAATTTCGGGTTAGGTTCAGCGCAAATACCGTGCCAGCCAAATTCTTTTTCCAATAACCAGGTGTTACTTAAAAGTACGCCATCTGTCGCACCAAATTCTACGAAGAATCCGTTTCGCTTGTGGTTTGTCTGTTCTAATACCCATAGATCTTGACCTAATTGTGATACGGAATGTTTTTTTAATTTTTCTAACCATGAGGCGGCATTTTGATCACTTCTAGGCTTGGTATGATCATCGTCTGTGGCTTGCTGAAAAATTTGTTGGCGTTGTTGTGCAAGAGAGAGTTCTTGGCTTAATAACTCAACTTCTGTTTGCAGTACTTTATAGTGTGCTTCTTTTTGGTGTGGCTTTTGTTTTTGCTTGTGAGTGATTTGTAGTTGTTTGTCAACAAGTGTAGCGGCTTGGGGCAGCAGTCCCATACGTGCCATCTCGCGGACTGAGCGTGCATGGCTCACTAGTGCTGTATCTTTTGAGCCAATTGCTGCTACAGCTGCTTCAAAATGATGTGCGATACGGGGTTCGTCTTGCTTTAGCGCAGCAGTTCTTCCTAATGTATTGTGCACGCCAGCAATAAGAACCTGTGCCACTACTCGAGGCGGGCATCCCCAATTAAGTGACATACGTGTACATGCATGTGCCTTTTCATGTTCTCCTAGCTGCTGGTGAGCGCTGGCGATAAGAAGTGCGAAGCGGTCGCGATCTGGGTGTGTGTGCAGTGAATCTAGATCCAAAGCAGCAAGCTGATGCCACTCACCAAAGAACCAGTGTGTTTTTGCGCGGGCAAGGGTGGCTTCATCAGATCCCTCTAGAATGGGGGTCATCTCTTGCTCGGCTAACTCCAGAGAAGGCTGTGCTTCTATCGGCTGCGTTTCGGTTTTTTGCTGAATATCTGCGGTAGGCATCGGTTGATGTGCTTCTTTTTTTAGTATCTTGCGCAGATGTTTGTTTGCTTTCTTTTTAGAACGCTTTTTCACGAATCAGGATATCCTTGATAAGTTCAATCTGTGCTTCTGCTTTTATAAACTCGCTGTCCAGCATTGGCAGTCTATGGTTGAGTTCCGCCAGTTGCTGTTGGAGTTTTTCTAGTTCTTCCTGATTTTGTGCTAACTGTTGTTGATTAGTATCTGCGCGTAGTTTCTCTTGATCACGTTGCTGTTGGTGAGTTATGGCAAGATGCGCCTGTTCGGTCTTGGTTTGGTTTGCTTTATCCAGCTGTGCTTTATGTTCAGCTGCAAGCTTTGCCTGCTCATCTCTTGCTTTGGTGAGCTGATCCATTTGAGTTAGGCGGTCATGTGCTAGTTTTTCCTGGTTGGCTCTGGCCTGGTTTGCTTTATCCAGCTGTGCTTTATGCTCAGCTGCAAGCTTTGCCTGCTCATCCCTTGCTTTGATGAGCTGATCTATTTGAGTTAGGCGGTCATGTGCCAGTTTTTCCCGGTTGGCTCTGGCCTGGTTTGCTTTATCCAGCTGTGCTTTATGTTCAGCTGCAAGCTTTGCCTGCTCATCTCTTGCTTTGGTAAGTTGCTCTATCTGGGTTTGGTGTTTGTTGAGCTGTTCATTATGATCTTTTGTTAGCTGGGCCAGTTGCTGTTGAAGTTTACGATGGCGAAGTTGCAACTTATTTCGTTTTAGGGTCCAACGGGGGCGGTCTTGATCATGGCTGCTGTCTTCCTGGAAAAGGTCAAAGCCTTGGTCTTGTAACCATTCGAGAATGGTAGCTGCTGGTTCGCTATTTTCGTATAGAGCTTGATGCCCGCAGTGGAGTTGCAATTGATCAAAAAGATGTAGTTTATCGGCTTGCTGAAGCGCCTTAAGTGTCGGTAGTTCTTCGCCTGGTAGGTCGATAATCAGCCAATTGTGTTGCTCCGTTTGTAGTTGTAGAGATTGGAGTAGAGTGGCGGGGCTGATGGCTTCTGTCTGGAGGGGTTGTGTTGCCTTGAGGCCGGGAAAGAGTTCTAAGAGACCCGGGGCGGCCTTGTGCAGGCTGTTAACATCTGGCAGGTTGTAGCGGTGAAATGTGACGGGGCCAGTCTGGCCTGCTACGGTCTTGTTGATAATTTTAACCTGTGAGAGATCAGTAGTGCGTGCTTGAAGGGTCTTAGCCAGCTGTGGGTCGGCCTCGACCAGTAGCAGACGCGTCGGTTTTGAGGCGAGGTAGCTGTCCAGTTCACTGCAGCGACCGGCACCCAGGTGGATGATCGTGTCCACCGGTGTGGAGTGCGGCATATGGGAATTATTCGATTCTTTGTGCATATATACGCTTAGCTCGTTTCAATGGTGTTTGGGGAGAAATTATGTCTCCTCATTCTGGCTCTCTTTCTACGCTTAAAATATTAAGCGGTAATACCTTGGCTTAATGGTGGCCGTCCTTCCTCTTGCCCAAATTGGATGTAATGAATCAGTGGGTTGATCTCAGCTATGGTGATATCAGGATTAGTGGCCAGGTAAAATATAGTATCAAATTTTGGAGATGGGTTGCGCCCTTCTGATGCGCCATAGAGCAGGTAGTGTG
>Ga0316190_10002783_pt1 | contig 12699 bp, 10 predicted proteins | sample Eddworburrow2_MG_FD_204929 | JGI IMG/M metagenome (GOLD analysis project Ga0316190, IMG submission 204929) | Coastal sediment microbial communities from Maine, United States - Eddy worm burrow 2 | ecosystem: Environmental > Aquatic > Marine > Coastal > Sediment | place: USA: Maine | collected... | reverse complement strand
CAAAAAATGGGGGACCATTGTGTCGCTTAAACCATCTGTGATAATCGGTGTTTAAACCCGGCTTCGTCTCGAATCCTTATCGTCTGATTGCCTCTTAAAACCACTGCTTTTAGATTTTTAGAGCCCATTACGGCGCCGGCCCCGCCCCTGCCGTAACATCTTCCATTGTTGACGATGTTGGAAAATCGAACAAGTTTTTCGCCGGCCGGCCCGATGGCGGCAATGCTGATTCGTTCTCCCTTTTCCTTTTGATGATGATCTTGTAAGCGGGTTTCAGTGTCCGAAGTGGTAAGCCCCCAGAGATGATCGGCTTCTTCTATTTTTATCTTTCCCTCTTCAACCAGCACGTAAGCAGGATTCTTTGCTTTGCCCGAGATAATCAGGATATCAAAACCTGCGCGCTTCAAATGGGGGCCGAAGAAACCACCGGCGTAGGAATCAAGGATGGTGCCGGTCATGGGAGATCTGGTAATCACCGCCGATCTGGATGCGGCCGGAAAAGGGGTGCCGGTGAGAGGGCCGGTGATAAAAATCAGCATATTGGCAGGATCATAGGGATCGATGTTTGGTTTCAGATGAGAATAGAGGAGATAGGCGCCCAAGGCTTTGCCCCCCAGATAGTTCCCGGCAGTGCTTTCATCCAAATCCTCAACGCGGGTTGTCCTCCGGTTGAGGTCAACCCAACCAACCTTGCCTGCATATCCGGATAGCATCGAGTTACTCCTTTTGGCCCTTATCTTGGTGTATCTGGCAACGTGATGTCAGATGCTTTAGGTTTCAGATGTTGGTGTTCAGCCCGCCCTGGTGCGATATGACGGAATTCTATTGTTCACTGCAAGAGATCCCAATGATGTCTTAACTTCCAGAATCATTCAAAGTTAGATCTGGGCCAGGGGTTTCTGCAATTAAAAACTTTCAAATCACAAATAACAAATACCAAACAAATAACAATGATCGAAATTCAAAATCCCAAACAATTGGCCTTTGATCTTATTTGAGATTTGGATACTGTAATTTGGAATTTATTTGTAGTTTGGTGCTTATAATTTGTTATTTCAGGTTTATCCGGGTTTCTGTCCTTACGAATTATTCTATGCCTTTTCTGGTTAAAAATCGGATTAGTCCTCAATATATGTCATGGGTGCTTGCAAATGATATTCAGCAGCGCCTGGCGCTTTTCATTTTGTACGGCATGCAAAGCGCGATTCAACGCCGGCTGGATTTGTCCGGGGTGTTCCACCCGTTCACCATATCCGCCAAAGGCTTCGCAGATTTTTTCATATCGCGCTGTTGGTTCCAAATCGCTCAGCGGGAAGCGGTTCGTTCGGGCTGCCCAACCATCTGGGTGCACGCCAAGGGTTGCCCGCTTGACCGCATGCCAGCTTTGATTGTTGTAAACGATGATTAGAATCGGCAGCTGGTAGGCGGCCGAAACAAAATGGCAAGCGCTGGGGACGGAAAACATATAACTGCCGTCTCCTACTGTGGCAATGACTGTTTTTTCGCGATCGGCCAATTTTGCTCCAAGTGCAGCACCGACAGCCCAGCCCAGAAAACCGGCGTGGGGCGTACAAAAGTAGTGTCCGGGAAGAAGATTGATCTGTTGTTTCATGGCATTATCGTACTCGTTGACCACCACCGTGTCTTCATCAAGGACCCGGTTCACGCTGTGTGAAACCCATGCCGTATCAATAGGCGAATCTTCAGCGGCGCTCGATACTGTTTTCTCAAAACTCTTTAGCATGTGATTGTGAATTTCTTGAAAGTTATTTTTTCTTGATGTTATTGTGCCTGTCTTTAGGTCCGGATGATCCCTGAGAATCCGGGTTATTTCGGACAGGACCAGAGCGGGTTCCCCCTGCAATGTGAGATCCGACGGGAATCCGCGAATCGGATAGCCGCTATAATAGGGATCAATGCCTGCCTGAATGATTTTCGTCGTGTCCCGCGGCACTATTTTATTCGGATACCAGGGGACGTCACAATCCACCACCAGGATTACGTCTGCATCGGCGATAGGCTCGTCGGGAGAAAAACCCAGATGACACGAATGGTTGAGGGGAAAATTCATATATTCCGGATTAAAGCAAACCACACCCACACCGGCGGCATCGGCAAGGTCCACCAAGGCCTGAACCGCCGCCGGCGATCGTCCGACGGATGAGGTTATGATAAGGGGGTATTCGGCACCGATCAGGAGAATGACCGCCTCACGGAGCTTTTGTGGATCCGGGTAAAATGTCGGCAAATCAAATCGAGGCGCTCCTTGAAATTCAACCCCTTCATATTGGGCTGCCAGGATCTCCCGCGGCAAGGTCAGATAGACGGGTCCCCGCGGCTGGGTCATGGACATGACCAGAGCCCGGTCGACGACTGTCTCCAGTTGCGAAGGCATCTTTAGCTCATAGTCCCATTTTACGTATTCCCGCAACATCCCGGCCTGGTCGAAGGCCTCCTGACCCCAGTGGATGTAAGCGCTTCTGGAAGCCGGACTGCCGCTTTCGGTGAGGGGTGTCCGTCCTGCACTGAAAAGGATGGGAACTCTGGCCCGCTGGGCCGCCATCAAGGCTCCCAGTCCGTTGGCCGTGCCAACCCCAACATGGACCATGGCGGCCTGAGGCTTTCCGGTCAGCATGTAGTATCCGTGTGCCATGCTGATCAGCGGTGTTTCATGAGGCACCGTGATCGGCCGCGGAAAATTGTCTCCACGATGTTGACGGTAGGCGAACGCATCGACGATACTGGCAAAATCGGTTCCTGCATTGGCGAAAAAATATTCTATGCCCCGCAACGACAGAAGTTCGAGATACGCTTGAGCCGTGGTTTCAAACCGGGCCTTTGATTGACCCGGTACGGCAGTGTTTGTAGGGTCTTCTGACATCATATGATTTTCCTGGTCAAAGCATTTGTATCGGAAAATAATAACTGGTTGCTATGGATTGGCCCGTTTTAGATTCACTCGAAACTTATGACTGTTTTAAGAAAAATCGAAAACGTGGAGCTAATTCGGATTTTTCACTTTGGTAATGTTCCTGCCTTTAACCATCTGTAATTTTTTATTTTTCGTATCACAAAGCAATGAATTAGACAAAAGGTATTTTGCCGGTTTTTATTTTTTCCAATAGCCAGGTCGCGACTTAGTGCTTCGATTCGCAATTACAGTGACATATAATTATTGTCCAATCCAACATAATTGCTTACTCAGCACTAAGTCCTGAGTGAGTAAATACGTCATCGTATTTACAATTCGATGGACTTAGTCATAGGGGAGGGGGGACAGAACCCGAAATCGGTGAGTTCCGGACGTCCTTAATTTATAAATAATTCTCAAATTAATTTTATTGGCCTAGCCTGAATTGGGTGATATCCAAATATTGTTGATCCAAGGCCAAAACCCGTTACTTGACACGATCTGCTCTATAGGCCTATATTTCATTTATTTGTGGAATTTTTAACCGAAGATCCTTGACGGCGATTCCAAGTGCATGGACCGTAACACAAGAGGGCAAATATGAGCGCAAAAAAGGAGCTACCTTCGTTACGCATTCTAATCGTCGAAGACAACGTCGACATTGCTGAAAACATCGCCGATTACCTGGAAGTGCAGGGGCATGTGTTGGATTTTGCCATGGACGGTATCGGCGGATTGCACCTGGCACTGACCCAAGATTATGACGCCATCGTACTGGACATCATGTTGCCGGGGATGGATGGATTAACATTCTGCAGAAAACTGCGGGAGCAAGGCGGTAAACAAACACCGGTTTTGATGTTGACCGCCCGCGACACCCTTTCCGACAAACTGGAAGGCTTTGAGGCCGGCGCCGATGATTATCTTGTCAAACCCTTCGAATTGCAGGAGCTTGAAGCCCGGTTGGGCGCTTTGGTCAGAAGGGCCGGTCAATGTCTTCAAGATTGTCTTCAGGTTGGCGATCTCGAAATGGACATGGGAAAAATGGTCGTTCAACGGGCCGGGTATCCTGTCGAACTGAATCGCGCCGGCATGAAAATTCTTACCATGCTGATGCAGGCCTATCCCAACGTCGTATCGCGCAAAGAGATAGAGCATTTGTTATGGGGCGATATGCCTCCCGGCAGCGATGCATTGCGCAGCCACATTTATGCCCTGCGTCGAGCCGTTGACAAACCTTTCAAACGCCCCCTAATACAGACGGTCCACGGCGTTGGTTACAGATTGGTAGAAGCCGATGACCTTTCGTCATAGTCTTCGAACAAGAATTATTATTGCGTTTTGTTTATTCGGCGCTGTGCTGGGCACCGTTTATGCCGTCGCGGTTTATCTCTCTCTGGACATGATCGACGATCATCTCATCGACAGCCGTCTAAATGAGGAGGTTGAGCATTGTATTGCCCACTATCAACGGTATAACGTTTATCCTCGACCAACATCGCCTTTTATTACCGCATATGTGGGCATGGAAACTATGCCGCTCTATGTGCTGGATATGGTCGACGGATTTACAGAAGGACTGCATGAGGTGAACCGTGATGAAGAAGAATACCATATTGCGATACAAAGACTTCAAGGTCAGGGAAAGCTTTTGTATCTAATTTACGAAGTCAGCGCTCTGGAATTTACCGAAAAACGCAAGCTAAGCATCCGTCTTGTTTTGATAGCCGGTGTTGCTTTAATCATTGGACTTGGATTGTGGATTGGATGGTTGACTTCTCGCAAAGTTATTGCCCCGGTTGCTCATCTATCGGATCTGGTGAACAAATCCGGCCCTGATAACCTGCCGACAGACCTTTCAAAGGCTTTTTTTGAGGATGAAGTCGGTGTGCTGGCGAAAGCGCTGGAACAGGCTATGAATCGGGTTCAAACATATGTTGAGCGTGAACATCGATTTAGCCGTTACGCTAGCCATGAGTTGAGAACCCCTGTCACGATTATCAAGGGGGCCGTGACGGTGCTGAAAAAAAAGTTCTTGAGCGAGAATGATCCAGCATACCGTCCCTTGAAGCGTATTGAACGGTCGGCAACCAATATGGAAAACATCATTGAGACATTGCTCTGGTTGTCACGAGAAGATTTGGCCATCGAACAGAATCAAGTTTTTGCGGTTGTATCGGTCGTCCAAGAAACCATTGAGCAAACCCGCTACCTCCTTGTTAATAAGCCCATCGATATTGAGCTGGTCTCTGAAAACGACCCCAAACTAACAATTCCGGCACCGATATTTCAGATAATGCTCACAAATTTAATTCGCAACGCCATTCAACATACCGAATCCGGAAAAATCAGTGTTTTCATCAAGGATGATCGTGTCATCGTTTCAGATACGGGTGCAGGCATGGATCCCACTGAATTGAATCTTGTCACTCAATCCCATTTCGGTGGAGACCGGAATAAAGGCTTTGGATTGGGTCTCTCAATTGTTACACGCCTATGTGATCGTTTAGGCTGGAGATTAAAATTCGAAAGCGAAAAGGGTCGTGGCACAACGGTTAACCTTATTTTTGGAACTGTCGATGTATAGCTCCTACCTTTATGTATCTTCCTTAGTTACCGCATTTTTCACTTATTTTTGACACCGATTTCACATTTTTTTCACATATCACTTTGTAGGATGTGTCCGTAATAAGCCAAATCAGTTGCAATTTAAACTCTGTAGTTTGATCACAATATTTTTATGAGCAGGCATAACCAAAAAGAAGCGCTACATTCCGAGCGGCGGGCATTTATCAAAACAGCCGTCTTGGGCTGCGGGGCTGCTGTTTTAACCGGAGCTCCTTTGATCTCTTATTTCATTGCTCCCGCTATGAAGAAGGCCACCGGCAAATGGGTGGATTTTGGAGCTGTTGAAGATTTAATGACCACTAGCATCGAGATGTTGACGTATGAATTTATGGTCAAAGATGGCTGGTTGGTATTGCCCCAGAGGGGTTTTGTCTGGGCCAAAATAAATAAAGATCATAATATTAATGTCTTTTCGTCAACCTGCACTCATCTGGCCTGCAATGTGATCTGGCAGGAGGAAACCAATCAGTTTATATGTCCCTGCCATTCCGGTCGATTTGATTCTAACGGTAAACCGGTAGCCGGGCCGCCTACCAAACCACTATCGGAGTTAGAATATAAAATTGAAGAAGATAACCTGTTAGTCTATTTAACCTTTTAAAATTTAAATCCTAAACAGAAAGGGAGGTAATATTCAATGAGCAAACAAAAGAAAGTCTGCTTTATTTTGTTTTTGGTTGCAACCTTCGTCGTATTGTTTATCTTTAATTCTCACGAAGTGATCGGAGCCGGCAAGCAATCCGTGACGGCGGTAAAAGTCAAAAAAGCGCCGGCCGGATCGGATGATCCGGCCTGGCAGAAGGCAAAGGCAGTCGAGGTTCCATTTGAGGGTAAAGAGAAATTCGCCGGTAAGAAGGCCTCCGTCACGACCAAGGCTGTTTATACCGACCAGGAAATTTATTTCCTGTTTAGCTGGAAAGACACTGCCAAGAGTGTGACCAAAGCAGCATGGGCGTATGACGGACAGAAATGGAGTCATCAAAAAGGAAACGAGGATCGAATTTCACTCCTTTTTGAAATTAACCGCATCAATAATTTTGCCACCAAAGGCTGCGCGGTTGTTTGTCATGTTCCGGAAGGCGCGCCGAATGCCAAGGACGGCAAATTCGGCACATCATCGGCAGCCGAGAAGGGCGATTTGTGGCACTGGAAGGCAGCCCGATCCGATCCTGCGGGGTTCGCTGATGATACATGGGTTACTGTGATCAGCGAAGAAAAAGGCGGCCGCAAAGGTGACGCCGGCAAAGGCGGCGATACCAAAAACATTACTGAAGACAAGTCGATGCCTAAGTACATGCTGGCGCCTGGCAAAAAGCTGGCTAAAAACGATATCCTGCTTGTATCCCACGCCGCAGAAATTAAAGATTATTCCGCATTTAAAGCCGGAGATACCGTCACCTACCGCATGCCCAAAATGCCGGAAGGTTCTCGCGCCGATATCAAAGCGGTTAGTCGTTATGCTGATGGCAGCTGGACGGTGATGCTCTATCGGGCACTCGACACCGGCAATGACGATGACGTGGCGTTTAATCCTCGGAAAAAATACAATTTTGCAATGGCTTTGTTTGACGATTCCGGTGATGAAGATTCCTATGACTCTGAGGTGGTGAGCTTGCAATTTGGGCGTTAAGAAATTGTCTTAGGGAGCAAAATTTGGATAAACCAACCGGAAACCGCTCTGAGACCATATTTGATCGCCTGGCCTCGGATGGGATTGTTAAACGACTGAGGGAGCTGGATGTCCCCGCTGATGCATTGGTTTGGCATCGTTTTTTTGGTGCCTTACTTCTGGTGCTTCTAGTTTTGCTGTTCTTATCCGGGGCGTTTATGGCATTTTATTATTCAGCTGCACCTGGTTCCGCCTATGACAGCGTCGATTATGCCTTATTCACGGTTCCATTCGGTGACGTCATAAAGGGTATCCATCATTATGGCTGGAATCTTTTCCTAATTGTCCTGGGAGTACATCTCGTCCGAGCTTTTCTAGTGGGTGCATACAAACCACCGCGACAGGTGGTCTGGGTCTCCGGCGTGATAATATTACTTTTTGTGCCAACCTTCATCATTACCGGAGACCTTCTTCCTTGGGATCAAAAAGGGTATTGGTCAACCCAGGTGAGGCTCAGTATTATTGGATCCGTCCCATTCATCGGCGAATTTATTGTGCGATTGCTCCAGGGGGGACCTTTGACCGGAATTGTGGCTTTGACCCGCTTTTATGTGCTCCACATCCTATTTCTGCCTGTTCTACTTTCTTTTTTAATTGCCGTTCATTTTCATTTCCTCAGACATCGGGGGTTGTCAGATTCTTTATCAGGAAATAATCACTCGAATAAATCTGTGCGTTTTTTCCCGGTTGTGGTCAATCGTTGGTTGATTCTTTTTATGGGCGTTACCCTGGTGTTGGGTCTAATTTCATGGTATTGGCCCTCACCGCTAGGTGATCCTGCCGATCCCACCGACTCCACTTTTGTTCCAAAACCAGAATGGTGGGTGCTGTTTCTAAACCAACTGGTAACAATATTTAAAGGACCCTTGTCGGCTATCGGAAGTGTTGTTATTCCTGGCGGGTTGGCTGGCTTGCTACTTGCCCTACCGTTTATCGATTCAGCTCCCGAGCGCCATCCCGCCCAACGTAAACGGGTCATGCTGGTTGCTGCAATTATAGCTATCGCTGTATTGGCACTGTCAATTTTGGGGTATATTAAACATTTTCGAGCTCCCCATTCTTAGTCTATACTTTATCGTAAACGATGATCACTTAAGCTTGTAAATATCAGGTATTCGCTGAAAAATATGGTAGGGTGGTAAAAGAAAATATTTTTGATGTTAATTTAAAGGCAGGGATCATCAGGTAATTGCCATCGATGAGGTTGCCCATGTTACGAAAATTATTAATTGGAGTTACTTTGTTACTATCCATAGTCGTTAGCGGCGCTCTGGTGTTACCTATTCATCCGGTCAAGGCCCATACCTTAGGGATTACGGCTAACTATATCAAAACCGCTCCGAGTGGATTGGATGACCCTGTGTGGAGGCAGGCCGAGACAGTGCAACTCCTCGTAGAGGGTCGTGAGAAGTCCGCGGGAAGCAATGGAACTGTAACTACTTGGGCCCTTTACACTGACGACAGCCTGTATTTTCTTTTTAAGTGGAAAGATCCGACCCGCAGCATCACTAAGCAATCCTGGCAATATGACGGCCAGAAGTGGCACCATCTAAAGGGAAACGAGGATCGAATTGCCTTGCTTTTCGAGATTACCCGGATAAACAAGTTCGCCACCAGAGGTTGTGCCGTGACCTGCCATAGTCCGGCTGACGTGCCAAGAGATAAATGGAAATTTGCCACAAAGACGGCTGCTGAGAAAGGTGATTTATGGCATTGGAAATCGGCTCGCTCCGCTCCTTATAATTATGCCGATGATGCCTGGCTGACTTTGGCCGGCAATCCGACGGGATCTTATCGCGAAACTGGACGAAGAAAAGACACTGGCGCCGGTGGGGATATCAAGAACCAAACCGTAGATGGATCTAAGCCCATTTATATGCAAAATCCAAATAAAAAACCCTCAGTTCCAGGATTCCTGCTCAGGGAAGAGGCAATTGAAATTACGGATCATTCTATTTTTAAAGCCGGTGATATCATCCCTTACCGATTACCGATCAGACCTTCCGGATCCCGCTTTGATGTGAAGGCAATAAGTCGCCATGTCGATGGAGGATGGATGGTTATGCTTTATCGCAAGCTAAACACCGGCGATGATGACGATGTTGTGTTCAATCCGATTAAAAATTTTAGTTTTGCTTTAGCAGTGTTTGATAATTCAGGGTCTGACCATTCCAAGGCGACAGAGCCAATGACGTTAAGATTCAGTCGGAAATGATGATATCACATATTGGTTTTAAATATTTTTAGGTGTCTTTCCGCGTGATACTCGTCTGGTATTTTCAGCTATGTCACTCCGGCAGCGTCGGCACATACATTCATAGAAGCAGAAATTACCCACTCTGCCACTTCAACACAAGTGCAAAAATTCTGCAGTTACTCCCGCTGTTCTGAAACGGAAAGAGATTGGATTTTTAAACCACGCAGGGTATTTTTTACAGGGTATTCATATGTTTCCGTGCCAGTTTCAAATCGCCTTAATTTTTCGATAAGGTGTGGAAGTGGACATTTGATTCCATTTCGATGCGGCGACATCCAAATACCAATGAAATTAGGGCTTGGTTGGTCTCAACACACCGTTTTGATCCCGTCTCAGCGGATAGGGTTGTTTGGGTAAAGGTGCCCCAGGGGATTCAAGAACTGATACTCCGGTTTTCCAATCTGAATATCCTCAACCGTGCAATGATACCCCTCATCCTTTTGAACCTTTTCATGGATATCGATAACAACTAATGGTCGTTTACCCCACTCGGTTTGTAAATGTCAAATCTAAATGCTGATTAAATTATGGTGACGCATAAATTAAGTATCCAAATGCTAGTTAAGCCCACTTTTACTCCAGGATCCGGTTTCATAGCATTCCAAGATGGCCAAGAGATCCCCGGTTATATGCTCAATACAGAATGGAAAGACAGTTTTGCAGATGTAAAAACAAAAGGCGTATGGGAAAACGGGAAGTGGACCCTGGTGATGTCCCGCAAGCTTGATACCGGATACGACGATGACCTTCAATTTAACACCCGCAAGCAATATCCTTTTGCCGTTGCCGTATTCGATAATGCCCATGAACACAACAGCTACAATTCGGAGCCGTTAAAACTTGAGTTCAAATAAGCCTATGTTGAGCTGTTTGGGGTGGTGGGGCTGCGCCCTTCGGGCTTCCGACTTCGCTCTTCGAGCTACGACGGGACACGTCGACGACCCCACACGCAGGGTTCAACGTACCGGGTTGAAAAACCCCAGACAGCTCGTATCAAAAGCAGTAAAAATAGATATCAAATCTTGATCGGTGATTAATTTGTTTTCTATAATCGCAAATTAGGACACAACCCTGTATTCTTCTCTTTCATTGATGATTCATGTAAAAATGCAATGCTGCTGTGCCTGAGGACGAAAGCATGACGCAAAGAGGGTTAAAATTGACAATTTTTCATTTCAAAGCGTATCTGTCACATCCAATTGGTTTAAAACATTCTTACTGGAGGCAACCCAATAGCAATAAGAATTGCAATTATAATTGGTAAGCTAACGAGCATAGCAGTCAACCCGGCTTGTTAGAACATCTGTAAATGATAAAAAAGATAAAAATATCAAGCAACTCATTTTTAAGCATCCATTTTGCACACAGTTTATAGATAGATTTTGAGGTGTGATTAAATTAGCAGGAATGACCTAACTAAAATTGATTGCTCGCATCAAGATATCATTTTAGTATCATATAGTGTGAGTTACTTATTTAATATTAGATAGATAGCAGAAATCTGCAAATTCCGCCCTTAAAACTGGAACTGATGATATCACAAGTTTTTAATGACAATTCTTTTTTTAACTACGTTGGAGATCTGCAACTTTGAAGGTGTAAATTTATTGAAGATAAATAGATATCCAAACAGTGTATATTTAAAAGAAAAAGCAGGATCATTTGACTCTTCTTTTTATGGACCTGATTTGAAGGTGCTACCATCATTTCTTTTTCTTGGACTTCTTTTTCTTGGACTTCTTTTTCTTCTTGGAGTCTTTATCTTTTGATTTGCCGCTCATATCATGGGGCACTCGCACGAATGTTGAATCCACTAATCCGAAATTGGGGCCGTCTTCTCCAGCAGCCGTATCGCCGGCCCAGAGTTCAATTGGATAAATAGCATTCTTTCTGGCCTTGAGATACTGCACTATCCTAAAACTGCCATCCGGATTCAATTTATTCGTTTCGTGATTCCTCAAAATGATCTTTTTACCGTTTACAAGTAAGTAGGCCTCAGAAACACCTATAACGTCTCCGTATCTAACCATGCACAACTCATCAATGACATACCCCTCAATTTCTACTTGAACTTTTTTGTTATTGGGGGGCCAAAGCAGGTTGTCATGAGCATGCACAGCACCTGCTGGATGCATGTCATCCTTTGGAAAAAGAATAACACGAACATTGTCAAGTGCGGGCCCAGAGGCACCGTCAGGACTACTACCGGCAAACTCCAGAGTGGTTGACTCACTGCTGGCTTGGAAAATAAAACTCATTTCAGTCCATCCCATTTCGGTTGAAGTTTTTCCTTCTCTGTCAAATTTGTACTCACTGGTCGTTGAATCAGTGCTGGCCACAAGAATCTTTAAGCCTGAAACATCCGGATTGCCGGCCATATCAAAAAAAACCTGATACAAGGCGCCGCGCTCGGTATCAAAGACTTGGCTTATGGCACCTGGCTCGCTTCCATTCAAATCAATACTACGATCACCATCAGAAGCTTCCCAATAACTGCCAATGAGATCAATTGACCCGTATACCACCGTCCACCCTGTTATATCAGTTGAACCTGCATGCAGCGTGATAAATTCACCTATTCCACCAGGACCATCCTCAAAGCTCCCATTTTGAAATGCCAATGAAACGGTGGAAAGTCCTAAAATAAATAGAAAGCTTGCTAAAATTACAATTAACTTTTTCATTTCTCCTCCATATAGCTCAGTATGATTTTTATTGATTCATAATTCATATGATTTATTGCAAAAATCATACAAGATTACGGCAATCAAAATTATCATAAAATTCAATATATTAATTCTATCACCAACTATGATTATAGAAAATTATATGAAAATTATTACATAAAATTGTGTATAAAATTACATTGATGTGGTGATACGAATTTTACTTTGTTTACAGTGGCAATATGAGGATAGCAGGCTAAAGAATATTGAATAATTTGAAAGACCTGATTCGACGTGCTTTAAATGAAAAATTGTACTATGTTTCCATCAGTAGCTCGACCTGAGGTCAAGTTGTGATTTATCACCTCAGTTCAGGGATGAAGAAACCTTTGATATCCAATGGAATCCGTCCCAAATTGGACGGATTAGGATCGTAAGATTTCTGGTACATTACCGAGAGATCGATGTTGGGGAGGCGAGCGAGCCCGAAGGGTGTAGCTCGCGGAGCCTCCCCAACTCGATAACTCGGGCCGTCATTACAGATTTTGCTAATTGACATAAATAACCA
>Ga0316190_10002782_pt1 | contig 12703 bp, 9 predicted proteins | sample Eddworburrow2_MG_FD_204929 | JGI IMG/M metagenome (GOLD analysis project Ga0316190, IMG submission 204929) | Coastal sediment microbial communities from Maine, United States - Eddy worm burrow 2 | ecosystem: Environmental > Aquatic > Marine > Coastal > Sediment | place: USA: Maine | collected... | reverse complement strand
CATCTAAACCGTTCCAAGAAATTGATCTTGACAAATTTTCAGATTGTACAATTTGGTTAATTGTTTTAATTAATTTTCCTGAAACTGTAAATATCTGAACCTGAACTTCAAGGGGTTCATTCGGCTTGTTATGATTAAACCAAAACTCCGTGTAATTTATGAGTGGATTAGGATAATTTAGTACATTAGTTAACACCAAATCTTTATCATCTACTACAACAAAATTTAACGTAGCTTCTGACGGATTATTGTACGCATCCCAACATTTAAAATTAATAGTATGTAGGCCGGTTTCTAAATTTCTAAATGGAAATTTTGCTTTTCCTTTTGTAAAGTCATCAAGTTCAGTTTGATAGAAATCATTTAATATATATGGATTGGCCTGATTTCCGTCTAAAATTGCAACTATATCATGATCTACAGAAGTAATTGAAGTATTAATTCCTGATTCATCTTCCAATACTGCAATAAAATTCGGTGATTCGCTTGTATTTCCTCCATCAACAAAAGATTCGTCATCCATATATAGTTTTATAGTCGGTCCAACTGTATCATCCGGAGCGTTTTCATCAATACCTCCAATAACTATTTCTTGATTAACCCCAGCTTTATCAATGTCCTGGTTGTCAGCATACATGCTTACTTTGGCTTTACCATAGGCAATACGAATATCTTTAGGTACAATAAAATTGAAACTAAACATGCCATTTGTTACCGATGCTCTTCCCCTAAAAATTTTACTTTCAATAGCATCAAAAGTTAGGATATTGCCAAAATTGTTATTATCCAAGGTAACCCTATCAACTGATTTATCAAATATTGTGGAAGATAATGTGCCGTTAAAATCTGTCAATATATTGTCTGAAGTGTCCGTTATTACACCTTCAAGGGTTATCCTTGACAATGCCTTTAAAGTATCTAAAGATTGACTGACATCAACACCGTTCATTTTGGTAAGCTTAATTTTCGGTTGAGGCTGTGCTAATTTCATAGCCGGGTCTCCTAAATAGAATAAGAACAAACGCTGGCTTGAATTTGGTGCGGCAGGGTCATTTTTCATTTCCATCAAGGCCTCAGAAATTGTATAATCTTCGCCTCCAAAACCAAATAATTTTTTAACTAATATTTCATTAAAACGCTGACCAACACTAATAAAAATTTCTCTTGTTGTAGTGATCATGCTTGTTGCTCCTCCATTAGGATTTAAAAAAACAAACTCTCCGGCCGTAGGCCTTAAAGGATTATCAAACCTTGAGAATTCACAGGTAACGGTGATCATTAATGGTAAGGTACTTGGGTTGTTCCATTCTTGAATTTGAGGAACCTCTAAAAAACGTTCTTGAGCCCATCCATCTTCACCGCCATGCCCAAAATAGTTGATCACAAGAGACCCTGTTTCAATGGCATTGTCTATAGCTTCTTTCACATCAGGATATCGTTCACCACCAGCAGAAGTTTCTTGTACATAGGCATCAGCATAAATTTTTGTTATATTAAAAATGGGCCTTCTATTCTTTATAGTATCAGCTATTCTTTCTACAGTTTGTTGAAGTACCACTTCACTAGCAGTATCAGGATCATCAGCAACTAAAGTTACTTTATTTCGCCAATCACCATAAGAGGTAGTTGCATAGTAATTTAAAGTTTTATCAATGACAGCTCTAGCTTCTGTAATTGAAGTAACCGGATATCGTCCTGTAGCCACATCTTGCTTATCACTTGTATCTAAACCACCCTCATTCGTATCCATCATTCCATAAAAATCATCAGTAACGTATGATCTGGCTAAATCAAAACTTTCGAAAGATTCAAAAGCGGGTACAATGTTATTGTTGTCGCTAATTCTATCTTTAAAATCATAAGAAGAATCACCAAATAAACAAACATATTTTATTTTTGAATCTGTAGTGGACGCATTTAAATAAAGATGCCTCACAAAATCTTTTATAGCAGTTAAATCAGGAGAACCCGAGCTAAATTCATTATATATTTCTTCTAAATCGATAACTTTAACCGAAAGTCCACTATTTTCTCTGTGATGTTTTGCCAATCGTTCAGCTTCTGATATTAAGTAATCTCGAGTAATAATAACATAATCGATATCTTGTAAACTATGCAAGTTTTGATTATTAATTTGGCTTGAGGATAATAAATCAGGAATGAAATAGTTAAGATCATTTAAAACAATATATTCTTTTAAGGGGCCTCCGTTAGCTTTAAAGGTAAAGCTGTTTCCTGTTGATTGATTGCTTACAATTTTCGGATTGATATAGTCAGTAACATTCCAAACTTGAGAAATATTAGAACTGTTTTGTAATGTATATTCAATAATACTAGTAGAGGATAAATTAGCGGTGTCAAAACTTCTAAACGAAAATTGTACATCATTAGCGATCAATTTTTTTACACCTATTAATTCAATATAATCTAAATATGCTTTTGCAGACGGATTACCATTATTATTGTAGGTTATTTCTACCTGAATTGGACTGCTACTTATATTAATATTCTGAATGGCTTCTTTCGGTATTGCTAATGTCAAATTATTAGAAGAAGAGGGTAGGGCCGGAAAATTTATCGTAGTTAAATTTTGACCATTTACTTTTATATTCATTTGCGATGAAGTAGAAGAAATGGTTACCCCTCTTACTCTAATATATACATCTTGCGAAGTATCCAGATTTTCAAAATTAAAAGTAACCGTGGTTGTATTATTAAAACTCAAATCATGACCAAACCATTGTTGCCCATTCGCAAAAAGGTTTGTGTTTTCTTCCTCAAAAAAAACATAATCATTAAATGTTGAGATTTGTTGCGATGCAGGATCAGTAATATCAAGATCGTTTTCAATACGTTTTCCGGGCCCATTGTCAACTGTTATAAAATAGAAAGCCTTATCAGAGTAAATATTTGTTTGATGTCTAGATAGATCAGGTTGAGAAGGGCTTACATTCCAGTGATGCGGTCCTTTGCCATAAAAAAGTATATAATCATTTGCATCAAAGGTTCCATCATCTTCACCCGATACAGCAATAGCATTTTCTTGTAAGCCGTCATATCTAAAAGCGCTATTTGACATAGGCAATAGTTGCCCTCCGTTGCCATATATTCTAATATTTTTAGGGTTTACTTCACTGGTATTGATACCTAAGTTTTGCAAAAATGATCTATCAATTTTAAAAACACCAGTAGTATCAATAGAAAATTTGAACCATGTACCTTGAGATAACACAGAATTTTTTATTGAAGAAAATGATTTGCTTTGTGCAAAAATAAAAGAGGTAATAAGAAGGAATAAAAATAATGTACTTTTCTTTTTTAGCATCATACCATAAATAAACGCAAGTTAAACATACTTATTTTAATTATTTGCAAGGTTACACATAATAAAGAAAAAAAACAATCGTTATACAAGCATTGCAAGGCATTTTATGTCTATGAATTAATGATAGAAACACTTACATCCCTAAATTTAAATTGAAGCGTTAATATGAAAAGTTATATTGGAAATAAAATTTTGTTAGCAGTTCTAATAGCAACAACTATACTAAGTTGTAGTAAAAAGTCTAGAACTCATTCAGAACTCACAGGTTGGAGATTTAATGATCCGACCTATGGTGGATTTACAGCGCCAACAAACTATGAAGGTCAAAAAGTTCCTCCTGGAATGGTACTTATTGAAGGTGGTACATTTACCATGGGAAGTGTACAAGATGATGTATTGTTTGATTGGAATACTACTCCTACTAAACAACAGGTTCGCTCATTTTATATGGATGAAGCTGAGGTTACCAATTTAGAGTATTTATTTTATCTGCAATATTTAGAAAAAGTATATCCTCCATCGGATGATAATTATCGAAAAATTTATCAAGGTGCATTACCTGATACGTTAGTTTGGAGAAATTCACTTGGTTTTAATGAATTATTGGCTGAATCTTATTTGCGCCATCCTTCATATAGTGATTATCCTGTTGTTGGTGTGTCTTGGAATCAAGCGTCTGAATACTGCAAATGGAGAACAGATAGAGTTAATGAAAAGATATTAATGGATAAAGGGGTGCTAAAATCATTATTTGATATGGATTCGGTTACTGTTGAAGGGAAAAATCGTTTTGATACAGGTACATACCTAGCTAATCCTAATCTATTATTTGATGGTGATGAAAGTATATATTCAAGAGGATTACCAGATTATTCTCAAAAAACTGTTAAGAAAACGAGTAAAAGAGATAGAAAAGCAGAAGCTGACGCTGTTGCAGATGTTGAGGTTGATGAAGGAGCAGATGATGGTGAAAAAAGATCAAGAAGAAGTAAAAAATCCAAAAAATCATCACCAAAAGGTTTTACAGGGAGACATGTAAAGACTTCAGATGGTTTACTGACCCAACGATTCAGATTACCAACGGAGGCTGAATGGGAGTATGCTGCTAAAGCAGACATTGAAAATAGAGAGTACAATTCTATAAGAGGAAGAAAAAAATATTCTTGGAATGGCAGCTCTACTAGAGACCAGTCAAGAAGAGGAGCAGGGGATCAATTAGCCAACTTTAAACAAGGGAAAGGTGATTATAGTGGTTTAGCCGGATGGAGTAATGATGGTGCTGATATTACTATTAAAATAAAATCGTACGATGCAAATGCTTTCGGACTATATGACATGTCTGGTAATGTTGCAGAATGGGTTGCTGATGTTTATAGACCAATTATAGATAACGATGCCAATGATTTTAATTATTTTAGAGGCAACGTATTTAAAAAAGCCTTGATTGACGAAGAAGGAAAAGTTGTAGTGGTTGATTATAATAGTATTGAGTTTGATACATTGGATAATGGTAAAATAGTTCCAAGAGATTTACCTGGAAGTATTAAATATGTTCCAATTACGAAACGTGATGCTTTTATGAGACCTAACTATGAAAAAGCTAATAATATTGGCATAAATGACGGAGATATGGCTTCTACCAAACTTTATTACCAGAATGAGGAAGATATGGAAACTAAACCAAGAATGTATAATTCTCCTAAAACGCCAAGACAAATTGGCGAGAGTGGTTTGATCATTCAACAATATGATAAAAAACAGAGAAATACATTGATTAGTGATCAATCTAGAGTTTTTAAAGGAGGTTCATGGAAAGACAGAGAGTATTGGTTAGATCCTGCACAACGTAGATATTTACCTCAATATATGGCAACAAATTATATAGGATTTAGATGTGCTACCGATAAATTAGGAGCTATGTCCTATAAGCGAAGACGTAAAACACCTACTAAATAAATTAGTAAATAATTTTTAATAAAAATTAAAACTCAATACAACAAATTTGTATTGAGTTTTTTTTATTTTTAGCAGATGAACATTCATAAATTATATCAACTTTACCAACAGTCATATAAAGTCTCAACAGATACAAGAAAAATAGAAAGCGACTCGCTATTTTTCGCATTAAAGGGTGACAATTTTAATGGAAATGAATTTGCAGAAGAGGCTTTGAAAAAAGGAGCCTCTTATGCAATTATTGATGAAAAAAAATATCAATCACAGCCGAATATTATTTTAGTTGAAGATGTTTTAAAATCATTACAGTCTCTAGCGGCCTACCATAGAGAACAGTTAGGAATTCCAATTATTGGTTTAACGGGTAGCAACGGCAAAACCACTACCAAAGAATTGATAAATGCAGTACTTTCATCAACCTATAAAACTGTTTCAACCATTGGGAATTTAAATAACCATATTGGGGTGCCACTAACTCTGCTTTCAATGACGTCTGAAACTGAAATAGGCATTGTTGAAATGGGTGCTAATCATTTAAAAGAAATTGAATTCTTATGTGATATAGCCTTGCCTGATTATGGTTACATTACTAATTTTGGCAAAGCACATTTAGAAGGTTTTGGTAGCTTAGAAGGAGTAATTAAGGGTAAAACAGAGTTATATCAGCACTTAAAAAAACGAAACAAAATCGTATTTGTTAATGGGAATGACCCATTGCAAATTGAAAAGTCTGAGGGAGTTAAAAGAATAACCTTTGGTTCTGAAAGCACTACACTCAATATTAAGTTTATCGAAGCAGATCCGTTTGTTGTTTTACAATACAATTCGGTTATTATTGATAGTAAACTAATTGGAACCTATAATTTTAATAATATTGCAGCTGCTGTCGCCATAGGGAATTATTTTAACGTTTCTGATAAGGCAATTAAAGATTCTATTGAAAATTATATACCTGCCAATAACCGTTCACAAATTATCCGAAAAGGCAGCAATACTATAATTTTAGACGCTTATAACGCAAACCCTACCAGTATGAAAGCAGCTCTGGACAATTTATCAGATTTAACGGATATCAATAAAATTGCAATCTTAGGTGATATGTTTGAATTAGGGCTGGAGGCGACAATAGAACATCAACGAATCGCTGACCAAATAACAACCTTGGGGATAGAGAAGGCTTATTTAATAGGTGAGAATTTTTTTAGAACTTCACCAAAAAAGACCAATATGGAACTCTTTAGGACCTTTGATGAATTTAAAGCTCATATTTCTGATCTAAAATTTGACCAATCAACGTTGTTGATCAAAGCATCAAGAGGAATGGCCTTAGAGAGGATAGTTGATTTAATATAATTACTTATTCTTTAAAAGAAACTCTTTGAAGGCATTCCAATAAGCTTCATGGCCTTCAGTAGAATCCCAAATTACTCTTGAGCCATGAATACCTTCAACGTCTGGTTTAAAATGCGTAATGTATTTAGGTTTTACATAACGAATAAGTTTTTCCACCGGTTCTATTTCCCGTTGAGATGAGGTTATAAAAGTGGGTACCTTAATTTGTTTAATAGCATCAGCTAAAGACATGTTTTTCAAATATTCTCCCGGGCTAAAAGCAGCAACTGCCTTTATTTTCTTATTTTCACTTCCCAGCCATAGCGCTAGTGCAGCGGAGTAAGAACTACCAACTAAGATTATTGGTTGGCTTCCATTCAATTCATACAAATAATCAATTGCAGCTTCAAGATCTTGCTTAGCACCAGCATATCCTACATTCATTAATTTAGAATCCGCATTTTTGGCAGTCCGATTAATAACACCATTTACTGCTTTTCCTGATCGCTGGTCTATAGCCATGCATGAAAGGCCCAATATGTTTATTTTTTTAGCTGTTTCAAGATATTCTCCTCTGCTAAACCCTGCCTGATGACAAAGAAGAACAGTGGGTTCAATATCATTCAAAAAATAGGTGTCTGCCGTTATTAAAACGGAATCTTTAGCGTAAAAAGTAATTGTCCTGGCATCTTTATTTTCTTGCGAAAACACAGAGTATAAAGTGATAAAGGTAAAAAATAAAGTAGAGTATCGCATGCTATAAGATTTTTGCAAACGAAATATAAGAAATAAAGAATTATTTTAAAATATATGTATAATATTTAACAATCAATTAAGAATATTGTTGCTCAATAAAAACATCATTTAACTTATTTACCGCAGTTTCTACCGCGCGTTCAAAAGCATTTAAAATTTCAACTTCTTTCGTACTATTGTCTTTAAAATAAATGAAGAAAGTAGTACTTTTTTTAATATATTTCGATTCTGGATCTATTTTAAATATTCCTAAACTAGAACATACACCTAACATCATTGTTGCCAGAATATCGAAGAAACCTTGTTCTTTTTCTTCAATTTCAATTCTATCTACCAGATCAAAATTGATTTTCATTGAATTGGGTTTAAAACCCTCATCAACAATTTCGAAATAATTATCACCAATCTTAATTTCGCAAATTGGATTCCCCCTTATTCTATAAAAACGCATGAATACAATTTTTACTAAAAGTACGAAAAATCTACATTCTTTCAGGTACTTCAATACCCAATAATTTAAAAGCATTTTTAATTACTTCACTCACTTTTTTTGACAATTGTGTTCGGAAAATCTTTTCTATTACCTTATCACAGCCTAAAATAGGTACACTTTGGTAAAAAGAATTATATTCTTTTACAAGGTCATAAGTATAATTAGCTATTAATGCCGGACTATAATTATTAGCAGCTTGCTGCACAACTTCAGGAAATAACGTTAATTGTTTTATTACCAATCTTTCTTTTTCATGCAAGGTTATATCAGTTCCTGTTATTTTATCAGTAATATCAAAATTAGCTTTGCGTAAAATGGATTGTATTCTGGCAAAGGTATATTGTATAAATGGACCTGTATTTCCATTAAAATCTATGGATTCTTTTGGGTCGAAAAGAATACGTTTTTTTGGGTCAACTTTTAAAATATGGTATTTTAAGGCCCCTAAGCCAATAATTTTATAAAGTGCTGTTTTTTCGTTTTTGGAATAACCTTCTAGTTTACCTAAGGCTAATGAAATTTCTCTGGCTGTATTTGTCATTTCTACCAATAAATCATCTGCATCAACAACAGTACCTTCTCTTGATTTCATTTTACCTGATGGCAGATCAACCATTCCGTAACTTAAATGAAATAGATTTTTTGCCCATTCAAAACCCATTTTCTTTAGAATTAAGGATAACACTTTAAAATGGTAATCTTGCTCATTACCTACTGTATAAACGAATCCATCGACATCAGGATGATCTTTTATACGTTGAATGGCAGTACCAATATCTTGGGTCATATAAACGGCAGTACCATCAGAACGCAAAACTATTTTTTCGTCTAAACCTTCTTCTGAAAGGTCTATCCAAACTGAACCATCATCTTTTTTAAAAAAAACTCCTTTTTTTAAACCATCAGCAACGATATCTTTTCCAAGTAAATATGTATCACTTTCGTAATAATAGTCATCGAAATCTACACCTAAGGCCTTATAGGTTTGTTCAAATCCATTGTAGACCCATTGGTTCATTTTTTTCCATAGAGCGACAACTTCATTATCACCAGCTTCCCATTTTCTTAACATTTCCTGAGCTGCTAATAATATGGGAGCTTGTTTTCTAGCATCAGCTTCTGTTAAGCCCTTCTCTATTAAAGTTTCAATTTCTTTTTTATATTCATGATCGAATTTTACGTAATAATTCCCAACAAGTTTATCGCCTTTCAAACCGGTATTTTCAGGAGTTTCATTATTACCATATCGTTGCCATGCTAGCATACTCTTACAAATATGGATGCCTCTGTCGTTTATAATTTGCGTTTTATAGACTTTTTTACCGGAAGCGGCCAAAATTTCCGAAACAGAAAAACCTAATAAATTATTACGAATATGCCCTAAATGAAGTGGTTTATTCGTGTTTGGAGAGGAGTACTCTACCATTACTGATTTAGAATTAGCTTTTGGTGCAGTATATCCAAAATTTGGGGTGTTATATATTTCTTCAAAATTGTTGAGGAAATAAGTATCACTCAAAACCAAATTTAGAAAGCCTTGCACTACATTAAAATCAATGATTTCATCGATATTCTCTTTAAGATAATCTCCTAAACTGGTGGCTAATTGAACCGGATTTGTTTTGATTACCTTCAACAAGGGAAATACTACAACAGTGATATCACCTACAAAATCTTTACGTGTTGCTTGAAACTCAACTGTATCAATTTGAACATTATAAATTGTGCGTAATCCTTTTTGAATAGAAGATTTTAATATATTTTGAATATTCATTAACTTGAAAAATTAAAGCGGTAAAATTAAATAATTAATATAAGGATTTACTATTTTTATTGACAGTTATTAATAATCAGAAAATTGAACATTTGAAAACTGATAAAACGAAAGTTAAAAGAGCTCCAAAAAGAGGTCATTATGATACTAGAACAATTTATAAAATTTTAGATAATGATTTTATTTGCCAAATTGGATTCGTCTATAATGGCTATCCAGTTGTAATACCAACAATTTATGGTAGAAAAAATGATTGTTTGTACTTTCACGGAGCAAGTGTGAGCCGTTTACTCGTAACTATGGAAGAAGGTGTACCGATTTCATTAAATGTTACGCAAACTGATGGTATTGTATTAGCACGCTCTGCTTTTCATCATTCGTTGAATTACCATTCAGTTACTGTTTTTGGTCATGCCGAATTAGTAACTGATGAAAAGGAAAGATTAGATGCACTAAAAGTAGTGTCAGATCAGATAATCCCCACTCGTTGGGAGGAGGCAAGATTACCTAACAAAAAGGAGTTAAAAGCTACTAAAGTTCTTAAATTAAAAATTACGGAGGCTTCGGCTAAAATTAGAACAGGTCCTCCAAAAGATGAGAAAGATGATTATGACCTGGAAATTTGGGCAGGTGTTATACCTATTGAAAAAAAATATGGTAAACCTATAGCTGACCCTGATTTAAAATCAGGAATACCCATAGCAAATAGTGCAATAAAATTAATTAAGGATTAATTATGACCTATTCTATATAGTATTCTTTATTCATTTTAGCAACAGTACATTTCCAATTAAGATCACTTCTAATTTTTGTTTTTAAAACTTGACTTTGATGTGGTTCACCATGATTAATAAAAGTAAGCTTTGGAGGAGGGTCTATGTGTTGTAGCCAATCTAATAATTCTGTTTGATCAGCATGTCCTGAAAATGCATTGATCTTAAAAACCTCAGCATTTACTTTATGGTAATTTCCAAAAAATTTGATTTCTGTATCTCCGGAAAGTAGTGCTCTACCTCGAGTGCCTTCTGCTTGATATCCAACTATTAAAACACTATTTTTTTTGTCAGTTATACATTTATCTAGATAATGTAACACTCTACCTCCGGTTATCATGCCGCTTCCGGCTAATACTATTTTAGGATTATCACTATTAACAATAGCTTTCGATGCGCTTACGTTACTTATTAACTGAACAGTTGATAACATACTATTTACATCATCATTTGTTAAATTATGATACTTTTTATGATTAAAATAGACTTCAGTAGCATTTACACCCATAGGGCTGTCTAAGTATATTGGTATGTTAGGTAATTGTTGTTTCCGTTTAAGAATACTTAAAAGGTAAATAATTTCCTGAGCTCTTTCTACAGAAAATGTTGGAATTATTAAAATCCCTCCTTTTGAAAAAGTATGAGTTATATATTTAAGTAACTCATCTCTAATAGAAATAATCTTATGCAGTCTATTACCGTAAGTGGATTCAATTATAACATAATCAGCTTTTTCAATATATTCATATTGAGGTAACAGGATGGGTTTTTTTCGTCCGATATCACCTGAAAAAACGATAATTTTTTCATTAATGCTCAACACAATAAAAGCACTGCCTAATATATGACCACTGTTAATAAATTTAAATTTTACAGAATCATCAATACCATGCCATTTATTTAGTTCAATAGTTTCAAACAGAAGCATGGTATTCTTTGCGTCATCAACATCGTACAAGGGTTTGGCAGGTTTATGCCTTGTATAATTATATTTATTTGCCCTTCGGGCATCTTCTTCTTGAATTTTACCACTATCTAACAAAATGATTTCTGTTAAATCTTTAGTAGGCCTAGTGCAATAAATTTTCTGTTCATAACCATTTTTAACTAATAATGGTAAATATCCTGTGTGGTCAAGATGAGCATGGGTCAATAATATGGCATCCAGTTCATTTAAATCTATCGGTAGCGGTTGCCGATTTTTTAACCGTAATTCATAAAGCCCTTGAAACAAACCACAATCAATCAATATTTTTTTGTACTGAGTCTCAAGTAAAATTTTTGAACCTGTTACGGTACCTGCGCCCCCAAAAAAGGTTAATTTCATTTTATTAAGCGTTAAGTAATACTTCATTAAATCAATAGCATATTAAGCTCAAATTATGAATTTTGAAATGATATATATCATTTTAAAGATTACACATAAAGTATATCTTTAACATAATAACCAAAAATGCGTATAAAATGAAAACAGAAGTAATTTATAACTCAGACTTGCATTTTGAACATATGCACTGGAAAAAAGAACTATTATTTTGGAAAGATGAGATTAAATCTTTTCAAAATAGATTAGACGAACTGGTAAACAGATGGACCGATAAAAGCGTTTTAAAAGAACTTAGTGCATTTCAAAACAGTTTTATCATTCATAGAAATAATATTGATCATTGTATGGAAGAAATTGATGCTCATGAATTAAATATTGCAAAGCATTATGAAATCGAGAAAAATGTTATTGACATCCCCGACCTTAAAAAGCATAACGAATATAGAGAACGAATAGAAACTGAAAGGGGCATTTTTAACGAATTGAAAAAAGAGTTTTTTCGATTCTTATCTAAATATATGTAGCTGGAATATTTTTTACCTACTCTGGCAACAACCATTATTTTTAATTAGATTCATCTAATGAAGAAATATTATATGCAAAAATCTCCTTTTGTAGTTCCGGCGCTTGATAGTAAATTAATTGAAGAAGATTTCGGATTGGCTTCGGGTGCCACTTCGAAAATTAGCATAGCGCATATGGTAGCTCCACCACAGCGGGAAGAGCCATTTCAAATACCTGAATTTGATGAATATACGTATGTTATTAAAGCGAAAAATGAATTTATAATTAAAGCTTAATAAAGGTTAAATTTTTATTAAATAATTATTCTTACTATAAACTGAGCTAATAAATCGCTAATTTTAGTTTAAAATTAAACACCATGTTAGTTGAGCTCGTTTTAACAATTGTATTAATTATTATTTCTTTCGTACTATAAATTCGATTCCTATCATATAAAAATGAA
>Ga0316190_10002780_pt1 | contig 12707 bp, 9 predicted proteins | sample Eddworburrow2_MG_FD_204929 | JGI IMG/M metagenome (GOLD analysis project Ga0316190, IMG submission 204929) | Coastal sediment microbial communities from Maine, United States - Eddy worm burrow 2 | ecosystem: Environmental > Aquatic > Marine > Coastal > Sediment | place: USA: Maine | collected... | reverse complement strand
CGATAGTCCCAATCAGAACACCTTCCCCTCCACGGTCCTGATGCCGGGAGAAGAGTACTCCGCTCACACCATTTATCGATTCACCACCTAGACAAAACACATAATCATGAACCTGAAGAATTTAAGTTTCCTTTGCATTGCCCTGCTTCTTTTTTCCTGTGGCGGATCCGATTATCCCTACCTCGATACTGATCTTGACTTTGAAACCAGGGCAGAAGACCTGGTCTCCAGGATGACTCTTGAAGAGAAGGTGGGACAGCTGACCAATTATGCCGATGCAGTCGACCGCCTGGGTGTTCCAAAGTACAACTGGTGGAACGAATGTTTGCACGGGGTGGCCCGTGCCGGGAAGGCAACGGTATTTCCGCAGGCCATTGGAATGGCTGCATCCTTCGACAGAGACATGATGTTCCGGATGGCCGATGTTACGAGCACCGAAGCCAGGGCCAAATATCACGATTTTGCCTCCAGGGAGAAACGGGGGATGTACCAGGGACTTACCTTCTGGTCGCCCAATATCAATATCTTCAGGGATCCCCGTTGGGGAAGGGGACATGAGACCTACGGGGAAGATCCCTATCTGACCGGTGAGATGGGAGTGCAGTTTATCAAGGGACTCCAGGGCGATCATCCGCGCTATCTGAAATCAGTGGCCACTTCCAAACACTACGTGGTCCATAGCGGTCCGGAATCCTCCAGGCACGAGTTCGATGCGGTGGTGAGTGAGCGTGACTTCAGGGATACCTACCTGCCTGCATTCAAACTTACGGTGGAGGAAGGACATGTCTGGTCGGTCATGTGTGCCTACAACAGGTACCTTGGAGTGCCCTGCTGCGGGAGCATCCCCCTTCAGGAGGAATTGCTCCGGGGCGAACTGGGATTCCAGGGCTACATCGTTTCGGATTGTGGAGCCATTGCTGATTTTCATTCGGGGCACCAGGTGGTAGATACCCGCGAAGAGGCAGCGGCACAGGGAGTACTCTCAGGGACGGACCTGAATTGCGGAACTCAATACGAAGGCCTGGTTGAGGCCGTAGAACAGGGATTGATTTCCGAGAGCGATATCGATGTATCTGTACAAAGGCTGATGCTGGCAAGAATGAAACTGGGCATGTTTGATCCCGATGAGATGGTGCCATGGTCTGGACTTCCTTTGGACCAGGTGGCTGGAAAAAATCACAAAGAAGTGGCTCGCGAGATGGCCCGGAAATCCATGGTTCTGCTGAAAAATGAAAGGAATACCCTGCCCATAAACAAGGATGTAAAACGGGTGGCAGTGATCGGACCCAATGCGCACAATGTTTATGTACAGAACGGGAACTACAACGGAACCCCTGTGGGACCGGTGAGTGTGTATGATGGGATCAGGGAAAAGCTGGGAGAGAATGCAGAGGTACGTTATGCCCTGGGCTCTTCCCATCATGAGGGCCTGCCTTATCTGGTTCCCATACCTTCAGAAGTCCTTTTTTCCGACCCGGATCAAAGCTCTCAGGGACTGAATGCGGCTTACTTCAACAACCTGGAGGGGGAGGGTGATCCGGTGCTGGAGAGGACAGAAGCCATGCTGGACAATTACTGGTGGGACGGACAGCCTCCCGTGGAGGGCCTCACCGATGATTCTTATTCCGTGGAGTGGAGTGGGACCCTGGTTCCCCGAAAAAGCGGTACCCACGCTTTAGGTGTAAATGGGAAGTTCTTCCGCTTTGTTTTTGAAGGCGATACCCTGATCAGAAATAGAAACATCCACGAGACCAACAAAACTTACCGGAGCGTGGACCTGGTAGCCGGAAAATCCTACGAGATTAAGGTGGTTTTGAAGGACGAACACGGAGATGCCAACTGCACCCTTCATTGGGAAGAACCGGACCTCCCCCTGGCCTGGGAAGCTGTGCAGGCTGCAAACTGGGCCGACCATGTGATTCTGGTTATGGGACTTACACCCCGTCTGGAAGGGGAGGAGATGCGGGGGCTCCATCTTGAAGGATTTAATGCAGGAGACCGCACATCCTTAGATCTTCCGGAGGTTCAGCGAAGCCTGATCAGGCGGATAGCTGCCACAGGCAAACCGGTGACCCTTGTACTGATGACCGGTTCTGCGGTATCCATCAGCAGGGAACATGATCTTGTACCTGCCATCCTACAGGCATGGTATGGAGGAGAGGCAGCCGGGGAAGCAGTAGCCGATGTCTTGTTTGGAGATTACAACCCGGCAGGGAGGCTCCCTGTGACCTTTTATCGTTCAGTAGATGATCTCCCTCCCTTTGAAGACTATGATATGGAGGGAAGGACCTACAGGTATTTTGGCGGGGAAGTTCTATATCCCTTTGGATTTGGATTAAGCTACACAAGTTTTCACTATGACAACCTGATCCTGGAGAAGGATGAAATTGGTGCAGAAGAAACAATCACTGTCAGCGTGGATATCAGCAATTCAGGATCCATGGATGGAGAGGAGGTGGTGCAAATGTACCTCCGCCGAAGCGACTCGAAATACAAACGTCCCCTGAAAGAACTTCACGGATTTGAAAGGATTGCGGTCAAAGTGGGCCAGACCCGGGTGGTCACTATGGAACTGGGACCGGAGGACCTGGCGTGTTATGACTCTGAACTTGGCGATTATGTGGTGGAAACAGGAAGCTTCGAAATCATGCTGGGACCCTCGTCCGGTGAGGAAGGAATGCTTCTCACTTCTTTGGTGGTAAGATAGGCAGAGTGTACTATACTATCTCTTTCGATCCGTCCCCGATCTCTGCCACATAGAAATCGGCTTTAAGTCCGGTGCGATCCTGGTAGGCTGTTCCCACTTCGCGAATAAAGGACTCAACGGCATCCTCTCTGACGATGCTGACAGTGCATCCGCCGAAACCTGCTCCGGTCATTCTGCTGCCAAGGGTACCGTCTATTTTTCGAGCCTCTTCTACCAGTGCATCCAGTTCCCTGCCGGTCACTTCGTAGTCATCTCTGAGTGAATCATGACTCTGGTTCATGAGCTCACCGAAGCTCTCCACATCGCCCCGGTTGAGAGCTTCAATGGCGGTGAGGGTGCGATGGTTTTCGGTGATCACATGCCGGGCTCTTCCTCGTACAATTTCGTCGGAAATAAGGTGGGAGAGAGAGTTGAACTCTTCCAGGCTCAGATCGCTCAAATGTCTTATTTCTTTCCCGCTGCGAAGGGCCTCAACAGCTGCTTCACATTGAGCCCTTCGCTCATTGTATTTTGAGTCTGCCAGACCCCTTCTTTTGTTGGTGTTGGCAATGACTATTTTCATTCCCTCCAGATTTATAGGGACCTTCTCATAATCGAGTGTATCACAATTTAAGAACAGGGCATGTCCGGCGGCACCCATGCCCGAGGCAAACTGGTCCATGATGCCGCAATTAACACCCACAAAAATATTTTCGGCTTTCTGGGATAATTTTACCAGTTCCATTCTGTCCATTCCGAATCCAAAAATCTGGTTCATGGCAAAGGCGGTGACCATCTCGATGGAGGCCGAAGAAGAGAGTCCGGCCCCGTTGGGAATATCACCGGAAAAAAGCAGATCAAGACCCTCAATTTCGCGGGTTGTTTTCCTGAGTTCATTCAGCACGCCCACCGGATAATTGATCCATGATTTGCCTTCTTTTTCAAAGGGGACATCCAGCTTGACTTCGCCGCGATGATCAAAATTGGTGGTGGCAAAACGAAGCAGGCGGCTCTGGTTTTTTCTTGCCATCAGATAGGTGCCAAAGGAGAGGGCACAGGGAAAAACATAACCTCCATTGTAGTCTGTATGCTCCCCGATCAGATTTACCCTGCCAGGTGAAAAGAAGAGATGCAAAGCTCCCTCATGCTCTCCGTATAAACTTACAAAAGTCTCTTGTAGCTGCTCCTTATTCATGGCGATAATTTATTTGGACAGCTAAATGTAGAAAAAATTATCTGTTCAGGATTCTATGGCCCAATTTTACTACTTTAGGGCCATGTCGTCCGACACTGTATACAGAAGAATTTGGGTCTATGCCGGAGTTGTTGTAATCACGACGCTTCTTCTTTTGCCCTTTCTGGGTTCGGTGAATCTGTTTGACAGCGATGAAACCAATTATGCCGAATCTGCCAGGGAGATGATCGTTACCGGGGATTATCTCACCGTACAGGTAGATTTTGAGCCTTTCCCGGAGAAACCCCCGCTTTTTTTCTGGCTCCAGGTTCTTTCCATGAAACTGTTCGGGATCAATGAGTTTGCTGCCAGGTTTCCCAACCTGATCTGTGGCATACTTTCCATGGTGATGCTCTATTATCTGGGAAGGCAGGTTTACGGTCACCGCTTCGGAGTGTTGTGGATTCTTTCTTATGGTTCAGCCATTCTTCCCTTTTTCTTTTTTAAATCTGGGATTATTGATCCCTGGTTCAACCTATTTATTTTCATGGGCATAGCCAGGTTCATCTTTTACCTGGATCCGGCCCGGGAGCGAACACGGATTTCCAACCTGATTTTTGCAGCCCTGTTTTTCGGTCTGGCAACCCTCACCAAGGGTCCGGTGGCCATCTTAATCTTCCTCTTGTGTTTTTTGATTTTTATGGGTCTGAAGCGCTTTCGGATTTCCACTTCCACATCGCATGTCTTCCTGTTTACCCTGGTTCTTGCCGGGGTGGGTGGAAGCTGGTACCTGTTCCAGGCCATTCAAGGAAATACCAGCCTCATCAGAGGTTTCATCTCCTACCAGTTCCAGCTTTTCTCTTCAGGCAGCAGTGCTCATGACGGTTTCTTTGGATACCATGTAGTGGTTCTGCTACTGGGAGTTTTCCCTGCTTCTGTGCTTGCTTTGAAAAGCATAACAAAAAAATCTGAAAGCACAGAACTGCAACGACTGTTCCGGCAATGGATGTATCTTCTTCTGGGTGTGGTGATTGTCCTCTTTTCGCTGGTGCATACCAAGCTGCTCCATTACAGTTCGCTGGCCTATTTCCCCATGACTTTTCTGGCGGCATGGGTCTGGGAAAAATGGATCGACCGTAAAATAGAGATCAGCGCCCTGCAAGTGGCCCTGATCTACCTGATCGCTCTTTTCTTTTCTGCAATAGCCATTTTCTTTCCCCTGGTTACTGATCATTATGACTGGCTGCTCAGCCGGGATTTTAAATTTGTGGGAGAATTTACGCGGGCCGCCGTCCAAAGGGATGTTCACTGGAGTGGCTATGAAATGTTTATTGGCATTTTCCTCATTCTCGGGGTGACCGTCTCAGCAGTTCAAATTCTTCGAAGAGACCGAAGGGGAATGCTGATCCTCCACCTGGTGGTGCTTCTTTACGTCTTTGCTTCCCTGACTGTATTTACCTCCAGGGTGGAGGGATACTCCCAGAGGGTGGCCATCAAGTTTTACCAGAGTCTCAAAGGACAGGATGTGTATGTGAATGCCCTTGGATTCAAGAGTTTTGCTCATCTCTTCTATTTTGAGAAAGCACCTTCTCAGGAAGATGATAGCCTGGAGCGTCTGATGAATGATGAGCTTAAGAAGGATGCCTACTTTGTGATAAAGGTGAACAAAAAAGAGGCCTATCTGGAGCGTTATCCCGAACTGGAGGTAATTTTAGAAAAGGACGGCTATGTCTTTGCCGTGCGACGAGCTGCTCCCTCAGGTCCCTGATTCCATATGTATTTCTTAGCTAAATCCTCATGAAGAATTCCCTGTTTTCCATAAGTCTGATCCTCTGCCTGATCTCCTCCAGCCTGGCCCAGGATAAACAGCAGGTAGTGCTTAAAGTCATGGAAGAAGAGCAAAGGGTTGAGGTATTCATAGGCGGGGAATTGTTTACTGCCTACCGCTACGATACGGATCTGGAGAAAACGGTACTTTTCCCGGTAAACGCTCCGGGGGGAATTACCCTTACACGGGGATATCCCCTGGAATCCAGGGCAAAAGAGAGGATCGACCATCCCCATCACCTGGGACTCTGGTTCAATTACGGAGATGTGAATGGCATGGATTTCTGGAACAATTCCAGTGCCGTTCCGGAAGAAAGAAAAGGGCACTATGGGAGGATCCTTCATGGCAAAATTGCAGAAGCAAGTTCGGGAAGTCAGATGGGGGTATTGGAAGTGCTTATGGACTGGGTGGGACCGGACAATGAGCATGCACAGAAGCTGCTGCAGGAGCATAGCACGTTTTTGTTCAGCGGCTCCTCGGGTATTCGCACAGTGGACAGGATCACGCGCCTGACAGCCATTGCCGACAGCGTGGTATTTACAGATAATAAGGAAGGAATGCTGGCCATCCGGGTCGACAGGGCCTTCGAACATCCTTCAGAAGATCCTGTGCTCCTGAGCGATGCCTCCGGAAATCCCAGCGATGAAAGGGTCGTGGACAATGAAGGAGTTACAGGGTGGTACCGAAACAGTGAAGGCGACGAAGGTCCGGCTGCCTGGGGAAAAAATGCAGCCTGGGTAGTACTGTCAGGCTCTAAGGAAGATCAACGCTGCTCCATGGTGCTGATGGATCACCCCGATAACCTCAATTATCCGGCCTGCTGGCATGCCAGGGGATACGGTCTGTTTTCCATCAACAACCTGGGACGTCAGGTATACAACAAGGAGCTTGAACGCTTTCAGCTTCTCCTCCTGCAAGGGGAAAGCCTTGTTTTCAGACACCGCTTTGTGGTAGCGGCAGGCGATCTGGATGATGCAAAGATCGAGGAGCTTTACCAGGATTTCATTTCAAAGTAACACTCTGACCCAGTCGGCTGCTTTCATAAGCAGCTTCAATAATCCGGATCACATCCCTGGCCTGTGCAGGGGTGACAATCAAGGAAGCACCCATGCGGATGGCATCGTGCACATTGTCATAGTATTCCATGTAGTTTCCGGGCAAGAGAGGATAATCACCTTCAAGGTGCTCTCCCTTGAAATCGGTGTTAATGCGGGCGTGACTGAAGCTGGGGTCCAATCCCCAACCCTTGGATCCGGGAAAAAGACCGGCCTTCAGATCCCTTTCCTGAGGATCCGATCCCCAGGCAAGGAAGCTGCCCTCTGTACCATGGAGCATGAAGCTGGGACCCGCTTCTCTTACCAGGTATGAAGATCGAAGCATGCATTTGAATCCGGGATAGTGCAGCCACAGATCATAACTGTCATCTGTCAGGGCCCCATCTCTTAGCATGCGCGTATCACAAAACAATCTGTCGGGCATGCCGAAAAGGCTCAGGGCCTGGTCCACCAGGTGAGAACCCAGGTTGTATAGGGTGCCGGTACCATTGGCCTGATCCTTCCATGATTCTTTCACATAGTTGCGAAAGCGGTCGAAATGTACCTCAAAATCCACCAGTCTTCCCAGCTTTCCGGAACGGATAACCTCCTGTACGGTGAGGTAGACTCCATCCCAGCGCCTGTTATGATATACACTTAATATCACCCCCTGTTTGTCAGCCAATTCCATCAGCGCCTCTGCCTCACTTACTTTCAGAGTGAAGGGTTTTTCCACCACCACATGCTTACCCGCTGTGATGGCCTGGGTGGCCATATCCACATGCAGGTGATCGGGGGTGTTAACCACCACTAGTTCAATGTCCGGATCATCGATGATTTGCTGATAATTTCTCACCAGTTGGGCTCCAGGATGCTTTCCATCCGATTCGTTCCGGTTTCTTTCCAGGATCTTATTAATCTTAAAGCCGGGATGGACTTCGAGCAAGGGACCGTGGAAAACAAGGCCCGACATCCCATAGGAACAAAGGGCTGTTTGAATAGCTTTCATGGTGCAGGATTTTAGAAATCCAAATTAGCAAAAAATGACGGACCTGCATAAGCTACTATTTTCTTAAGCATAGTTGATTAACTTTGTAAAAGTAAACTGGGCGAAAACATGGGTGTGGATCAAAGGATATTCGACGGTGGGAAACTCATCCCCCTGGTGGAGGAATTCTACACCATTCAGGGGGAGGGCTACCACACCGGGAAGGCAGCTTACTTTATCAGGGTAGGCGGCTGTGATGTGGGTTGCAGCTGGTGCGACACCAAGTTTTCGTGGAATCCTTCCCTGCACCCGGTCGTACCGGCAGAGCAGATTGTTGAACATGTGCTTGAACATCCTGCAGCAGCTGTGGTGGTGACAGGCGGAGAGCCCCTGATGGTAAATATGGACTACCTGACCAGCCTTCTAAAGGAAAAGGATATTGAAACCTTCCTCGAAACCAGCGGAGCCTATGAATTAAGCGGAAAATGGGACTGGGTATGCCTCTCTCCTAAAAAAAACTCTCCTCCGCAGGCATCCATGTTCAAAGAGGCCCATGAGTTGAAGGTGATTATTGCTTCAGAAGAGGATCTGGAGTGGGCCCTTGCCAACGCTTTACGGGTAAATCCTCAATGTAAACTTTACCTGCAGCCCGAATGGAGTCGGCGCGAGCAAATACTACCCTGGATTATAGATTTCTCCAAGAAGAATCCCAGATGGATGATTTCCATTCAGTCGCACAAATACATGAGAATTCCCTAGTTTGAAACGCAGCAGATTCATATGGCTACTTGTTTTTCTGATCCTGGTTCCCCAGCTGCGCGCCCAGTACACCGGCTCAGGTTCCAAAAAAGCTGTCAAGAGGTTTCAACAGGCCAGACGCTGTTTTGAAACCGGTGATCTTGACTGTAGTGAGGAGGCGCTTCGAAAGGCCATCAAGGCAGATGCAAACTTTATTGAAGCCTACCAGATGATGGCCCAGATATGCTTCGACCAGGGACGAATTGAGGAGGCCATAAACTGGTATTCCACCACCCTGGAGATCGATCCTGAAGGAAATCCCGGGGGCTATCGCTTGTTGGCCGGAATGCTTCTTTACACAGGGGATTACTTTAGGTCGCTGGAACTGATTGAGCGCTACCTGGATTTTCCCCCGGCAAAGGCAAAGAATCGGGCAGAAGCAGAGGTCCTGCAGCAGAAATGCATTTTTGCCATGGAAGCCATGAAGAATCCGGTTCCTTTCGAGCCCTTGAACCTGGGCGATGCCGTGAATTCGGAATACAGCGAATACTGGCCTTCTCTTTCTGTGGATGAAAAGATTCTTATGTTTACCGTAATGCTTCCCGGAGCTGACCCATCGGGTGAAAATAAACTCTATTTGCAGGAGGATTTCTTCTACTCCCTTCGCTCAGAAGAATCGTGGACTGCGCGCGTCAATGCAGGGCCCCCGCTGAACTCACCCGATAACGAAGGAGCCCAGTCTATGACGGCTGACGGAAGTACACTCTGGTTTACCGCCTGCAACCGGCGGGACGGACAGGGAATGTGCGATCTTTATTTTTCCAAGCTGGAGAAGGGACAGTGGAGTGTACCCACCAACGCAGGGGTCCCTTTGAACAGCCGCTATAGTGAAAAACATCCTGCCATATCGGCCGATGGACGAAGACTCTTTTTTACTTCCAACCGTCCAGGTGGATCGGGATCCTACGATCTCTGGATGTCAGAAAAACAGGGGGAAAAGTGGAGCCTTCCGGTAAACCTGGGAGATTCTCTTAACACCCCGGGTCTGGAGCAAAGTCCCTTTATTCATCCGGACCAGCAGAGCCTTTATTTTTCCTCCAATGGATGGCCCGGCATGGGGCAGGGCGACCTCTATCTGTCCAGATTAGACCCTGAAAAGCACTGGTCCGAACCCGAGAATCTGGGATATCCCATCAATACCCATCACGATGAGATCGGTCTTACGGTGAATGCCTCCGGAAACCGGGCCTATTTTGCTTCTGACCGGGGCGAGGGGACCGATACAGATATTTTTTCCTTTGAAATGCCAGAGAAGCTCAGACCTGTTCCAGTCTCCTACATGAGCGGACGGGTGTACGATTCACATAATATGAAGGGCCTGAAGGCGGTGATGCAGCTGATCGATCTTAAGAGCGGGGAGGCTGTGATGGAACTGGAGTCTCATCCAGGAGAGGGTTCCTACCTGATATCTCTGCCTACTGACAGAGATTACGCCTTGAATGTTTCGGCCCAGGGCTATCTATTCTATTCAGAACATTTTGCCTTTCAGGGAGTGCACAGTCAATCAGAGCCCCAGCTGAGGGATGTTCCTCTTAAGCGAGTAGATGTGGGAAGCGTGGTGATCCTGCATAATGTATTTTATGCCACAGGTTCTGCCGAGCTGGAGCCGGAATCTCGTGCCGAGCTGAACAGGGTTCTTGATTTTTTGACTGAGAATCCTTCCATAGGGGTGGAAATCAGCGGTCACACCGATAATACAGGTAGCCCGGCACATAACCAGGATTTGTCTGAGCAAAGGGCGAAGAGTGTGGTAGACTATCTCAGGGAACTGGGAATTTCCGAGCAGAGAATGCAGGCTAAAGGGTATGGCGAAGCTCAGCCTGTGGATGAAAATGACAGCGAGACAGGCAGGGCCAAAAACCGCAGGACCGAGTTGAAAATCATAAGAATTCATGAGTAAGATTAGGCTTATATTCAGAGAAATTCCCGACTACCTGAAGGATAAATCCACCATCATCACCCAGGTGATGTTCGTCTCCATCTTTGCCCTGATCTTCATCAACATTTACTCGCCATTCAATGTCTCTTCCTGGTTTGAGATGGGACGTATCCAGTTCTTTTTCTATTCCAGCGCCCTGATCCTGTTTGGAATGCTGGTGATTGTGATCAGCAAGATGATTTTTTACCTGCTGGTGGGAAGGATCCGCTTCACTTACCTGATATTCGGGCTCTGGCATGCAACAGAAGTGGTACTCCTGGCAGCAGTATATCTTGTAGTGGATCTGGTATTGTTAAAATCGGAAATGGAGCTGGTAGAACGCTTTACCGGTCTTCTGTCCATTACCTTACTGGTGCTGGCCATTCCCTATACCCTTTCCTGGCTATATCTCTCCATGAAGGATAAGCGGGCCAAGCTGGAGCACTATATTGAAGATACCTCCCAGGAGTTTAAGGAGAAAAAGATGATCACTTTCAGGGACGAGACCGAGAAACTTCGTTTTTCCATTAAGTCGGAGGACATTCTCTATGTGGAATCGACCGATAACTATGTAACTGTCCATACCATCGAAAAGGGAAAGGTCAGGAAGATCATGCTTCGTAATACCATGAAACGTTTGGAGAAAGAGTTGGAAGGAACTATGATTCAGCGATGCCATCGCTCCTTTATGGTCAACTTCGAAAACATCAAACAGGTGAAGCTGATCAGCACTAATCTTTACATCTACATGGATTCGCCAGAAGAGATCCGGATCCCGGTCTCACGGACCTATGCCGAACATGTACACGAGTTTCTCAACCGGGTTTCGCTTTGATAGGACAATAATTTGTATTTTCGGGCTTCAACCATTCCAATTAAATACTTATGAAAACTATAATCAGATATGCAGCACTGATCATCATCGGTGTTATGTTATTGAGTGCCAGCCTTCAGGGGCAGCTTAAGAACAAAGAGGAAGCGCCTAAGGGCTATAGCTTTACGACCAAAATAAGCCTTCCTGCCACCCCGGTAAAGGATCAGCACCGAACAGGTACCTGCTGGAGTTTTGCAGCTACCAGTTTCATTGAATCCGAATTGCTTCGGACAGGAAAAGGGGAGTATGACCTTTCCGAAATGTTTTTCGTTCGCAAGGCTTATGAAATGAAGGCCGAGAAATACGTCAGGTTGCATGGAATGGGTAATTTTTCTCAAGGGGGATTGGCCATGGATGTTACGCATATCTGGAAGGAGTATGGAATACTTCCCAATGAGGCTTATGACGGACTTACCATTGGCGACAGCCTTCCGGTGCACGGAGAGATGGAAGCTGTACTCAAGGGATATGTGGACCAGGTGGTTAAGAACCGCAACCGCAAGCTGAGTCCGGTTTGGAAACAGGGTTTCGATGCTACTCTGGATGCCTACCTGGGAGAAGTTCCTCAGGAAATTGAATACAAAGGAACCAGCTATACACCTCAGTCCTTTGCTGAGGAACTGGGTTTGAATGAGGACGACTACGTCTCCATAGGTTCCTTTACCCATCACCCCTTTTACGAAAAGTTTCTTATTGAAATTCCCGACAACTGGCTGTGGAGCAGCATTGACAATGTGCCGCTCGATGAGATGATGGCAGTGCTCGATCACGCCCTGGAGAATGGCTATAGCGTTTGCTGGGATGCCGATGTGGGAGAAAAGAGCTACGATTGGAAAAGGGGCATTGCCCTGATGCCTTCCACAGAGATTGAAGATCTGAGCGGTCTCGAAAGGGCCCGATGGGATGAGCTTTCAGAAAGTGAGCAGCAGGCCTTGTTTTACGATTTCTCCACACCCAAAAAGGAGCGCAGCATCAGCCAGGAGAGCCGGCAGCAAATGTTTGATAACTACCAGACCACCGACGATCACCTGATGCATATTACAGGAAGCGCCAGGGATCAGAACGGGAACAAATATTACCTGGTGAAAAACTCCTGGGGGACCGGAAACCATATTTATAAGGGCTACCACTACGTTTCTGAATCCTACATGAGGGCCAAGACCATCTTTTTCATGGTCCACAAAAATTCGCTACCCGCTTCCACAGCTGATAAACTGGGACTCTAGACCGGGATAACCTTTTACCTCGATCGGTCGTAAGCTGCTTACATAGGTGTAAGTTAATGGAGTGTTGGTCAAAGGACCGATTCTTCTGAATTTCCTATGTGTAAGTTTCAAGCCTGTTAATCAATTGGCCAATGCCCCGGGTTTGAAAATAATGTATTTTGCCTATTTTGGAGCAGAGATG
>Ga0316190_10002776_pt1 | contig 12712 bp, 9 predicted proteins | sample Eddworburrow2_MG_FD_204929 | JGI IMG/M metagenome (GOLD analysis project Ga0316190, IMG submission 204929) | Coastal sediment microbial communities from Maine, United States - Eddy worm burrow 2 | ecosystem: Environmental > Aquatic > Marine > Coastal > Sediment | place: USA: Maine | collected... | reverse complement strand
GCCGGTACAACCAGGTGTATTAATTGACCACCACCAACACCGATCACCAACCCGGCAAAACCACCCAAGGCCGCTAACAACATGGCCTCACCCAAGAAAAGACCAAGGATCTGCTGTCTTGTCGCCCCCAGCGCACGAAAAACACCAACTTCCCGTGTACGTTCTGATACAGCAATTGTCATAATGGTAAATATCCCAACACTCCCTACCAGCAATGACACGCCACCGAGCGCTGCAACGGATAGCGTTAAAATATTCAACACTGAACCCAGGACGTCGATCATTTGTTGCTGTGTTGTAATGGTGTAATCCTCTCGACCATGGCGATTTCTGAGTACCCGATCTATATTCGCTACAACTTCATCTATGGGCGCACCCTCACGATAGACCACATCGATTTCCATTAAGCTGTCGCGATTAAACAAGGCCAGTGACCGCCCCGCCGGGATATAGACACTATCATCCATATCAATACCTAGAATCTGTCCCTTAGAAACCATGGTCCCAATGACACGATAGCGCTCACCACTGATACGAACAACTTGCCCAAGCGGGTTGCTGCCAGGAAACAGCGCTTGAGTTACTGTACTACCCAGGACAACAAATGCACGTGCCGAGTCTGGATCATCCGCAGGTAGAAAACGACCCGTCGCAACGTCCAGGCGGAAACCCGTCGGAAAATCATGACCCACACCATATACCGTAGTCCGCCGCCGCCGGCCGCTGGCTTCAACTTCAGCATTGCCTTGTACTGCTGGCACGACAACCTCAATATTAGGAACGCGGCGCAGCGCCTCACTATCTTCAATGGTGAGTGGCTGGACGCTACCAAACACGCCGACACTGACGCCGTGTGTTGTTGCTTTACCGGGATTGACACCAATAATATTGGTACCAAACTGGGAAAATTCAGCCAGAACAAACTGATGAATACCTTCGCCAATTGATGTCAGCAGTACCACCGCAGCAATACCGACAGCGATACCCAGAGCAGTTAACAGACTACGCAGGCGATATGCCAGAAAGGCGCTGAGTGATAGGTGGGCGAAATCACGAATGTGCATGAGGGATCAATGCTGCATCAAGGCCTGAACGGGATCCAGCTTAGCCGCACGTCGCGCTGGCATAACACCAAATACCAGCCCAGTCCCCAATGCAACTATTACTGCTGCCGCAAGCGCCCAAGTTGGCGGTGACGTTGGCAAATCAGGATAAATCTGTCCTAGCAGATAAGTACCAAATAACCCCACCAACAACCCCAACACTGCGCCCAGTATCGATAGCAGCGCAGCCTCCGCCAGAAAAAGGCGTAATATTTGTCCTGATGCCGCCCCCAGCGCCTTAAGCAGACCGACCTCGGCTTGTCGTTGGGCAAGGCTAATCAACATAATATTCATAACCAATATACCCGCAACCGTGAGACTGATAGCGGCGATACCCGCAAGGGTATATGTCAACGCCTGCAGGATTCGATCAAATGTCTTTAACACGGCATCTTGCGACACAACGGTTATGTCTTCTTCACCCTGATGACGCTCACGAATCGTACTAATAATATCGGCCCTAACCTGCTCCAGGGCTTCGCGATTCTTCGCTTCAACAAGTATCCGAAACAACGATGACCGATTAAATAGACTCATGGCCGATGCCACTGGAATGATGACACTATCTTCCGGGTCAAGACCCATGGAACGACCCGATGATGCCAGCACGCCAATGACTCGATAGCGCCGATCACCGAGACGCAACCACTGCCCGAGCGCTGTTTTGGCACCAAATAATTCCTGACGGATTTTAGCCCCAATGACACAGACAGCTTGGCCACGAGAAAAATCGCCTTTAGGTATAAAGCGCCCCTGTGCCAGCTTCAGGTGTCGTACTGCTAACATCTCGGCACTGGTACCCATAATTGTCACTTCCCGTTCACGCTGTTGCCATGATGCCGACGCTGTGCCTATAGCAACCGGTGCAACACGCAGCACTTGAACGGACTGTTTTATGCTGATCGCATCATCAAGGGTCAAGTCGCGCGGGGTTTCGCTTACCATCAATGAAACACCCATACCAGCAGTCTCTGTACGACCCGGCAACACGATTAACAAATGACTTCCCAACGATGCAAATTCAGCCATGACGTAACGCCGCGCACCTTCACCTAAAGCTGTAAGCACGACCACTGCTGACACACCGATAGCCATGGCAATCAACACCAGGCTTGTCCGTGCACGCTGACTATTTAACGTACGAAAACCAAAGCCCAGCGTATCGACAAATCTCACAACTAATGTCCTGACGCCTGATCAGTGACAATTCGACCGTCAACCATCTTTATTTGGCGCAGTGCACGTTTTCCCAAATCATGATCATGCGTAACAACGATCAGCGTTATACCCTGTTGCTGGAGATGCTCCATAATTTCAACAACTTCCTCTCCAGACTGACTATCCAGGTTACCTGTCGGCTCATCGGCAAGTAACAATGTCGGCTCCATAACTGTTGCCCGAGCAATAGCCACCCGCTGTCGCTGCCCACCTGATAATTGATCAGGACGATGATCCATACGCTCGGTTAAACCTACCGACGACATGATGGCCATTGCCTTTTGTCGGCGCTCATCTTTCGCAACACCCGCAAGAAGTAATGGTAATTCAACATTTTCAATCGCAGTCAGTCGCGGAATCAGCTGAAAAAATTGAAAAATAAAACCTATTTGTTCACGTCTAATACGTGCCTGCTGCTGATCGCTAAGAGATGTCACTTCCTGACCATCCAAACGATAGTGCCCTTGATCAGCACGATCGAGCAGCCCCAACAAATGCAATAATGTTGACTTACCCGACCCTGAGGGCCCCATAATGGATAAGTATTCACCATGGGTAACGCGCAGCGAGACATCATTCAAGGCATGGACAATTTGATCACCCACTTGAAATTTACGATGTATATTCTCGAGCGCCAACAAATCTGCCATTACATGCCTCAGTCTGCTGACGACGATGCTTCTATCTGTGCCTGAATCCCGGCAGCAACACCTGTTCGACCAACGGATGTCACCACCATTTCCCCTTGACTCAAACCAGACAAGACTTCAGTCATTTGCCAATTCGTTAGACCTGTTTCAATATGCCGGGCTTCCAGAATTCCCGTTGATGGTGGGAATACCAATATCTGACCTCCCTCCATTATGGCCTCGGTTGGAATGCGCAAGGCATCAGCACGGGAAGCAACAATAATCTCAATATCTGCGCTATATCCGGGAATTAATGCTTTATATTCATCCGGATTGGCAAACAAGGTTTCAACATCGACAGTTCGCGCCTGTTTTTCCAGCTCCAGGACATAAGGCGCTATGCGATCAACTGCACCAAGAAATTGCTTACCCGGTATGGCGTCAAGGGTTATACGTGCCAACATGCCGGTACGAATCACTGGCGCATCAACCTCGTCAATCGGTGCTGAAACATACAGGCAACTACTATCGACCAGATCAATTGCCGGCAGCGTCGGAATGCCGGGTGGTGAGGGCGTCACATACTCACCCACTTCACCATTAACCTCGGCCACGTACCCTGCAAATGGCGCCTTGAGCAGTGTGCGTTCCATGGCTGCGGCAGCAACTTCAATTCGTGCAGTAGCAATCTGAATCTGTGCACGTGCTGCACGACAACTTGCCTTCGTCGTCTGCACGCTTGTCATGGCACGTTCATATTGTTCTTCTGAAATTTGACCCTGCTGGTTTAAACGCTTCTGGCGCTCGCCTTCCCTTTTTGCCTCGTCGGCCTTGAGACAGACCTGTTCGGCATTGGCCTCTGCTGCACGCAAGTCACCGCGCGCCAAACGCTCTTGCGCCTGAAGATCATCATTCCACAATGACAATAATAACTGATTCGATTCAACACGATCGCCGACACGTACATGTAACGCAGCGATTTGCCCCCCACCCGGTGGTGATAAATGGGCGCGGCGACAGGCCTTGATAGTGCCCGCGCGCGTATTGGCTACAATGGTCTCAACCTTGCCACGATCAACTTGCTGAACTTGAACAGACACCGGCTCGGTGCGGGAGAAAAACTGGATAACGCCAACCACAACTGCAAGAATTAAAGCGGCAATCAACCATGGGCGAGCTCTAGCTAATAATGACACACGATGCTCCATAAAAATATTTGCAATGAGCATACACCCTCATAAAACCTCTGTCACATAAAGGCTAACTTAAACGAAGGCCAACTCAAATTCGCAAACATTTTAATAATAGTTTGCTCATTTCAAATTTCTCCAGGGCATGCTCAATTACAAAAAATCATCTATGTATTGGATCGCCGCCATTAGCGACATAAATGTTCCAGGAAACAATCCATTTTAAATTAAGTCAGCCACTGTTGATTTTCAGGATTATTCGCACGCGAAATTTAACAAGCATCTTGAAATATCAACTTTAACCCCCATCTTTGATTAGTAAACCGAACATTGAACACAGGAATAGCAATGAAAAGAATAATACTATTTATCATGACTAATATCGCTATCATGGTGGTTTTGAGCATTACCTTAAGACTGTTGGGTGTTGATAGTATCCTGGCGGAAAACGGATCTGATCTTAATCTCCAGGCCCTTGTTATTCTCTCCGGTGTTATCGGTTTTGGCGGCGCATTCATATCGTTATTGATATCAAAGTGGATGGCAAAACGAATGACCGGAGCGGTAGTTATTACTCACCCATCATCTAATGTTGAAAAATGGCTGGTTAGTACCGTTAAAAAACAAGCCAGCATTGTTGGTATAAAAATGCCTGAGGTTGCAATCTTTCCTTCATCTGCCATGAATGCTTTTGCTACCGGCCCCAGTAAAAACAATTCCTTAATGGCTGTTTCGCAAGGTCTGTTAGATAATATGGCGCAGGGTGAAATTGAAGCGGTAGTCGGTCATGAGATGAGCCACATTGCTAATGGCGATATGGTGACGTTAACGCTTATTCAAGGTGTTGTTAACACCTTCGTCGTATTCCTATCCCGTATTGTCGGTCATATCGTCGATCGTGTTATTTTAAAAAATAATCAAGGTCACGGTATCGGTTATTTTGCAACAGTGATTGTAGCACAGGTGGTTTTTTCCATACTGGCATCCATTATCGTGATGTATTTTTCAAGAAAACGTGAATTTATTGCCGACACCGGCGGCGCTGATCTGGCCGGGCACCAGAACATGATTAATGCGCTTAAACGCCTGGGACAGGTAGAGCCTGTGGCATTGCCTGAACAAATGGCCGCTTTTGGTATAAACGATAAAGGAGGTATTGTGGCATTGTTTTCATCGCACCCCCCCATCGAAGCACGGATAGCGGCACTGGAAGAACGTGTGCTTCGCCAGCCCTAAAGCCAAGACCCTTCCATGTTAGGTTAACTAACGATAAATTTGCCATTATCAATCTACTATATGTAAAGACGGCGCCCTGTCGGCGTCGTCCTGTGACAGGGCAATCAGCAGGCCCGCACTGACGGCAACCAGTGCTTAAATTGCAATTCGCGCCCCGCTTGCAAATACATTTGTCTCTGCTCGATGCATATAACTACCTCAGGCATGTTGGTCCCGGCCACTTGTGCCCGGTGCTGAACAAATTCGACGTGCCAGCGCACCTGACATGATGCCGGATGATCAATATTGCACGCCTTCAAGGCGATTGACTGCCTGTTTAAACAGCACCAGCGATATGAACGAGCATTCTCACTCAATTACCGTTGTATACAAAAAAAACGGATTCAGATCGAGATTGACACTCCGTTGCTCAGGAAATCCTGCAATTCCCACCCAACACAATACGCTACAGAGAACAATGATAGTGGTAAAGTGGATTGCCAGAAATGACAAAACTCGCTTCATTTTTACACTCCAACCTCAAACCAGGGAAAAAATCTGATATTTATCAATACATTAAACTCGATCGCCTGCATTCAAACACCTAATGCCAGACGGGGTTATAATGGCCGTATTCAAATTCAGTCGATGCAGATATATATTTTGAATTTTTTTCTGTTAGTGCCCGATATGCTGGTAAATAACATTAAATTTCATGCGAGATTAATTTCAACTTAATAAAACCTTGATCAAATGGAACTATTTTATACATTCAGGGTACTATAACTGTACATGAAGACATTACACGCCCATCAAAGAAAACCATTCTCGCTGCTCCTCGCACTAGGACTATGCGCCGCGCTCATGGTCGGTTGCACTGGAACGGGGCCTTTTGAAAACCCGTGCATCACGAACCCGAGCTTACCTGGCTGCTCTGCCGGGAATTTCACATCCTCGTTATCAATCGACACGGAATCAGCCCCGACCCTGGCGAGCAACCTGCTACATGACTTGCTCGATGTTACCCAGATCGCGCTGATGACGACGCAATTGAGCAGTGAATTCAAACAAAACATACAAGATATCACCGATACACCCTATCAAGACTTTCAAGGCAATTGTGGCACGCCGCCGGACCTTTTCGGCGCAGCCGGCAATATTCAGGAATATCTGAATGCCAATAGTGCGACATGCGGGAATTACATCGCCCAGCACACAGTCCAGTGTGACAACAACAATACTTTCAACGTCAATATCATGAAGACAGCCCCCGGCTACGCACTGACTGGCACAATCATGCAAATTGTATTCAATGATCGTTATGATGCAAACGGGACCAACGCTACAAGCTTTAATACGACCCCCGATCCAACACGCTCCTGTCAATTGGGACGGCTCTACCTCGGCGGTACGATCAACATAGGCAATATCATCATCACCGATGATCCTTTGAACCCTGGAAACTGGACCCAAACCAGTGATTTTTATCCAACGGTGACCGTCTACGATTTTACTACACAGGACCCCACCAAGACGATCGCTGACAGCGATCACTGGATTGATATCTCAAACCCGATGCGCATCGAGTCCAGTTTCTCGACAGATACAGGCCTGTCATTCACTGGCACTGTAATGGATAACTCGGCCTATTTTGATCTTACCAATACAAGCCTTAGCAACTTGAATGGTATCGAATTCAGCCACTACCCAGCCTATACCGACCCCAATGACACCGCTATGGCGACATACAACAATCTACGCGTGGACTCGACTATTTCTGCACAGTTAAACAACACAAATACTGTCCTGAGTTACAGCACAACCGGCACCATGTCCAGCAATAGAACAGGCATTGATCTGGATATGGACATCAGCACGGCAGATGCCAGCGATGTCTCGCAGCCGCTGACATGGCTCGATACAAATGTTTTTTACGCCCCGAAGGATGCGCCACCATCACAGGGCGCATTTAAAATGGCTGACACATTAACCGGCAGTCAACTTGTGGCAACCATCAATCCCGATGCCACCTCCACCGAAAACGACCTTAATATCGTCATTACTGACAATACGTTACCCGTCAATGACCCCAGCCACGTCAGCACCGTGACGACCGGGTGGCTGGCACTATTAATGAATCGCCCATAGGGCAACCTCCCAGGTCAGCAAGCAACCGCCGGCGATCTTCGACTCGATAATTATGGATGAACTTTGCCGCTTTTGTGGTATTTTTATTTCAACTCAACACTGATTGCATCAACACGCTGCAATCCTCTCGGCAGCTTCCTACCACGCTTGCCGCGCTCACCCTGATAGCCTTCAATATCCCTGGCCTTCAGTGTGACATGACGTTGGCCAGCACGAACAACCAGACTGGCACCCGCAGGCAAGATCGTAATGAAAGCGACGTAGTCTTCTCGTTCAGCAAATTTTTTATTCGGTATACCAATTATTTTATTACCCTTGCCGCTCGCCATTAGCGGAACATCCCGCAGCGGTGTTACCAGCAAATGTCCATCCAGGCTGATTGCAGCAACCTGGTCTGTCTTAAAATCGGTGACTAATGACGGCAACAGTACTCTTGCACCACGAGGAACCTTCAACGCGACCTTACCCTTTTTATTCTTGCTGTAAAGATCACCCAACCGCGCGACAAACCCGTAACCACTATCTGAAGCCAGCAAATACGAGGCATCATCACCACCGGCCATGACGCCACGAAATACAGCACCATCGGGTGGCGTCAAGCGCCCGGTTAGTGGTTCACCCTGCCCTCTGGCCGAAGGCAAGGTATGGGCAGGCAAACCATAGCATCGACCACTGGAATCAATAAACATGGCGGCCTGGTTGCTACGGCCGCGCGCCACAGCCAAAAACTGATCGCCAGACTTATAGGCCAACGACCCACCATCCACTTCGTGACCCTTGGCGGCTCTCACCCAGCCCTTCTCGGATAATACGATCGTCACTGGCTCAGCGCTGACCAAATCGGTTTCAGCCATCGCCTGAGCGGCCTCACGTACAACCAGGGGCGATCGGCGCTCATCACCGTACTGCTCAGCATCGACCAGTAACTCTTTTCGAATCAAATTTTTTAGCTTGGCCCGGGAGCCAAGTATCGACTCAAGATATTTTTTCTCGGCCTCTAGTTCCGCCTGCTCGGTCCGTATCTTGATCTCCTCCAGCTTGGCCAATTGTCTTAGCCGGATATCTAAAATGGCATTGGCCTGTAATTCCGTCAGTGAAAACCGCGCCATCAATTCTTGCTTCGGTTCATCTGCCGTACGAATAATATCTATGACTTCATCAAGATTCAGATAGGCAATCAACAAACCGGCCAATAAATGCAGGCGTTGATTGACCTTGTCGAGACGGTACTCAAGCCGACGTGTGACTGTCTGGGTACGAAATACCAACCACTCACTGAGCATATCGCGCAGATTGAGCTGCTGCGGTCGACCACTCAAGGTAATGACATTCATGTTGACCCGATAGGTACGCTCAAGATCGGTGCTGACAAACAGATGCGACATCAGGGCTGCCGAATCAGTACGATTCGAGCGTGGAACGATGACCAGACGCGTCGGATTTTCATGATCAGATTCGTCGCGCAAATCCTCGACCATCGGTAATTTTTTGGCCAGCATTTGTGCTGCAATCTGCTCCAGAACCTTGGCACCAGACACCTGAAAGGGCAAGGCGGTTATAATGACCTCACCATTTTCGACCTCATAAACGGCGCGCATGCGTACACTTCCACTACCGGATTCATACATCGCAACCAAATCAGCGCGCGACGTTATGATCTCGGCATCGGTCGGATAATCCGGCCCGAGCACATGCTCACACAATTCAGCCACGGTAGACTTTGGCGATTCCAGTAGACGGATGCAGGCGCTGACCAACTCACGGACATTATGCGGTGGAATATCTGTTGCCATACCGACAGCAATACCAGTTACACCATTAAGTAATACGTGCGGCAAGCGTGCAGGTAGTTGCGCTGGCTCTTCCAGCGTACCATCAAAGTTTGCCATCCAGTCAACGGTTCCCTGACCAAGCTCAGCCAACAGCACCTCAGAAAATTTGGTCAGCTTGGCCTCGGTATAACGCATCGCGGCGAAGGACTTGGGATCATCAGGAGCCCCCCAGTTCCCCTGCCCATCAACCAGCGGATAGCGATAAGTAAATGGCTGAGCCATATGTACCATCGCTTCATAACAAGCTGAATCACCATGCGGATGAAACTTACCTAACACATCACCCACGGTGCGGGCGGCCTTCTTGTACTTGGACGCGGCAGACAGACCCAGCTCGGACATGGCATAGATGATCCGCCGCTGTACCGGTTTCAACCCATCACCAATATGCGGTAAGGCCCGGTCAAGAATGACGTACATCGAGTAATCAAGATAGGCCTTTTCTGTAAAGGCCTGTAACGGCTGTTGCTCGACACCGTCACTGTCTATTGTAATTGAGTCAGTCATTACACTTGCGCCTCCGCCAGATTACCTTTTTGTTCCAACCACTGTTTACGATCTGCCGCACGCTTTTTCGCCAATAACATATCCATAATTTGGTGTGCATTATCGTCTGCTGCAACGGTCAAACGTATCAAACGCCGGGTATCGGGCATGATCGTTGTTTCGCGCAACTGCATCGGGTTCATTTCACCAAGACCTTTGAAACGCTGCACATTGATCTTGCCCTTTTTATTTTCAGCGGCAATCCGGTCCAGCACACCCTGTTTCTCGGCATCATCCAGGGCGTAATAAACATCCTTGCCCACATCAATACGGTATAACGGAGGCATGGCCACATAGACATGACCGGCAGCCACCAACGGCCGATAGTGGCGTAAAAACAAGGCACACAGCAGCGTTGCAATATGGGCACCATCCGAATCGGCATCGGCCAGGATACAGATTTTACCGTAACGTAAACCGGATAGATCCACCGACCCAGGCTCCACACCAATTGCAATTGAAATATCGTGGACTTCTTGAGATGCCAGGGCATCGCTGGAGTCGACCTCCCAGGTATTCAAAATTTTGCCACGCAGCGGCATAATGGCCTGAAACTGGCGATCACGTGCCTGCTTGGCCGAACCACCAGCGGAATCACCCTCGACTAAAAACAATTCTGATTGCCCTGTATCTTGCGAACTGCAATCAGCCAATTTGCCGGGCAAGGCTGGGCCACTGGTCACCTTTTTACGCACCACCTTGCGACTCGACCGCATCCTGCTCTGCGCATTTGAAATCGCCAACTGAGCAATACCTTCTCCGGCTTCGATATGCTGGTTAAGCCACAAACCAAAACTATCTTTGACAACCCCGGAGACAAAAGTAGCGCACTCACGCGAAGACAATCGCTCCTTGGTTTGACCGGCGAACTGAGCATCATCGAGTTTGACAGAGAGGATATAACTACAGCGCTCCCAGACATCATCTGGCGTTATCTTGACCCCACGCGGTAGCAGATTTCGAAATTCACAAAACTCTCTCAGCGCCTCAGTCAACCCGGTGCGCAGACCATTGACATGAGTACCTCCCTGCGCCGTTGGCACCAGATTGACATAACTTTCTGTTGTCAGCTCACCGCCTTCTGACAACCAGGTCAGGGCCCAGTCTACAGCTTCGGTATGACCGACCATAGAGCCATCAAATGGCTCTGCAGGTAGCAGGGTATAGCCGCGCAAGGCATCTTGAAGGTAATCCTGCAACCCACCTTCAAACAACCAATCATCACGCTCGCCGCTGTGTTCATCATAAAGACTGACCTTTAAACCGGGCGACAAAACCGCCTTGGCCCGCAACAGATGGCGCAAACGTGACAACGAATATTTTGGACTGTCAAAAAACTGGGGGTCGGGCCAGAAGCGCAGCGTTGTGCCGGTATTTTGTCTGCCGACCTTTCCAATCACTTCCAGCTCAACCTGCTTGTCACCATTGGCAAAACGCATGGCATATTCCTGACCGCCACGACGAATGGTCACATCCAGACGCTTCGACAAGGCATTGACAACAGAAACACCGACACCATGCAGACCACCAGAAAAACGGTAATTTTTTTGCGAAAACTTACCGCCAGCGTGGAGCTTGGTTAAAATGACCTCAACACCGCTGATCTTTTCGTCGGGGTGTATGTCAACGGGCATACCGCGACCGTCATCACTGACTTCAATCGACCCATCCTTGAAGACACTGACATCGATTTGACTTGCATATCCAGCCAGCACTTCATCGACGCTGTTATCAATGACCTCTTGCGCCAGATGATTGGGGCGGGTGGTATCGGTGTACATCCCCGGACGTTTGCGTACCGGCTCCAGGCCAGTCAAGACTTCGATATCGGCCGCGTCGTAGCTTCTACTCATAGCTAAATAAAAAACCTTAGGATTATTGAGCCAGCCAGGTGGCTCGCTTAGTGTTATTAATGTACCGTCTTGTAGCAGCCGATCAAATAGAGGCAACTGCCAACACTCGGCGGCGGATAGCTTATCATGAAGCCATGGCTGACACATAAGCCTGCCGCAAACGGTCATTTTTATAGTACAATGCCACCCACATCAACCCTACACTATGACCCAGTCGGAGCGCGGTACTGTGGCAAGAAAGCCTGCAAAAAAAACACAATCCATGCCTGATTTCGAAACAGCGCTTGCAGACCTGGAAAAACTGGTCGAGCTGATGGAAAGTGGTGAGATTTCACTGGAAGAGTCACTGGCAAATTTCGAGCGTGGTATCACGCTCACTCGTCAGTGTCAGCAGGCATTAAAACAGGCTGAGCAGAAAGTACAAATATTGATGCAAGACAGCACTGATCCTGAACCTTTTGAGACAGCCAGTGAATTAGACAGCGCAAACTCAGATGAGTGAAGCTGTTTCTGCCTACCCAGACCTGGGCAGTTTAATGGCTGTCATTAGCGCTCGCGTCCATCAGGCCCTGGATCATTGGCTGCCATCCGCCACCAGCAAACCATCACAATTACACCAGGCAATGCGTTATGCCAGCCTCTCCGGCGGCAAGCACGTCAGGCCCTTATTGGTCTATGCCACAGGTCTGAGCCTCGGACAGACACTCGACAGCCTTGATGGTCCCGCCTGCGCCGTAGAACTGGTACATGCCTATTCCCTGGTTCACGACGATCTCCCGGCGATGGACGACGATGACCTGCGCCGTGGTCAGCCGACCTGTCACAAGGCATTTGGTGAAGCCATCGCGATTCTCGCCGGTGATGCCTTACAAACACTGGCCTTTGATATACTCAGTCGTGATCCGCGCATGTCCGCATCAGCTGATCAGCGTCTGGCGATGATCTCGATGCTGGCACAGGCCAGCGGTTCTCAGGGAA
>Ga0316190_10002775_pt1 | contig 12714 bp, 10 predicted proteins | sample Eddworburrow2_MG_FD_204929 | JGI IMG/M metagenome (GOLD analysis project Ga0316190, IMG submission 204929) | Coastal sediment microbial communities from Maine, United States - Eddy worm burrow 2 | ecosystem: Environmental > Aquatic > Marine > Coastal > Sediment | place: USA: Maine | collected... | reverse complement strand
ATTGTAATGTAGCTTCCATGCAGTCCTCCAATGCCCATCCTTAACGGCGTACAAGAGTTAAAATATCAAGCGTATATGCGCAATCCTTCCATTTATTTTGTGCAACAGGTGATTATATTGCTGGCACCAATATTGAGTTATGACGCTGGCACCAATATTGTAATATGCCGCCAAATTGATCAAATATCATCCACATGGGAGTAGACATTTCCGATAATCATGTAGGAATTATCTGACACAGCTTCCACCTCATGGCAAGGTCCGCTCCTGGCACATCTGAGACCTTGCCTCCCCCCAAACAAACACAGCAATCAATTACACCGAATTCATACATTGACGTAACAAGATGCATCCAATGTCATCTTGTCTACAAAGGCAACCCCGCCGGATTAAAACAGTTCGGCATCCTCCCCACCAGCAAAGGGGGCAGGCTTGATCTCACCAGTCTCGACCAGTTGCTCATACTGACACAGGCGATTACGGCCGTGCTCCTTAGCGTAGTAGAGTGCATCATCGGCATGGCCCAGCACCTCGGTGGGAATCGCCTGATAAGCAATCTCCACAAAGCCGATACTTACGGTAACCTGCCCGATCTGGGGAAAGGCATAGGCGGCAACGGCCTGCCGGAAACGCTCCAGCGCATGGATTGCACCGGCCTGATTGGTAGTGCGTAGAATGGCCACAAACTCTTCCCCACCAAAGCGGAACAGTTTGTCATAACCCCGGAATGACTCGCGCATGATATTGGCCAGCAACACCAGCACCTCATCCCCATAGAGGTGCCCAAATTTATCATTGATGCGTTTAAAGAAATCGATATCAATCACCGCCAGCCAATTGCATTTCTCGCTTTCACCCTGACGACGATGGGGCAATTCCTTACTGCCCTCTCCTTCTTGATCCTGTTCCTTGTGCCACTCCGCTAATATTTTTGCCAAATTCTGCTCAAAGGTCCGCCTGTTTAACAAACCGGTTAAGGTGTCATGCTCACTCTCATCCAGTAAACGAAGGTAATTGCGGTAGATCTGAAAATAGCCGGCGATAAAGTTTTCATTATCCTGGCACTGCATTTCACGGCCATGCAAAGCAAAGATACTGGCCACATCGCCCAAATGATTCACAACCGGGTAAAGGTAGAGGCAATTGCCTTCAGATGTCTGTCTAATATCTGTCCTCTTACTCTTCAAACAGGCTTCAAGCCCCTCAGCAGCATCAATCTCCATCTTGGGTGGTATTTGGTCGGCCTGCTGAATATTAATCTTATTATCCTTTACCTCTATCACCGGATAACATTGCGGCTTGTTGTATTCGTAGAAGACCCTGTACAGCACAACACGGGTCACATCCAACAGCGTATATAAGGTACTTGCCAGGCTGGCTTCCAGCAGATCTCTATCGGCATGGCGAGTGACATGCGCTATGGATTCTATGATTTCATCTGCAGATCTTTTTTCCACCATGCAAACCTTCTATAGCCGACCAAGCCTTAAATCTCGTTTATTGCAGGCAAGAGTATTTCACCATGCCATGCTGCATACACCCAACCTATAAGTAACGACCCATATCGGAATCACTCATCACCACTGACCAGAGGCACAAAGGCCACCGGTAGTGCACTCCATTCACTAACACCACCCGCTTCATCCTTTTCAACAACAATCAGTTCCTGATGGCCATAAGGTGGGCCAATGGGAATAACCAGGCGGCCACCGTTATTAAGCTGTTCAATCAATGCAGGGGGAATAGATTGGGCCGCAGCAGTCACCAAAATAGCATCGAAGGGGGCGTGCTCCGCCCAACCCTCATGGGCATCGCCACTACGAATCTCAACGTTGTCGTAACCTAATTCTTTAAGTCGGTCAGCTGCCGCTTCCGCAAGCTCGGGGATAATCTCCATGCTGTAGACCTGACTTACCACCTCAGCCAATATAGCAGCTTGATAGCCAGAGCCGGTACCCACCTCCAGCACCTTGTCCTTCTCTCCAACCTCTATCAGGTCCGTCATCAGGGCCACGATATATGGCTGGGAAATGGTCTGACCATAGCCAATGGGCAGGGGGCCATTTCGAAAGGCATAGCCTCTAATCTGCTCCTCTACAAACAGATGCCGCGGCACCTTTTCCATGGCCTGCATAACCTTGGGGGAAAGGGCATCACGACGGATCATGGTGTGGGTATATCGCACCTCCATCTCGATATCCTGCATCATCCTGTCTATTCCAGACTGCATCTGCATTCATCCCATAAACGGTTAAGGATTTTCAGGGTCACCGGGACCTGCCGGCACCCAGATGCCATAGTCGCATCGCAACAGTGCGGTGCCACTGAGCACATAGGTGCCATTCGGATACTCCACACCATTGAAGAGGCACACCGGCTCGCCTGGCAATTCTTGTTTCAGGTCCTCAGTCTCTTCAAGGGCATCATCTGCTATGGGCGAATTTTCCAACTCAGGATCTGGTGCCCCGACATCCGGATAAGATTTTTGCTCAGCCATCTTTGCTTTCTCCCTTTCCTGTCTTTAGTTCGAGATTACTCTGCCCTTACCGCCAAGACATCACATTTCGCATGATTCAGCACCGCATTGGCCGTCGAGCCCAACAGGCGGTTGATCCCACGCCGGCCATGAGAGCCGATAACGATCAGGTCGCACTGTTTATCAACAGCCTGCTGGGTGATCTCCGAACGGGCATTACCGAGCACAACCGCTCGATCGCATTGGGTCAGGCCCGTTCGTTCCGCTATGCGCTCAAGCTGCTGTTTGGCTATATCCACAAGCTCCTGCTCATTCACGCCCCAGTCCACACCCATGAACATATCCCCTGCCGGCTCGAAGGGTGGCAGATATTCCACCACATGAACCAGATAGAGTTGCGTTTCAAAACGCTTCTGGAGCTGTTTGGCCGTCTCAATCACCTGATCAGCTACGGGTGAAAAATCAAGTGCTACCAGAACCTTTTTGTAGTCAGCCATTGCAGCTTACTCCCTATCTACGAATATTATGTATACAAATACTAGCAGTGAATGCACTGTTACGAACCGCGCACTAGACCCCAATCCCCTGCTCTCGCAGTTGGTGTAGCTGATCTCGAATCCTGGCCGCCTCCTCAAACTCCAGATCCCGCGCATGATGGTACATCTGCTCCTCCAGTTGTTTGATCTTCTTGGCCATCTGGGCAGGGGACAGGGCGGCATACTCGGCAACGGCTTCCGCCACCTTGGCATACTGCTTGGCCGTGGTGGGCGCACCGGGACGGGCACCCTCCATAATATCTGCAATGGCCTTCTTTACCGTCTGTGGAGTGATGCCGTGGGCCTCGTTATGGGCGACCTGCTTGACGCGGCGGCGCTCCGTCTCATCCATGGCTCGGCGCATGGAGCCGGTGATCTTATCGGCATAAAGGATGGCCTTACCGTTGACGTGGCGGGCGGCACGGCCGATGGTCTGGATCAGTGAGCCCTCGGAGCGCAGGAAGCCCTCCTTGTCCGCATCCAGGATGGTCACCAGGGAGACCTCAGGCATATCCAGCCCCTCCCGCAGCAGGTTGATACCCACCAGCACATCGAACTCTCCCAGGCGCAGGTCACGGATGATCTCCACCCGCTCCACGGTATCGATATCCGAGTGCAGGTAGCGCACCCGGACGCCGTGCTCCTCCAGGTAGTCGGTCAGATCCTCGGCCATGCGCTTGGTCAGGGTGGTAACCAGCACCCGTTCCTCCACTGCCACCCGTTTGTGGATCTCGGACAGCAGGTCATCCACCTGCGTGGTGGCGGGGCGCACCTCGATCTCCGGATCAACCAGGCCGGTGGGGCGCACCACCTGCTCCACCACGGCACCGGAGCGCTCCAGTTCATAGACACGGGGCGTGGCAGAGACGTAGATGGTCTGGGGCGTGCGGCCCTCAAACTCATCGAAACGCAGGGGCCGGTTGTCCAGGGCCGAGGGCAGGCGGAAGCCGTACTCCACCAGGGTCTCCTTGCGGGATCGGTCCCCCTTGTACATGCCACCGACCTGGGGGATGCTCACATGGCTCTCATCCGCCACCAGCAGGGCATTGTCCGGCAAGTAGTCCAGCAGTGTCGGCGGCGCCTCCCCCGCCTCCCGGCCGGAGAGGTAGCGGGAGTAGTTTTCGATGCCGGAGCAGTAGCCCAGCTCCATGATCATCTCAAGATCAAACTGGGTGCGTTGCTCAAGGCGCTGGGCCTCCACCAGCTTGTTCAGATCCCGCAGCTGCTCAAGACGCGCCTTCAGTTCAACCTTGATCTTCTCCACTGCCGCCAGCAGGGTCTCCCGCGGGGTCACGTAGTGGGACTTGGGATAGATGGTGTAGCGCGGCACTTTGCGCAGCACCTCGCCAGTCAGAGGGTCAAACAGGCTGATGGCCTCGATCTCGTCATCAAACAATTCAATGCGCACCGCTTCGCTCTCCGACTCCGCCGGATGGATGTCGATGACGTCACCCCGTACCCGATAGGTGGCACGGTGCAATTCCACCTCGTTGCGGGTGTACTGCAGCTCCGCCAGGCGGCGCAGGAGGGTGCGCTGATCCGCCTTGTCGCCACGGGAGAGGTGCAGCACCATGCTCAGATAGGAGCGCGGATCACCCAGGCCGTAGATGCAGGAGACGGTGGCGACAATGATGGTGTCCGGCCGCTCCAGCAACGCCTTGGTGGCGGACAGCCGCATCTGCTCGATATGCTCGTTAACCGAGGCATCCTTATCGATGAAGGTATCGGAGGACGGCACATAGGCCTCGGGCTGGTAGTAGTCGTAGTAGGAGACGAAGTACTCCACCGCATTGTTTGGAAAGAAATCCCTCATCTCACCGTAGAGCTGGGCCGCGAGGGTCTTGTTGTGGGCCAGGATCAGGGCCGGGCGCTGCACCTGCTGGATCACGTTGGCGATGGTGAAGGTCTTGCCAGAGCCTGTCACCCCCAGCAGGGTCATGCCCGCCTCGCCGGCCTCCAGCCCCCCCACGAGTTGCCGGATGGCCTCCGGCTGGTCACCGGCGGGCTCAAATTCGGTCACTAATTGAAATTCTTTCGACATTGGATTCTGCTTGGCAAGACGACTCGATATTATTGCAGCCTTTGTGTCAGAAACCGAGGCCGGGTATGGAACCTCCTGTGCTGGCTGGCATCAGATCAATTTGTCTTTGAATATTGGAAACCAGCGGATAAAAATCATGAGCATCAAACTTTCAGAACGCGTTCAGGCAGTAAAGCCCTCCCCCACCCTGGCTGTCACGGCCCGCGCAGCAGAGATGCGCGCCGCCGGTAAGGACGTCATCGGCCTCGGGGCCGGTGAGCCCGACTTTGACACCCCGGAGCACATCAAGGCAGCCGCAATCGAGGCCATCAACAGCGGCTTCACCAAATACACCGCCGTGGATGGCACCGCCAGCCTGAAGCAGGCCATTATCGCCAAGTTCCAGCGCGATAACGGTTTCGACTACGCCCCGGAAGAGATCCTGGTCTCCTGTGGCGGCAAGCAGAGCTTCTTCAATCTGGCCCAGGCCATGTTGGACCCGGGTGATGAGGTGATCATCCCCGCCCCCTACTGGGTCTCCTATCCGGACATGGCCCTGCTGGCCGGTGGCGTGCCGGTCATCGTCAATGCCGGTGCCGATCAGAACTTCAAGATCACCGCCGAGCAACTGGAAGCGGCCATCACCGACAAGACCCGTCTGGTAGTGATCAACAGCCCCTCCAATCCCACCGGCATGGCCTACAGCCAGGCCGAGCTGGCGGCACTGGGGCAGGTGCTGCTGAAGCACCCACAGATTGCCGTGGCCACCGATGATATGTACGAGCATATCCGCTGGTCCGACGAGCCCTTCATCAACATCCTCAATGCCTGCCCGGAGCTCAAGCCCCAGACCCTGGTGCTGAATGGTGTCTCCAAGGCTTACTCCATGACCGGCTGGCGCATCGGCTATGCCGCGGGTCCGGCCAACATCATCAAGGCCATGAAGAAGATCCAGTCCCAGAGCACCTCCAACCCCGCCTCCATCTCCCAGGTGGCGGCCGAGGCGGCCCTGAATGGATCCCAGGAGTGCATCGCCGAGATGATGGTGCACTTCAAGCAGCGCCATGACTATGTGGTGGATCGCCTAAACAAGATCCCAGGCATCGAGTGTCTGCCCAGCGACGGCACCTTCTACTGCTTTCCCAGCATAGCCGGCGCACTGGAAAAGATCGACGGCATCAGTACCGACGTGGAGCTGGCCGAGTACCTGATCGAGAAGGCCGGAGTGGCCCTGGTGCCGGGTTCCGCCTTCGGCCTGGATGGCCATGCCCGTATCTCCATCGCCACCAGCATGGAGAACCTAACCAACGCCCTGGATCGAATAGAGGCCGCCTTGAGTTAACCACTCAAAGTTAAGCGCCGCGTAGCAATGCCCTGTTCACAGTGCCTGCTACGCGGCGTTTTTTTATGCCACTTCATACCTTTCCTACAACAGAATCAGAAAAAGCCTACACCCTGAATATTCCCTCAGCATAAATCTGTGCATTAGCATAGGCATCACATGCAGGATGCATGGCGTCAATCTCTAGCAAGGAACTGCTGATATGAATATCTTTGGCAAACCAAACCACCAGCGTGGCACCTCCGCCCTGGATCTTATCTCCACACTCTCCGTCAGCCTGACCCTGATGACACTGGGTGTGCCGGCAGTGCAAAATCTGACCGTCAGTTCCAGCATGAGTAGCGCCATTAACACCATGGGCACTCACCTCAATATTGCACGCAGTGAGGCCATAACCAGAAACATGTATACAGCACTCTGCCCCAGTAGTGACGGCCAACAATGTCTTAATGACTTTGCTTGGCATGGAGGTTTCATTCTGTTCGTGGACGCCGACAAGGACAAAGTGCGAGACACCGACGAACAGATACTGCGCAACTATCAGCCCGAATCCAACCACACTAAAATCTTCACCACCACCGGCAGGCGAGTCATTCAATATAAACCCAGCGGCATACTTGCAGGCTTTAGCAATACCACCTTTACCTTCTGCGACCCCGGTGAAAAGCTAGCTCCCAAAAAAATCACCATCCGTAATGGCCGTTTGCATTATTCAGACGACGGCGATTCTTCACGGTGCCTATAAATATATCCACCCCATCATGGCTATCCGGTATTGTGTTAACCATCACCAAGCGCCATGGCCCGTGATGGATCTGTGATCCAATGGCTCCATGAACCCACGTAGAGCCGCGGTTCATCCAGACCAGCATGCACCATGGCCAACACATCATGGGCGGCGGTCACACCGGAACCACAGTAGAGGATGGCATCGGCGGGATTCTTATCCCCCATCAACCCCAGATACCGCGCACGCAACGCCGCCTTATCCAGAAAGCAGCCATCCGCTCCCAGGTTATTCATGAAGGGTGCCGATAACGCACCCGGGATATGGCCAGCCACGGGATCAAGGGTTTCATTCTCACCCCGAAAACGATCAGCGCCACGGGCATCCAGCAAGCACCTGGAGGCATCCTGCTGGCAGGCAATCACATCAGCCACCTGTGCCTGTAACGCATCACGGGGGTACGCAACAAAAGACCCCGCCTTCGGTGAAGGGATATCACAATTGACCTGCTGCCCTTCCTGCTGCCACCTCTGCCAACCACCCTCCAGCACCGCAACCCTGTCGTGTCCCAGCCAGCGCAACATCCACCACAGCCTGGCAGCAAACATGCCGCCGCCCTGGTCGTAGGCAATTACCTGGGTATCACGCCCGACACCCCAGGCCGACAGTTTTTTTGCCAGATCCTCAGGAGAGGGCAATGGGTGGCGCCCGGTACTGCCTGGGATGACAGATCCCGAAAGATCCTCATTCAGATGGGCATACAGCGCCCCCGGAATATGGGAATCCGAATACTGTTCTCGCCCCCAGGCGGTATTGGCAAGATCAAAGCGGCAGTCGACAAGCAGCCAATTTCCTTCATCAAGGTGCTCGGCAAGATCGGAAGTAGAAATTAGAGTGGTATAGTTCATGCAGTCTCCCCAAATAAGCTTTTCCACAAAAAAGCGATGGCTGCTAAAAAGTCATCCATCAACTTATAACCAGACAAAACTCCATGCACCTATTGTGGTTTTTACTCTACAATTATCAGTATTCCTGACTGTTCTTGTATGTTTAATGCGACCTGATATATCATTGTTTACTAATACACATATTTCAAGCCGCTAATTCCGACCAATAGCGAATAGAGCCAAAAAAAGAGGGTAATCAACCATGTTCGGCTTCAAGAGTTCCAACGCCACTGACGACAGCAACGTTCTCCTCCGCGATGTTGGCGTCTCCGAGATGAACAAGCAGCACATACAGCTTGCCAGCTATACCGTGGAGTTCCACCAGATTGTGGAAGAGTTAAAGGATCGGGAAGCCACGACCGAGGATTGGCGGCGTATCGATTCGGTCTTCAGCCGCATCATGAAACTTGTCGTCAAGCACTTCAGTGAAGAAGAGCAGATGATGAAGAAGCACAGCTATCCCGACATCGTGAACCACAAGCAGTTGCATGCCAAATTCGTGGAACAGATGGGCAAGATTCAGAACGAGATCAACGGCCGCAACATCAAATACGTGGAAAAACTCAGCGGTATCCTCTGGGAGTGGCTGTACAAACACATAAATGAAGTGGACTACGGCTACCGGGACTTCTTCAATAGCAAGGAGGCCTAACCTGATCCGGCTTTTTTCAAACCTGGCCCGGCAGTCATTGCCGGGCCAGGTTTTTATGTTTCTACCTTTCCAACACCGGCTCTAACTCACGCGGCCGCTCCCGGCCGATCAGAAAGGCCAGCAGGGACGGCACCACGAACAGCGTCAGCACCGTCGAGACCGCCAGCCCTCCCAGGATCACTGATCCCAATCCCCGGTAGAGTTCCGAACCGGAACCCGTGGCCAGCACCAGGGGCAACAGACCAAACAGCGAGGTGGTGGCGGACATAAAGATTGGCCGGATGCGGGTGCGAACCGAGTGCAGGATGGCCTCCGTTCCCTGCATGCCCTCATAACGCACGTTATTGAGGGCCTGGTGTACCAGCAGGATGGCATTATTCACCACCGTGCCCACCAGGATGATGAAGCCCAGCATCACCAGGATATCGAAGGACTGAGGGGCAATCAGAAGATCGACCAGGCTCAGACCGACAAAGCCGCCGGCTGCCGCCATGGGCACACTGAACAGGATAATCAGCGGATAGAGATAGTTACCAAACAGAGCGGAAAGCAGCAGATAGGTGATCACCACCGCCAGCAGCAGGTTCCACTGCAGGGCCAGTCGGGTCTCAGTGAGTTTGTCCGCATTACCCCCGACACGCACCTCCACCCCTGACAGCTGTCCCGCCGCCCTGAGTTGGGGCACCAGATCCTCCTCCACGGTCTCCAGGGCCTGCTGCAGAGGGAAGTCCTCCGGTGGCGTCACCTCCAGGCGCACGTTGCGCTTGCGCTCCAGGTGATCCACCTGGGTCATGCCCTGGGTATATTCCAGTTGGGCCAGATCCCCCACCCGCACCAGCTCGCCGAATGGAGTGGCCACCAGCCCATCCAGCAGATCCTCCGGCGCCTTGATCCGATCCACACCCGAGGTCACCACCAGATCCATCACCTTCTCCCCCTCCGGCTTGTACTCACCGACCTTGCGGCCATCCATGAGCACATCCACATACAGGCCCAGGGCTCGTTCGGACAGCCCATTGGCCAACACCCGGGAACGATCCGGCACCAGATTGGCCTCGGGATAACCGATCTCCAGGGAGGGCACCGGGCGGATCTGAGCGCCAGGGATGGCCTGGGAAAGTGCACCGTAAAGCACACGTGCGGCACCGACGATGGTGGCGTAATCCTCCCCCGAGACATTCACATCCACGGTACGGCCCTGGCCGATGCCGGACTCAAAGATACCGCGCTGGATGGAGACCCCGAACACCCCTGGGATGCTGTTCATCACCTGGCGAAACACCGGCATCATGGCCCGCGCCTCATCCACATGGACGGAGGTACCGCCAAAGATATTGAAACGGTCCGAGCCCACATAGAACAGGTTCTCGATCTGGGGCACCCCATCCACATAATCCTGCTCCAGGTGGGGCCGCAGTTGTTCCGTGATATAGCGCCCCATCTCCCACCGCTTCTCATCGGAATAACCGGGGGGCGGGATAAGGATGTTCATGATCAGATTGCGGTTGCCCTGGGGCAGATACTCCGCCTTGGGCAGCAGGGCCTGCACCACCAGCACCGAAACGGTCACGAAGAGGGCCACGGTACCCAGGCGAGTGAAGGCATTCTTCAGGGTCAGACGGGAGAGGAACATGATCAACCGCACCATGGGATTGCCCTCACCGGGGGCCTGCATCTTCTTGGCCTTACCGCTCAGGCCATAGAACTGGCGGGTCACCGCCGGGATCACCGACACCGACACCAGCAGCGACAGCATGATGGAGAAGCTGATGGCGATGGCGATATCCCGGAACAGCTGCCCCGCCTCCTCCTCGATGAAGATCACCGGCAGGAATACCGCCACAGTAGTAGCAGTGGAGGCCAACACCGCTCCCCACACCTCACGGGCACCATCATAGGAGGCCTGGAACGGACTCTTGCCCAGCCGGCGGTGACGGTCGATGTTCTCCAGCACCACGATGGCATTGTCCACCAGCATACCCACCGCAAAGGAGATGCCGGCCAGGGAGACCACGTTGATATTGCGGCCGAAGAAATACATGAACAGGAAGGTACCCACCACCGAGATGGGGATGGCGATGGCCACCGTGGCCGTGGCGCTAATGGAGCGCAGGAACAGCAGCAATACCCCCACCGCCAGCAGGCCACCGATCAGCAGGTTGACCTGGACCGTATCGATGGCGGTATTGATGTAAGGGCTCTGGTCATGCACCCAGTCTATATAGACACCATTATCCTTGAGGACACCCTCATTTAATCCCTGCACCACCTTGCGCATGCGGTCGGTCAGATCCAGCACATTGGCCCCCGCCTCCTTGCGCACACCGACCACGATCATGGGGTCACCGTTGTGCAGAGTCGACGCAGCATTCGGATAGTAGCCGAGGCGGGTATTGGCCACATCCGCCAGATAGACCCGGTGCACCCCGTCATCCTTGAGCAGCACCTCCCCCGGCTCAGCTACGGACTGGAACTCACTGAGGGTGCGCACCCGATAGTTGCGCTTACCCACCCCCAGCACCCCGGCGGAGATATTGGCATTGGCGCTGTTGATGCGTTCGATGACGGTGCCCATGGTCAGCTCACGGCTGGCCAGCTGGGTCGGATCCACCACCACCTCCAATCTCTGCTCCGTGCCACCAAAGACAAACAGGGAGCCAACGCCGGAAACGCGCTCCAGGATATGGCGCACATCATTCTCAAAGAAGGTACGGTAGGTGGTGATGCGCTCCGGGTCCCCCTCCCGCATCTTCAGCATCATCCAGATCACCGGTGAGCTCTCGCTACCGCTGCCACTGATTATCGGCTTGTCCGCATTATCAGGATAACGCTTCACCTCATTGAGCTTGTTGGCCACCCGACTCATGGCCGATTCCAGATCCGCCCCTACTTTAAAGGTCAGCACCACCTCACACAGACCGTTGAAGGCCGAAGACTCCAGCTTCTGCAGCCCCATGACCGACTTCAGCACCTCCTCTTGGCGCTCCACAATCTCCTTCTCCACCTCATAGGGTGAGGCGCCGAACCAGGCGGTGCGCACCGTGATGGTGGGGGCCTCCACATCCGGGGTAAGCTGTACCGGCAGGCGGGAGAGACCCAACAGGCCAAACAGCACTACCAGGATCACCCCGGCAAAGGTGGAGACGGGCTGGCGGATAGAGAGTTGGATAACGTTCATGGCACAGGCCGGCTATTGCTCAACCACCTGCACCGGCTGGCCTGGCCGCAGACGGTCATTGCCATCCACCACCACAGCCATGCCGACCGTGATCTCTGGGTTATCCACCGCAATGTGGTCCCCGCTACGGGCCACGATATTCACACCCACAGGTACGGCCTTGCCCTCGACAATGGTGTAGACCATCGCCGCCCCCTGGACCTGCAGTAGGGCGGCACGGGGGATCATGCGCAGGTGGCGTGGTGCGGCACTGGCCACCTGGGCCTCCACCGAGAGGTTTTCGATCATCCCCTCCTCGTAGGGCAGCCCGATCTTGAGGTAGACCGACTTGGAACGCAGTTCGGCGAAGGGCACCATGCCGGTCAGCTTGCCCTTGAAGCTGCGGTCCATGGCGGGAATAAAGAGTTCAAACTCCGCACCCGCATGCTGGAAGGGCAACAGGGTCTCCGATACCGGGATCACCGCCTGCACCCCATCAAACGAACCAAGGCGCGCCAGGGGCTTGCCCTTATCCACCCAGTCACCCAACTCCCGCAGCTTTTCCAATACGATGCCGTTAAAGGGCGCCCGGACCTGACTCTTTTTCAAGTGAATCTGCATGCGCTCCAGGCTGCGCTGCAGTCTGTCCTTGCGTTTAAGCAGGGCCTTGTGGCTATAGAAGGCCTCCTCATAGGCGCTGCGGCTAGCCAGGTTATCCCGCCTGAGGGATGCCAGACGTTTTACCTCACGGTCCAGTTTTTCAATCTCCGCCTCCACCTCCGCAATCTGGGCACGGCTGATCTGAATATCCTTGCGCACAAAATCGGTATTCAGGACTGCCATCACCTCACCCTGTT